>OMKS01001591.1_pt1 | contig 20067 bp, 13 predicted proteins | sample 1674721 | NCBI WGS metagenome assembly OMKS01 (sample SAMN06264996, study PRJEB25208) | sediment metagenome | isolation source: hot spring sediment | place: USA: California | collected 2014-09-02
TGTCTTGAAAACTGAGATTTGAGGATTCTCGGTTTAATCCCCCAAAATCTCATTTACTGCATCTATCCTTTTCTTCTGATTTTGGCTTGATCCGTCGGGGGACGGACAGGTCCAAATTAAGCAACACTTCGACTCCGCTCAGTGACCGGGGCTGTCACAAATTCGGGGAAGATTAAGGCAGTCAGCATAATCTAATTTATCGATGGAAAAATTTATTTTGGATAGATGTGTTTTCCCTCAAACAAAAGCCATCCTTACGATTTCCTTACAAAAAAGTGTATATCCTATCCAGAAAGAGAATCCCCTTTCAAAGTTATTCTATTTATCAGTTATCAACAGACCTGATCTTTTGTAATCATAAAGACAATTTTGTAACCGAGCTGAGCCCAAACTTGAGTCTAAATTATCTATGCACACCATCATAGGATTTAATCATCGATTTGGTAAAATGCCATTGAGGATTGCCTCTGAAAAATTTTCTCAAAACTTACAGAAACTGCTACTCACCAGACAAACTGCCGGATTTATACAGAGAATAGACTTCTGATTTAAAAAAAGCTTAAACAGATATAAGGGCTCTCCACTTTGGTAGATATCTAGTTTATATTGATGAACAAACACTCCATATTTTTCTGTATAGACATTCATTCAGGCAAATAGCACCTTAAAAAAGAAATAAAATCTTCCACAGAAAAATGATTTAGACTTTTAAAGGTGACTCTGATGGAATTCTCACCTTCAATGCCTTTCAGCTCCCAAAGGCCTGCCTTGCGGATTTTGTAGAATGTCTTTGAGAAGTTTGGATAATACTGAAGCACAGCATCGCTGCTGAGGAAATCTATCAGTCGTTTATCAACTGGAGTTGACAGGTAAAATTCTTTGGTCAGAATCCCGTCTATACATTCTTCAATATCTTTAATCTTAGAAATGTCAGCCATCAGCTTTCGGTCATTTTACAAATTTGCATAAGGGCATCAATCAGCAGCCTGCTTTCTTTCGCTTTGGTGAAGGATGATGGACTGATACGGGCAGTCCCTTTAGGAGAAGACCCGATGTAATGATGGATCAGCGGAGCGCAATGCAAGCCGGTACGGATAATAATGCCAAATTCATTTTCCAGTAAGATCATCGGGCTCTAAGCCTTTGATATTTATAGAGAGTATCGTTCCGTTCTTATCAATGTTCGTTCCAGGATAGCCAATAAAGGCATCATTTTGGCATAGTGAATGGCGAAGCTCCAAAATAACAGATTCCTTAATGTGACGCAGCGAGTCTATCCCTTTATCAAGAATATATTTTAGCCCTTCATAGAGTGAAATGATTCCGGGCATATTGTGGGTTCCTGCTTCAAAAAGGAGCGGCATCTCTGATGGCTGAATCGCTTTTCGAACCTGTGCCACCGCTTTTCAAAGGCTGTAGCTTCAGACCTTCCCTGATGAATAAAGCACCGATTCCCTGAATGCCGAGTAAGGATTTGTGTCCGGTTACTGCTAAGATATCTATATTCATTTTCTCGGCGTCAATGGGTTACACACCTGCACTCTGGGCTGCATCTAGGATGAAAGGAATGCCATAATATTTCGCGGCTTCACCGATTTTTTCCACCTCGTTTAAAACTCCGGTAACATTTGAGCAATGATTGAGAATGACAGCGCCGGTATCGGGTCTCATTTTCTCGATTAGCTGATCGGTTTTCATGCTCCTTTTGGCTTGAGTTAATCTATTCAAATAAACCATTTTTCAATAAAATTTCATTATACCTTGAACATACTCACGAGATCTTGCAACGATCTCATCTGCCCATTAAGCTCTTCTGCAGAACTTGCCAGCTCCTGGGAGGCCGAGGCGGCTTCTTTAGAGACTGTGCTGACAGATTCTACGTTGCGGCTGATCTCTTCAGCTCCGGTGCTCTGCTCTTCGGTGGCTGCGGCAATCTGGCTGATCATCTGGGAAAGTTTGGCTACAATATCTTCTATTTGACGCAAAGCTTCGCCACCTTGGATCGCGACTTTTTGGCTAGTGCTGGACTCTTCTCCCACCTTTGTCATCGCATCAACCGAACCTTTGATATCATTCTGTATTTGTTTTATTTTGTCGCCAATTTCGGCGGTGGCCTTTACAGTTCGCTCAGCAAGTTTGCGCACTTCATCAGCAACTACGGCGAATCCCCTGCCTGCATCACCGGCTCGCGCAGCTTCGATATTTGCATTCAGCGCCAGAAGATTGGTCTGGTCGGCGATTTCGTCAATTACCTGAATCACCTCGCCAATTTCCTGGCTGCGATGCTCCAGACTGGCAACCTGGGCTGCTGCCGACTGAATGATGGCCACGACCCGGTCAATTCCCGTTGTGCTTTCTTCCACCGTGGCCCGGCCATGTTTGGCGGCACTGTCAGCACTATGGGCAAATTCCTGGGTCTCCCCGGTATTCCGGGCTGTATCCAGGATCACCGCACTCATCTGTTCGATGGATGTGGCAACTTCGGATAGCTGGGCCTGCTGCTCCTCCGCACCGGCTGCCAACTGCTCCGCCGAGGCGCTGATCTGATCAGAAGCATCTTTTACGTGATGAGCTGCTTCCATCACATCGTGAACCAGATTCTGCATCCGCTCAACGAATACATTAAACCATTTGACCACCTGCCCCACTTCATCTTTGCTGACATAATGGATCCGCTGGGTCAAGTCTGCTTCTCCCTCGGCAATATCGTGCAGGCGTTCTACGGTTCGATCCAGAATTTTTGTAACCAGGCCGGTAACAAAAGTGATAATTCCGATTACCAGCACAATTCCCAGAACAGCCATAATTATGGCAAGCCGGGCAAGGGCACGGACATCTTTCAGAAATTCATCTTCAAACTGGGTAGCGGCAACATACCAGCCGGTTCTCTTAAATTGTTTGAAGGCAAGTATTTTTTTATCTCCCTTGAAAGTATAGGCATAGCTCCCTTCCTTCTGCTTCAGCATATCCGCCAAACCAACATCTTTCACATTGAGATTAAAAATATTTTTCTTATCCGGATGCGCGAGAATGACACCTTCTTTATCGGTAATAATAAAGTAACCTGTCTCACCCACCTTAACATTTGATATCGCCAGATCTGAATAGGCATTCAGTTCGACAGGGGCACCAACGATGCCGATCAATTGTCCATTTTCCATCACCGGTGCGGTAATAAGAGCTACAGGCCGGCCAGAAACCTGACTTTTGCCCACATCGCTGATCCAGATATTGCCTTTACGAGCTTCCTCGACATTTTTCTGATAGACAGGTATCTGGGAGATATTTATGTTCAACGCCTGTGCATCCCCGGCAGCCATCACAAAAAGAAGACCGTCCGGATTGGCTATAAACAGATTCTCATAATTCTCTGAACCTTTAAATAAGCGTTCCATCACCCCTTTTGCTTCGGCATATCGACTTCCCCGGCAGGCATCCTGGATGACTTTCATTTCACTGAGCATTTTTGCCAGCTCGATGCGTGCTTCCAGCCACATCTCCAATTCCGCATCTTTGGTCATTACCATTGATGTAAGTGAAAATGTCTGTTCATTGTTAATCAGAGTTGATGAGCGGTTATAAAACATAAGCATAATCACAACTAAAACAGCAGACACTGCCGGGATAATCGTTACGAGCAGCTTTTGGCGAAAACTCATATTGCGGAAACTGAAATTCATAATCCCCCCTCTTTGTTGACGTTAATCTTGCCGGGATCCTATTCCCCGGTATGATTAAAAATAGTGATTTTTTTGAACATAGTCTAATTATTATTTTATTTTAGCGAATGTTTTCCGATAAAAAATATTACTCCCTGACTCAGAGGATAGGGATAATCTGGTACCGGTTCACAATTTGCGTGAAATACAATGAAATGGTAAAGCTGTCAGGATACCCTTATTCCAGAAAAACAACAATTGGAGATTCACCATTCAGCCACAGATTCTCTGGAATATGAGTTCCCTGTATTATTTCCCCTTCCATTTCGATACTCTTGATTCTGGAATACATGCCATTTGGATTTAGAAAGCGCAAGATTCTCCTATTTCCCCGGAAAGTCCTTTCAACCTTAAGCTCTTTCCATTCATTGGGGAAATTTGGCTGGAGGCGAAGCCCATCAAAATCAGCCTGAATTCCACAAATAGAGTTGATTCCAATATAGAGCATCCAGACGGCGGTGCCGGTGAGCCAACTATGGGACGCCTGACCGGCGGTGTCATGGTCAATGGTCGTCACATATTCACTAAAAACATAAGGTTCCGTTTCATAACGGTCAATATTGCGGGCGGAATTTTGGGGCAGCATTCGTGAGTAAACCTTCCATGCAAGGGCTTTGTCACCGCCGGCGATGGCCGCCATGACGAACCAACTGCTGGCGTGATTAAAAATCGCCCCATTTTCTTTTTTGCCTGGAACGCAGCGGCTGATGAGCCCAACCGAGTCATCAACCTTTGTATAGCTGGGCCAGCAAATCTGCATTCCCTGGTCGCGGAGAAGAAATTTCTCGGCAGAGCGGAGGGTCTTTTTAGCTCTTTCCGGGCTTGTCATACCGGAAATCAGCGCCCAGCTTTGGGCATTCAAGAAAATCTTCCCCTGCTCATCCTTACTGCTGCCGATGACCCGTCCGTCATCACGAAATGCCCGTACATACCATTCTCCGTCCCAGGCGATCTCGTTCACGGTTTCATTGAGATTTTGGAATGCCAGCTCAAAGCGTTGCAGATTTTCCTGGTCTTCCACATGGGCAAAAAGCTCACAAGCCCGCTGAATCACGTATCCCAGAAAAAATGCTCCCCAGATGCTCTCCCCTTTGCCTTCGGGGCCCACGTGGTCAAGGGTGTCGTTCCAGTCGCCATTCATAATCTTGGGAAGTCCTCGCTCGGTGGCGCTTTCCAGAGCATAGTCCAGCGCCCGCACCAGATGGCTGTAAACACTGGCGCTTTCTCCGTCATAAAAAGTGACATCTTCCTGCAAAATGGTGAAATCACCGGTTTCCTTGAGATATTCCACGAGACCAAAAGGAATCCACAATGGTGTGTCGCTGTGATGGGTTCGCTCGCCGGTGCCGGTGAGTTTAAAGAAATTATGCAGGCTGCTGCCATTCTTAAATTGGTATTTAAGGGCATTGAGCAAGCGGGCCCTGACGCGCTGTGGCTCTACCAGCAGCGCTCCGAGAATATCCTGAAACTGATCACGCATTCCCGTGCCGAAAAGGAGTCCGCCATGATAATAGCCGCTGTTTCGGGCCATATCGAAAGTGACGGCGGCCTGGTACTGATTCCAGATATTCCAATGGGTGTTAAATACCTCATCGGGGCTCTGGATTTGATTACTGTCTAGGTAATTTTTCCAGTGGGATTTGACTTTCTCAAGCTCAGCATCCCAGAAAGCAGTCTCTTTCATCGGCTGCCATTCAGTGACAGGGTAATGTCCAAGTTTTTTCTCCCTCGCAATGAGGTAAAATGCCAGTTCTGCGCTTTCTCCAGGCTGAAGGAGCAATTTGGTCTGCAGCGCGCCGATGGGGTCGCCGGCAGTGATTTCCGTATTGCGCATCTTTCCTTCCTCGATGGCGATGGGATTGGCTTCGCTGCGCCATTTCCCGATAAACTGGTCCAGGCTGCCGTCAAAACCGCTGATATGGCGGGTGCTTGAGAAGTATAGATTGTAGGGCCAGGCCAGATTGGGCTGCTTGACGGAAACGCCTTTATTCAGCACCCAATAACGGCGGCTTGCCACAAGGGAATCCAATTCTTTGTCAAAGTGAATATCGCTGAAATGCTTATCGTTGGGCTGATTGATGAGATCATTGAGGGCATTGCCCATGAGCAGCTCGGTGAAGGCGTAAAGCTCCAGACTTCGCTCGGTATCGCCAAGATTCTTTAACGAGACGCGCCACACTTCACCAGGAATTTCTCTGGGGACAAAATAGCTGATCTTGCCGCTGATTGCCTCGAATTCTGTCTCGATGCTTGTATAGCTCATACCGTGGCGCGCTTCATATTTTTTATAAGGAATCTCAATAGTTGGCGCCCAGCTCAGACTCCAGTACTTGCCCGTTTGGGAATCACGCACCATCACATAGCGTCCGGGGCGGTCCCAGGGTAAACAATTATAACGCATACGGTTGATGCGGTTGTCGCGGGGCGATTCCATGAAACTGAAGCCGCCGCTGGTGTGGGAAATGAGCCCGCCGTAGCGTTCATTCCACATATAATTAAACCACGGGCGGGGTGTGCGGGGGTTGCTAATAACAAATTCCCGCTTTGCATTGTCAAAATAGCCATATTTGTTGGCGTACATTTTATTTAATCTCCTCTATGGATTGTTGATTGTTGATTGATGATTGGTGATTGTTGATTGTTGATTGAACAGCCATCTGAAATGATGAATGATGAATGATGAATGATGAATGATGAATGATGAATGATGAATGATGAATGATGAATGATGAATGATGAATGAACAGCCGGTGACAAATGACGAGTTTCCGGACACTGAGCGGATTTTTATTGGTCGCTGAGCGGAGTCGAAGCATCCGTTCTTTGTTCTCCATTCTCCGTTTTCCTGCATCCTGCTTCCTGTCTTTTGCGGCCTATTCCTCGATTTCCAGCTTCAGGGTAACGATTTCTCTGGATTTGATGCTGAGGGTAAAGCTGTGGGGCGAATCGAGGGTCAGCTTTTCCAAAGGAATCTCTTCGAGCGTGAGTTTAGCAGCGCTTTGGATGCTTTTTACAAAATGAATTGCTGTGTGCTGCCTGGTTTCGCTGGGATTGTGCAGACGCAGGATAAGCCCTTCTCCATCTTCGGCTGCTTTCAGGGCGTCGAGCATGATTAGAGGATTTTCGATACTGACAAAGCTCCAGGGCTCTTGCTCGCTGCCATGGGTTGCCCCGCTCTGAGCTGCCCTGATTTCGTAATTGAAGCGCTGCGCCATTGATAGAATGCCGCCCTTTTCCCAATCGCCGGTGTGAGGCGCCAAAGCCAGATGGAAGCGCTGTTTGCCAGGCGCTTGACTGCCCTTCATAAAGTGATAATCCTGTTTGGAAGCCGGCTGAATGACATAGCGAAAAGCGCGAATCAGGGTAACGGCCAGCGTATTTTCGTCATCGGGAAAAAATTCATATTCTTTGAGGCCATCGCTAAGGAGGGCCAGACCATGGCTGCCACTACAGATATCCACAAAATGATAAAAGGGAAAATCATACATCGGCTGCTCCACCCAATCTTTGGTGTCGGGTCGGGCTGTGCTGCGGCATACCACGTCAAACTGCCCTTCAGCGGCTGTTTCGTGGGCAGCGATGCCGGTGGGAAAAGCCATGCGCAGGCGATGGTCTTCCGCCAGGTTGTCAAATTCCACCTGAATATCCAGCCAAGGCGTATCGGCACGCAATTCTAATATGAGCGTCAAGGGAATCGTGACCAATTCCGGTGTATCAGATTTGCGCTGCTTTAGATTTTTAGGAATGGGCCATTGATAGGCAATCTGCGCTTTTTGCATCAGGCTATTATCAGCCAGAGAGCTAATCTCCGGCTTCAGCCCCAGTGTTTTATAAATAGGTTCTACCTTCGTATTGACCCAGGCGTGTCCTGCTTCCCCTTCATCATAAAAATAGCCAAGCTGATTAAAACGAGCGCCGCTTTTTTTATGGAGAATGGCGAAGGTGCCATCAGGCGAAACATTCACCCGCAACAAGTCATTTTCCAAAAGGAGCTCATCAGCAGGGTCAGGAGGGAGCTGAAAATCTGCCAGGGTTGGAACGATCTCACAGGAACTGAGTCCCAGCGGCGGAAGCTCAAGTTTGGCCGCGCAATGATAGCGCTGCATCTTGAAAAACATAGGCCGGTCCGAAAGCTGCTCCAAAACCGGTTCGCTAGGTTGGCTGCCAAGAATCTCCAGGGGAATGAGGGAGCCATCATCGCGGCGAAGCTTCAGGCTGCCTTCATCCATCATTTGGGGAATGTCCACATAGAGCTCAGCCACTTCAGTGCGGGCAAAAGGGAGCGGATTGATAAAATGGAGATGCAAACTCTCTTTTGCAAAACGGCTGCGGTCAGTCTGTTTCACCAGATGCTGAATGGCCTTCTGAAAAATCCCTTCGCAGATTTGGCGGGCATGGCGATAACGGTTCATCATATCATCGTGAATGCTGTCGAGACTGCAGCCGCCAATACTATCGTGGGCCGTATTTTCCAGCAGCAGGCGCCAAGCCTCGGCGAGATATTGATCATTGATATCCAGTCCAAATAGTCCAGCCAGTGTGTAGAATGGTTCGGCATATTTTTCCAGCCAGCGCTCCACGTCAAATTGTTCCTCTTTGAGGTAGGTTCGCGCCGATGTAATGTAGCCATAAAGATTGCCACTGCGATTGTCATACTGGGCGCTGCGTCTTTCGCCATAGACTTTGGGAAGGGATTCCCAATCGACATCGGCTTTGAGACATTTTACATAATCTTCCAGAGTGCTGTGACGCAGGTCTATTTCGGGAAAGACTTTCCTAATATCCCTCACGATACGGGCTGTGACAGGATGGGGTCCGCTGCTGTCATGACCTTCCATCCAGATGACGTGCGGCGTGGTAAAATCACCGGCCTGCTTGGTGACGATGGCTTCCACGGCGGATTTGAGATTTTCTTCGTAATAGCCATTTTCTGGCTCAATGATATGATAATCTTCGGTGACCATCTTTCTATCGGCAAAGTGAAAGGGGCTTTCTCCGTTGCCCCAGGGGCGCTCTATATCCCTGGCTGTTTCATTGTGCAAAAGCGGACGGTAAATGTAGAAATAGAAATTATAGCGGGGCCAGTGACTGAAACGGCTGCCCAGGGCTTTGGTGCCGTCGGGGCCTTCCCAGATAAATTCTGCATTATGGGCGTCCAGGCTATTCATTCCCCTGTAAAAAAGAATCACATCTATGCCGAAGCCGCGGTAAATCTGGGGCAACTGGGAAATTTGTCCCCACGAGAAAGGGCTGTAACCGGTCTTGCTGACGCGGCCGTATTTTTTGGCGATTTTGTGTCCCAGCAAAAGATTGCGAACAAGGGACTCACCGCTAACCAAGAATTCATCGGGCAAAATAAACCAGGGTCCGGCAAGGAGCCTGCCCTCTTCCATTAATTTTCGCAGACGCAGTTCATTATGGGGTTTAATCTGCAGATAATCAGTGAGAACCACCGCCTGGCTGTCCAGATGAAATGCGCGATAGTCGGGATTTTCTTCAAGAATTTTCATCGCCTCATCCATCATCTCCACCAGAAATTGCCGGTTGCGCTGATAGGGAAAGCGCCACTCCCGGTCCCAGTGTGTATTTGAGATGAGATGAAAGATCTTCGTATTGAGATATTCTTTAAAATTGTCAGTCATTTATGCTCCATTTTCATTGTTGATTGAAGAGCCAGGTTTTCCGGTCGCCGAGTGATTTTTCTGCGCCCCAACGATTTCTCTTTTTTCTGAGAGATGGATTGCGCAGAAAAATTGTATCGAAACGCCGGTGATTGATGAATGAACAGCCGACTCCCCCTAACCCCCTCTCAGAGAGGGAATTGCTGAAGTGAACGGCTATAGATTTGTGGTCTTTAAAGTAATTCGTCATCCTCTTCCGTTTTCCCTATTCCATTCTAAATTCTCAATTATCAATTCTTTTTGTGCCTTTGTGCGAACTCTTTTATCCCTTAAGGAAAAGTCGATGGCGGAGTATGGCTTCAGGAAGGGCGCCTTTGAGAATATGGGCTGCCGGTGAAAAGTCATGATTCGCTGTTTGGTGAAAAGGGAGCGCCACCGCACAGCCTATGCCTGCTGCGCGAATGGAAAAAATGCCGCTGGCGCTGTCTTCAAAACCAATGACCCTATCAAAGTCCGTCGGCTTGATGCCCATTTGCCGCAGGGCGATGCTGTAAAGATCGCGATGGGGTTTCAGGCGGATTTCGTGGCTGTCGGAGGCTGTGACAAAGGCATCATAAACCGCTTCATAGTGGGAAAAGCGTTCCTGCAGTTCACAAATCTGCCTTTCTCCAAGGGGCCAGGCAGCAATCTCTTCACGAATACCGACAAAAAGCTGACGCATCACGATGTCTGCTTCCCAAAAAATGGACGAGGTTACCAGCGCGATTTTCAAGGGATTTTTGCGGAAATGAGCCGACAGATAAGCCCAGTTTTCTTTTATCATGTCGGCACTTCGGCTTCGCTCAGTGTCCGTCATATCAAATTCGGTGGGCTTAAGCAGCGGCAAAAGTGATTGGGAATTTTCCGGCAGCCAGCCCTTAATCAGCGACAGAAAATGCGCCACGCCGGGCATCGGCGAAATAAAACTGGAACCGGAAGCCTCACCATCGCCAAAACCAGTGATGGGCAGACCATTGTCAATGGCATTGAGAATTTCGTGGTAACGCTGATAGTAGATATCAATTGCGGCATTCGTCTCAGAGACACCGGGCTCAATCTCCATTTTTGGCAAAAGTCTGGCTTTCCAAAAAATAAGCGACTCTACGGGAATACGGCCTTGCTCTTTCCATTGAGATATTTCCTTTGCAAGCTTATTATCTTTGTATGAAAATCCGGTGAAGCGTTTGAAATTGTCCGCCACCTCAGCAACGCGACGGGCGTCCCGTCCAAATGCAAAAAACCAAAATGCCGCGTTGAGAAAGGAGTCGCTGACGAGTTCTGGCTGAATATGTGGCCTGTACTTATTCAACAAATATTCCACGTGGCGAGTGGTGCTATTACCGATGATGTGGGGGGAATCATCGGGCGTGAGCCCTTCCCAAAGCGCCGCATCCAGGCGTCCGGTGATGCGCCGCACCATAGTTTCCAAAGAGTGAATGCAGAGCGCTTCGGTGGTGGTGGTAGTGCCGTCCATATCGCAGACGATGGCTTTCAGGTCGGGAACTGTGGCTGATTTTGGCCCCAGCGGCACAATTTCACGCTCGGGGAAAACCCCTTGGGGATTGAGAATTTCACCCCATTCGGTCTCTTCCGGCAGATATTCCGGCTTTAGTAAAACATTAATATCAAGAGAAATACGCCCCATCTAATTTGATTCCTTATCAAAGAGTTCTTTGCCGAAATTGAGAAGTTCCTGCACCGCCTGCTCCGATTCGGCTTCGGCATAAATGCGGATAATGGGCTCAGTTTCGGAAGCCCGTAAAAGCAGCCAGGCGCTATCAAGATTCATACGGAATTTCAGCCCGTTCACCACGCCTCGACTGCTGTAAAAAGCTTCGGTGCGCTCAATCCTACGACCGGCAATCTCCATTACGCCTCGCTGAAAAAGCCTTGGCAGACGCTTAGTGCGGTCTTCGCAATCGGTATGATAATCAATGCGGTCATAATGGACTTCACCCACACGTTGTCGCAGATCACTAAGCCATTGAGAAAGTTTTTGATAAGCCTGAGCCGCCATTCCCTGGAGAATAAGCAGCGCGCTGAGAATGCCATCCCGCTCGGGAATGTTGAATCCATAGCCGAATCCGCCACTCTCTTCACAACCCAAAACGGTGGGACTATGCATCATAGCTTCGGTGATATATTTAAAGCCCACCTGCACTTCGCAAAAGGGATTTTCTGAGTCGGAAAAGTGATTTTTCAGCTTGTGAGTGACGCTGCTGGTGCCGATTATCTGTCCCCTTCTCCCCTGCCGCTTGATAAGTTCATCTGCCAGCAAGAGAATCAGTTCCTGGGCTGAGAGGTAGATTCCCCCATCGAGGACAGCGCCCAGACGGTCCGCATCGCCATCGGTAGCAAATCCTGCAGCAGCATCGCTCTCCCCCATTGCTTTCAGAAGCGGCTGCAGATTGCGTTCCACCGGCTCTGGCGAACGTCCAAAAAAATCGCTGCGAGCCTCACCGTCAATTGTCGTCACTTTATAACCTAAGGGTTGCAAAATCTTTTCAAGAAGGGTCTGCCCTGCGCCGCCCATATTATCCACCACAATCGAAAGCGGATTCTTGGCGAGAAGCTCAAAATTGATGAGCGCTTTCAGATTCTCCAGATAGGGCTGGAGCATATTGGCGGGCTGAAAGGTATCGCTTTCCCGAAGCGGCGATTTTCCCAAAAGAGCTTCCACCTGATGGGTCATCTCCGTGAGAAAAGGACCGCCATAAGCAGCTTTGAATTTTGTGCCGTTGTATTCAGGCGGATTGTGGCTGGCGGTGAGCATAACGCCCGCCTGACAAGCCTTATGCCAGGTAAACCAGCTCAAAACGGGCGTGGGAATGACGTTTTCGCTGAGGAAAACAATGATTTCATTTCCGCTGAGAATTTCTGCCATTCGCTGCGCAAATTCTGAAGAATGTTTCCGCCCGTCATAAGCCACGGCGACCTTCAGCTTTTCTTCTGAATGGGTAATTTTGAGGTAATCAGCCAGCGCCTGAGCAACCAATGATAGATTCTCAAAGGTAAAATCCTCACTCATCAGTCCGCGCCAGCCATCAGTGCCAAAAAAGATTTGAGTCATTTCTATTGTTCTTCTTTCAAATTGTGCTTGATTTCATTTTTCAGTGAAAGGTAGTCCACACTGCGCAGCGCTTTCCCCTGCGTGGCAGCCAATGCAGAAAGGGCGCCGGCAGCTTCTCCCATAGCGGCGCTGGTGGGCATAATCCGCAGCGCGCCGTGCCCTTTGCGCGTGGCGGACACGCAACGCCCGGCCACCATTAGATTGACAGCATCTTTCACCAAAAGGGCTTCCAGCGGCACTTCGTAAAAATCATTTTCAGGAATTTCATCCATCACGCTGGACTCGTCTGCCTGGCCGTGAATATCCACGCCGTAGCAGCCGCGGGCAATGGCGTGGGGAAATTTCCGCGCCTGCATGATATCTTTGCCGGTAACGATATAATCGCCAAGAGCCCGTCGGGTTTCACGAACCCCCACCTGAGGAGCCGTTTCGATGAGGTAGCTCTTTTCAAAACCGGGAATTTCATCCTGGAGCAGACGGACTATCTGATGTACCTGCTGACGACCAATCCATTCGGCTCGGGTGAGATCCTGCGACGAGCTGCCGTCGAGAGCACAAATATTGGAGCTATTAAATGAAGCTTCACCGCTTCCCGGCAGGGTGGTAAAAAAGATGTACTGAAGAGCTTCGTGCAGTTTGCCCGCTTTTTGCGCTGCTTTAATTTCCCGAAGCCAGCCTGCCACGCTGTAGATTCGCCCTTCCTGAAAATCAGAGTCAACCCAGGGGAGAAAATTTTGCGGCTCACGTTTCACCGTTTCCACAATCGTCTGCAGATCGAGACCACCCATTCTAAAAAAGAGAGTCAGCGCCTGAAGCTTTTCCCCTTTTTGGAATGGGAGTCCTGCTAAAAAAAGCAATTGGGCATCACCGCTGCTATCAATAAAATTTTTGGCTGAAAGGCTTTGGGAATGGCCATTCTTTTGGAAGGTGACTGACTGAATGTGACTTTCACGCATTTCAGCAGAAATGAGCGCCGCATTAAAAATAGGGTGAACTTCTGCCTCGGTGAGAAGTTGCCAGGCCACATTGCGAAAGGCATCGCCGCTGAAACCATTGTTCACCATTCCGCCTATCGCTGTCATTCGCTGCTCCAGCTCGAGAAATATCCCTTTCACCAGGCGGTCACCGGCAATTTCGAACTTCATGAAGGGTGAGACCATTCCGGCGGTGGCCATGCCTCCGGCAAAAGCATATTGCTCGATGAGGGCGGTTTTTGCGCCGAGACGGGCTGATTTTACTGCGGCAGCGAGTCCGGCAATCCCTCCACCAAGCACTATCACGTCATAATGCTCCATCAGACTCCTTTCTTAATTTTTCCGCAAACCAGCCGGTGATTACACGGGGACGGGTAATTGCGGTTCCGGCTACCACAGCCCATGCACCGAGACGAATAGCCTTCACTGCGGCATCGGGTGTATTGTAGCGTCCCTCGGCAATGACGGGAATGCTCAGCCTGGCCACGCAGCTTTTCAGCAAGTCCCAATCAGGACCTTCTCCTTTTCGGTGTGCAGTTTCCGGAGTGTAGCCGCCCAGCGTGGTGGAAACACAGTGGACAGCGGCTTTTTCACAGGCAAGGGCTTCATCCGTAGTGGCAATATCAGCCATAAAAAGTGTTTGGGGAAATTTTTGAATCATTTTTGCAATAAAATCTGGGCCCGAATCACCATTCCAGATTCGAAATGTTCCGTCAATGGCTATCATCTGCGCACCAGCTTCGATGAGGGCAGCCACATCGCTTTCATTGCGGGTGATGCACACAGTACCGTCGGCAAATTGTCCCTTGAGCAGAGAGACCACCGGCGCTTTGACAGTTTCGCAGACAGCTTTTGTCTTGGCAACGCCTTCGGTGCGAATGCCTGCTGCGCCCCCCATCTCTGCCGCTCTGGCGAATTTGGCCACATCAGCAGGATTATTAAAAGGATCATCGCCCTCTGCCTGAGAAGAGACAATAAGTTTGCCGCGCCATTTTTTTAGAATTTCCTTCATTGGTTTGCTGCCTCAATGATTGGTGATTGGTGACTGAACGGTGCACGGAATGAGGAATGAACGGCCAAAGCCAGCCCAGCCTGGGTTTCGGCTTCTGGGAAAAAGCTCGGTGACCAGTTTAAAAATTGTATCGAAGTCATCGGTGAATAAAGAGCCGGCATAGCCCCTGCCTCCCGATAAATCGGAACAGGCTCTCTTTTTAGAGGGGAGTTGATTTTGCGGCTTACATGCAATTTGTTGTCTTCAAAGCAATTCATCATTCGCAATTTTCTTCCGTTCTCCGTTCATCCGTTCTCCATTCCTCTATTTTAAATTCTTTATTCTTTTCGTGCCTTGTTTTCATTTGCGCCTTGGATGCTGAGCCTGTCAAAGCATTGTGTGAGCTTTAACAGCATCGAGTGAATAGAGCAAAAGCTGGTCAGGCTCAGATTCGATGCCGGTGCTGAGCCGAATATGCTTAAACTTTGGTTCGGCACCCGGTGCTGTCCATTCTCGGTCGGCTTCCAAGGGTATGAGCTGAATTCGTCCGCCAGCCTTTTGCAGCGAATCGTGCCACTGGGCTAATTTTTGGTGAAAAGCCGCTTCCAAGTCGAATTTTTTGCTTGGACTAAAAGCTGCGCTGAGCCAGACACGCTGGTCTGTTATGGGAAAACGTTCCCAGATCGGACCGCTTTCCCAATATTTTAAATCATCGAGATGGATGATGGCATTCAGGGCGAGACGGGTTATTTGGACTGCCTCAGGCTTCAAGAGTGAAAGCAGCAGGCCGTCATCGCCGGCATCGAAAAGCTCCGAACATTTCACCGTGAGCGCACCTTCCCGTCCCGCAAGGTTCAATGTCACCTGCTCGTCACGTTCTTTCAGAGCGGTGGGCAGCACATGAAAAAGAAGTTTTGCACCGCTTTGAGCAGCCATCTCCCAAAGCTTATATTTTAGCGTCTCCGGTTCGAGAAAGCTGCGGTTTTCATCCACCACAATGGCATCCTTTACGATAGCCTGCAGAAAATCGAGAAATATTTCGTTCTCTACGCTGTCTGGAATTTGCTGGACTAAATTTAGCGCTGCCGTGAGTCTGCCGCCGGGAAAACCGTAACGATTGAGAAGGAGGACTTTCTTGCCGGAGCGGACAGCTTCTGCAGCGAGCATCACACCATGCACAGTGGCGCCCCAGATGGCTAAATCACAGTGGATTGATGAATGGTAATTGGTAAATGCTGATTTTTTGGTCATAATCTCCCACTTTTATCGTTGATTGTTGATTGTGATGTACTAAGCTGCGCCGCACTGAGCTTGGCGAATGTGTCCGTAACGATTTGTCGGGACGGATTATCGAAGTGACCGGTGAATGAACAGCCGACGCACCCATTGCCTCCCGATAAAGCTGGACAAGCTCTCTTTTTAGAGGGGAGTTGATTTTGTGGCTTACGTGCAATCTGTGGTCTTCAAGGTAATTCATCATTTGCAATTTTCTTCCATTTTCCGTTCATCCGTTCTCCATTCCCTTCAGGTTTTCCAGAAAAGCTTCTTTTTAGTAAAAAAGCTGACCATATAGGCCAGGAGGACTGTTTTGAGCACACCGCGGAGAAAGCCCAGAAACGGAGTTTGGGTCACTGAAACCAGCAGTGCTTCTAAGCCGGTCATCGCCAGCACGGGCCAGATAAGATTGGCAACACCGATGTATGCTATCATAGGATTTTGGCCATTGTGAATAAGGAGGGTAAATACCCTTTCCAGACGCAGCTTGTCCAGTAGAATGATGAAGCTAATGAGCATCGCCACAGAGAGTCCCGAGGTAATGAAATAATAGGCCATAGTGCTGCTGTCTTTCTTGATGCCGCCTTCGAAAGGCTCGAAAAACGCCCCAAGAATCAGCCAGAATGCGCCCCAGTGCCAGAGTTTATGCACCAGTTTTTCCAGCTCGTCGGCAGGCTTTTGGGTCAGCCATAGTCCTGCAAATGCAGACAAAATGAGCACAACAGGCGTAATATTCACCCAACGTGACTGATAGCCAATGAGTGCAAAGAGGATGATGGCCAGCATAAAGATAACTTGTGTCCAAAGGCGGCTATTTGACCAAGATGACCCATTTCCATTTTGCTCTTTTGCGCTAGAATAGCTCCAGATGAGATCACCGGCAATGCTTCCGGGAATGACGATAAAGAGATATTTGAGAAAATCGAGACGATAGAGCCAGGAAAAAGGCGAGCAATTCCAGACAGTATCAAAGAGAGGATTCTCAGCGTGGGAAAGTCGCAGCGCCAGATAAATCGTTAAAATACCAAGCCTCAGCAGCAAATTTTCCCGGGTGAAAAGCCAGAGCAGCGCACCGAAAAAAGCCATATTGGTGAGGACGATGATGATGATGTCATTGCGATTGAAGCTGAAGCCTTCCCCTTTGCCATTCTCAAAGAAAAAGAGCCAGACTAGCGCGATGAACCATGCAAGATACTTGAGAATACGGGAGATTTTGGGATTCCATTCCTTTTTGGGGCGGACGTAGATGGCGAAAATTACAGGGAAAGCCAGGAGCGCAATGAGCCAATGCCAATTATTGGGTGAATTGGGCGCGGCGATATTATAAGCGTGAACGTGTTTGATAAAGACGGCAAAAAATGCCAGCAAAATGGTGCGCTCCACGATTTTCTTGATAAGCTGGAAATAGGAATCGCCTTGAATAAGCCTGCGGTTCATAGCCAACGGAAAGGATGCGCCCATTGCGAATAGAAAAAGGGGGAAAACCAGGTCCACCCAGGTGAGGCCGGGAAGATTCGGATTAAAAGTATGATCTGGCGGTGGCAATTGGGCATGGTACATCCAGGCAGGGAGAATATTGTAGGCAATTACACCACTGAGAATCATCGTGAGGATAGCAAATCCCCGCAGCGCATCCAGCGCTAAAACTCGCTTCATTTGAGGTCCTCCATTTGAAAACTTATGATTTTTTAGCCGCCAGAACAACAAGAGACTCGTCTGCGGAAAGATTCTGCAATTCGATGTCCAGCATGGCCAAAATCTGCTTTTCATCCACAAGCCCTGTGAGATCAATGAGTTTTGCGCCGATGAGCAGAAAAATATCAGGCGCCAGAGCGCCGGCATCGCCAAAGGTCGTCAGGCTCTCCATCAGCCCGCGAATAGTATTTTTAGATTCGCCAACCTTTCCGGAGCGGCACATACCATCGCTGATCTGCAGCTTGATAACCCCTTCCCGATCGATCACCCGAAAATCGGAGCGCTGCTCAGTAAAAAGTCCACCGAGGCGTTTACGGCTATAGTCACAGCCCACCACATTAAGCAATGAAGTCATTCCCGCCAGATAGACTTTTGACGCATCACAGTTCATCGAAAGCGCGCCAACATTGAGGATTTCTTCGGGAGAGAGTTCTTTGGGAATCATCTCGCGGCTGCGCATTTCAGAAGCGCCACGAGCTGTGGCGATGACCCTTTTATTGCGGGCGTCAATTTCCACAGTGACTTCAATAGTATCAGGTGACGCGCCCATTGCCTGCACCGATTCAATGGCCTCTTGGCGAATGGCCATAATATCCGACTCGGTGGGACTGATGACGGTTCGCTCTACACTGTCCTGAATGATACCCAGGGCAGCGCCGATGGCGGAAATCACTTCGGTATTTTCGGCAATCGTGTGTTCAAAATTCATATATTTGGCAGAAAATGGCACTAAAGCTGCGGCCCCACCACCACCGCCGACAAAACGCACAAGTTTTTCATCAAGTTTATATTCCCGAATAAGCTGCTTGATAACCGGCTTTATTTTTTGGGCAGAAAGGGTGAGAATGGTCTCAGCGATGGCCTCCGGTGTCTCATTAAATTTATCGCTCAACCTTTGAAATGCAGATCTCACTGCTTCCAGATTGGCGTCGCCGTGCCCTTTCACCTGAATCAATCCCAGCAGAGCGCTGGCTCCGGTGGGGGTGACGGTATAGTTTTCATCATTTTTATCGCAGCGAATCTTCAGATAATCATCGGGATCGCCGGCTTTGGGCTGCACTGATTCCAATTTCGTTTCAGAAAAGTCATTTCTCTGGGCAAAAGCAGCATAATTGAGGTTGGCGATATGAGCGCTGCGGGGACCCACATCAATAATTTTTTGATTTTGAAAGCGGGGAACCGAACCGCCGGCAATACCCAAAGTACGGACATCCAGCGTCCGCAAATAGAGCCGGTTACCGCCAATCTGAGCTGACTTCACCTGGGGCTTGCCATTTTTAATTACCGAAATATCGGAGCTGGTGCCACCCACTTCGATAAAAATACCGTCACTGATTTTGGCATACATCAAAGCAGCGGCCACACCGGCTGCCGGCCCTGATAACATTGTCAGTATTGGGCGTTTACGCATCTCGTTGATATCCATAATTCCGCCGTCACTGCGCATGATCATCAGCGGCGCTTTGATACCGCTTTTCCGAACCGCCTCTTCGGTCATATTGGCTGTTTCCAGCATACGGGGCATCATACTGGCATTAATGACGGCGGTGCGGGTGCGAACCCGCATTCCGTAGAGCCGGGAAATCTCGCTGGCTGCCGTGGCGCTAAGATGCATCTTTTTCGCGATATCCACCACCATTTTTTCGTTGGCGGGATTATCGACGCCAAAGGCTTCCGAAGCCACAAAAACTTCAGCCCCTTTTTCCTGCAGCATTCGAAGGGTTGACTCGATTTCCTTAGCTTCCAATGGCATTTCCGTATCAAGCCAAGTGTGGACAATGGGCAAATATTTGCCGGGTGCCAGCTCGATCTGATCATTCTCAAGCTGACGGCGGGCGATTTTAGCTTCCAGACCGTGACCCAAACCGATGAGGCCCACTTTGGCCACATCACCTTCCAGAAGGGCATTGGTGGCTTGCGTAGTCGAGTGAGCCAGCATGATGACTTCTTCCGAATGAATCTTAGCTTCCAGAATCAGTTTTTGCATAGATTCCACGACGCCGAGAGCCACACCTTCACGGGCTTTGTGAGTCGTGGGAACGCAAACCTTCCCCACGATGGAATAATCAGCAATATCAATAGCCACTGCATGGGTAAAGGTTCCGCCGACGTCTATACCGATTTTGATTTTTCTTTTGAGAGTCATGCTGCGTTCCTTCTACATAAATAAAATTGCGGATGCACAAAGCCCGGCAAGCGCCACACTCCAGGTGTACGGTATGGTATTCCAAAGCACCTTCTGCACATCCTGCTGCATTTCGTTTGCCAGCCAAACGTTGTGGGTATTGGTAGGGTCGCTGATGCCCTGAATCTGCCCCACCGCCATTAAAAGTCCCATCACCGCACCGGGCGCCATGCCGCTGGCGAGAAAAACAGCAGCCAGACCGTAGCCAAGTCCCCACACATTCAGGGGACCACGATAGAGGGCAAGCGGTGCAGCTAATGCAAAAATAAGTATATAGCCCAGAGCAGACTGGGGAATAATAGCCTGCATCAGCGGCTGGAGAAGGGTGAGTACCGGCCAGCCATCGGCATATTGGGGAAGATTTACACCCGGTCCGATGACAGCATTAAGCAGCATTCCAATGCCAAACATCAAAATGACTGCCGGCATCACCACGCCGCCTCCTTCGAGCATAGCGCTCACCAATATATTGAGACTTCCCTTTCTGTAGGTCGTGAG
>OMKS01001592.1_pt1 | contig 20059 bp, 20 predicted proteins | sample 1674721 | NCBI WGS metagenome assembly OMKS01 (sample SAMN06264996, study PRJEB25208) | sediment metagenome | isolation source: hot spring sediment | place: USA: California | collected 2014-09-02
GACTTTGCGTACTTGCACGCTTATGACCATATTCTTTATCATAGCCCAGCTTATAGCAGAGATATGGGAATGGAAGAGAAGCTCCGCTACTGTGGCGCCAAAAGAGTCGATTTGTGGCCACTTGGTTCCTTCGATGCGCTCTGTGACCCTTCAAAGACCGACATGGACATACTTTCCGCGCAGCGTGATATTGACGTGATTTTTGTTGGAGCATTGCACGTCAACAAGATGCCGCTGCTTGCCGCAGTTAAGAAGGCATTGGGCAGGCGTTTGCGGTTGCACGGCCTGACAAGTCTGAAAAAGAATGTCTATTTCAATCTTAAATACGGCTTTCCCGGGTGGGTAACACCCCTGCCTTTTACCCATTACGTGCCACTTTACCAAAGGGTGAAGATCGGGATCAATGTGCATAACCGGGGAGATTATACGATTGGCAGCTATCGCCTGTTTGACCTTCCGGCCAACGGCGTCATGCAGATTTCCGACGGGGGAGAATATCTGAAACAATTCTTTTCTGTCGGTGAAGAGATTGTTTCTTATCGGAACGCAGACGATCTTATCGATAAGGTGAAATACTACCTCGCCCATGATGAGGAACGTGAAAGAATTGCGCTCAACGGCTTCAGGCGGGTGCGGAAGGATTACAGGATAGCCGAATTGCTCAGGAAAGCTGGTGATCTTATCAAGAAAGGTATGTAACAGCGGGATTTCAAATAAACAAAAGATTTGCACAACCACGAATGATTTATATTTCTGTGGTTTATTTTTGATTGGTATAATCCAGGGGATAACAACGACCGATGTCTTTTAAGATCCGTATAATTCAAATGGTTCGCGATGCGTTTTAAGAATAGAACGATTTCAGTAGTTTTACCTGCAATTGTATTAGCTGCATCTGCCCTGGCATTCATGACGGCCGATAAGTTTTATGTTGCTGCGCCGGGGTTTGCATGCGTCCTTATGGTACTTTGGCTCTGGATGACTTTATGGGATCGTGACCAGAAGATTCCTTTTTTTGATGTGGGTATGTTCTGTGCTCTGGCCACACTTGTCTATACGGTCTATCCCCTTGTCAATTATTGGGTAGATGGCTTGCAGTTTGGCATCCTCAGCGATAACCGGTTGCGCTCGTACAATCCTGAACCTTATGAATTAGGGCTGTTCCATTTACGCCATGTGTTGTATCTTTTTTCTTTTGTGGTTTTCTATTCGGTGTTTCGAGGTAAAGGAACAATAGAAGTAGGTAATGTCAGTACCCCAAGTCGTTCTACCCGACAGATCATCGTTCTTTTCTTCCTAATTTTGACTGGTTACTTCTTCCTTTTAGGGATATTAACGGGTGATATTTACACTTTACCAGAAACATATGGTGAAAGGATAGCCATTGGGTTAAGTGTTGCGTCAAATATGCCTCTCCTCCTATTGCAGATATCTGGCAAGTTGGCGGGTATTCTGTTTGTCTTCAAGTTAGCATTGCTTTTCATTGTTGTTAGTCGATGCAGGCAAAAAAAGTGGTTCATTATTTTGCTCGTATGGGTTACGGCTGAAATTATTCAGACGTTTATTCTGAAGGGAGGCCGATCCGGTTTGGTATTGTTCCTCATGGCAACAGCGCTGTTTTATCACCGGATGATTAAGCCCTTGTCCATGAAATTTCTGATCACATCAGGGGCAGCGCTATTTATATTTTTCATTTTTTTAGGTCTTTATCGTGCATATGCATATATTGATTTTGCTTCTTTGCAAACGGCTTTGTCGCAGGCAAATGCGGGTATTTTTTCCGGATCTAACGAATTTCAGACATTGCTTGGGACGGCATACGATGTATTACAGCGAAAGATAGCAGGCGCCGATTTGCCCTGGTATTTATATATAAACGATTTTATTATGATTCTTCCGCCACAGCAATTAGTGCCTTTTGAGAAGGTAACGGCCTCGGAATGGTATCTACGAGAGATTGGTATTAGTGGAACCGGCCAGGGATTTATGTGGGGGGTTATCAGTCAATCAATTGTGGGCTTAGATTGGATTGAACTTGCTCTCAGGGGTGCATTATTGGGATATATCCTGGCACGAATCCATCGCTGGTACCTAAAACACCAATCCGGGTTCCTGGAAACTTTATTGTATTTGTTTTTCTGTCTTAAAGTGTATTACACATTCCGGAATACGACGTTCAGCCTTCTGGCAAATCTTGTTTGGGAGATTATCCCTTTTTATATACTCTTACTCATGGCGAGGGCTATCTTCTCTGTCAAGGTGGGAGATCAACCGGGTCACAGAATCGCCATGACCCCCCATAATGTAAAGTAACGTATGTGCGGAATCTGCGGAAAACTGATATTTAAAGATAGTGTGCCTGCGCCTGACTCCATCGGGGCGATGTGCAACACCATCGTGCACCGCGGTCCAGATGACGAAGGTGTATACACGGCGCCACACATTGGGATGGGACAGCGACGCCTGTCCATCATTGATCTTGCACACAGCGCTTGCCCGCCTCTGGCCAACGAAGATCGCACTGTATGGCTCGTTTTCAACGGTGAGATATACAACTTTCAAGAATTACGAAAGCAGTTGCAAGAACGCGGGCATCGATTCGCAACGAATTCCGACACAGAGGTAATCATTCACCTATATGAAGATGAAGGCACAGCATGTTTACAGAAACTGCGGGGCATGTTTGCCTTTGCGCTCTGGGATAAGCGGCGTGAAATCCTGTTTTGTGCCCGGGACCGGATGGGAAAGAAGCCTTTCTGCTACACCGTAACCCCACAATCTTTTGTGTTCGGTTCTGAGATCAAGGCCATTACCGCAGATCCGGATGTATCCGTTTCTCCGGATTACCATGCCATTGACCAGTATCTGACCTATCAATTCGTGCCCAGTCCTTATACCGCATTTAAGGGGATCAAGCGATTGAGGCCGGGAGAGTATCTGACGTGCGACCTCAAGGGCAATGTGAAGACGCAGCGCTACTGGGAACCACCTCTTCCCACGAAAACCAGTGCCCCTCAGGAGGAAATTGAAGCGGAGCTTCTGCAACGCCTGCGCGAGTCGGTCCGGATGCGAATGATATCGGATGTGCCACTTGGCGCATTTCTGAGCGGCGGCATCGATTCGGCAACCATAGTTGCTCTTATGGCGCAGGAGAGCCCCCGGCCGGTGAAAACTTTTTCCATTGGTTTTGAAGAAGAGGCGTTTAATGAACTGCCGTATGCACGATTGCTGGCCGAACGTTATGGGACAGAGCACCATGAATGGATCGTCAAGCCCAATGCGGCCGAGGTCATACCGCTTCTGGTGCGGCATTACAATGAACCCTTTGCTGATTCTTCCGCCCTGCCCACTTACTATGTATCAAAGATGACGCGCCAGCATGTGACCGTCGCTTTGAGCGGCGATGGTGGCGACGAGTCTTTTGCCGGGTATGACAACTATGCGGCGATCCTGGACTGGAACAAATGGGATGTGTGGCCTCTCTGGTTAAGAAAAATGCTTGCAGAGGGCGGAAGGGGACTGCTCGATTCATTTCCTCATGACAATAATGCGGCATGCCTCCGCCGCGGGCTCGCTATGTTTGGGGCGGCAACCGTGAAGGCTCGCCGCCTCCAGTTTGGAACCACACTAAAGCCTGAGGAGAAGCGGCTGGCATACACGCCCTTATTCAGGGACCTGATCTCCAGGCCACCTGTCCCGGAAGACCCTCTGGCGGCTTACCCCTGGGAGGAGGGCATGGATGCTCTGGACTGGCTGATGCGGCACGACCAGAACTTTTACCTTCCTGACTGTCTCATGGTGAAGACGGATATCGCCTCCATGGCCAACAGCCTGGAAGTGCGGTGTCCGTTTTTGGATCATGAGTTCGTGGAGTTTGCCTCAACGATTCCATCACGGCTCAAACGTGACACAAAAGGCGGGAAGATAATTTTCAAGAGTGCGGTTAAGGATCTCTTGCCAACGGAGATTCTGAATAAGCCCAAGACTGGATTCGGTCTTCCGATTGCCAAATGGTTTCGCAGTGATCTTGCGCCGATGCTGAAAGAAACGCTTCTTGATGAAACCTCTGAACGCAGGGGTTTATTTGAACAACGCCTGCTTCAAAAGATGGTAAATGAACACATCGAGGGCCGCCGTGACTGGTCTAACCGGCTTTGGGCGTTCCTTTTTCTGGAATTATGGTTTCGGGAGTTTATTGACTGAGTATGCGTATTCTTCACCTCATACCTTACCTGAGTGGTGGCGGGGCGGAGCGGCAGATTGGTTATCTGGCGCCCGAGTTGGTGCGTATGGGGCATGATGTTCATGTTGCCTATTCTAAGGAGGGGCATCTCAAGCCGGAACTGCCTAGCGTTGTGCTTCACCAGCTCAAATCACGATCTAATTACGATCCATATTTACTCTGGCAACTGCTTCGACTTATTCGGGGTATCAAGCCGGACATCATTCATACATGGATTTTGCAAATGGATATTTTGGGCGGAATAGCGGCAAGACTCAGTGGGGTCCCCTGGATATTTCGTGAGCCGAGTTCGGCCATGGCCTATTTGCCTACATGGAAACACCGTTTGCGAGTCTGGGTAGGTTCTGGTGCGAGTGCTATTGTATCGAATTCTTTAGGTGGTGACGAATACTGGAAAACCAAGCTACCATACAGTCGCCGTTATGTCGTACCAAACGGATTGCCGGTGCATGAAATCGACAGGACTGTGGCGGCTTTGCCGCCCGGATTGGCGAAGCTGGAAGCGCCCATTGTGCTTTATGTTGGTCGGCTAACGTCGGATGTTAGTGCCACCAAAAATCCGCAAGCCTTTTTGGAAGCACTGGCATGCGTTAGGCAGCAACAAAACGTGTTGGGGATTTTGTGCGGGGAAGGTTCCCAGCGATCCGAATTGAAGGTGTTGACACACAAGCTGGGGCTGGACGCGGATGTCCATTTTACGGGTCATTTGCCGGCCGCCTTGGTTTGGGCTCTGATGAAAAAGGCCTCGGTTTTTGTATCGCTCAGTGCCTATGAAGGATGTCCGAACACGGTCATGGAAGCCATGGCGTGCGGGTGCCCGCTCGTACTCTCGGATATCCCTGCGCACAGTGAGATTGTTGATGAGAATTGCGCGCTCTTTGTTGATTCATCCAACATTCAGCAGACGGCCGACACCATTGTGCAGGCATTGCGTAATGCGGATGCCTCCAAAGCTCGTGCTTTGATCGCAAAACAGAAAACTCAGGAATGGTCCATAGCCGAAATGGCCCGTAATTGGGAAAGAGTGTATAAGGAACTTATATGAATCCGGATGCCGAGAAGTATATATGCACGACCTGTGGCGGTCACTTCATTCTCGATAACATGGTTCATCAGGAAGACGGCAGTGTGCGCGAGGGGACATTAGTATGCCGCACATGCGGCATACGCTACTCGGTGATCAGCGGAATACCACGATTTGTTCCCGCAGAGAACTATGCGGGTTCTTTTGGCTATCAGTGGAACATCCACCGTAAAACGCAGTTGGACAGCTATACGGGTTTGCCTATCTCGCGGGACCGTCTATTTACCGTTTCCGGTTGGTCCGAACATTTGGAGGGAGAGCGAATATTGGAGGCTGGATCAGGTGCCGGGCGCTTCACCGAAGTGCTTCTCCAAACTGGCGCAGAGCTGTTCTCATTTGATTATTCCAACGCAGTAGAGGCCAATTTATCAAACAATGGTGAGAAGCCAAATCTGCATCTCTTCCAGGGCGATATCTTCAATATCCCGTTCGCGGAACAATCCTTTGATAAGGTCATCAGTCTTGGTGTATTGCAACATACCCCTGATCCTGAAAGGGCATTTATAAGCCTGGCCAGATTTGTGAAGCCAGGGGGGAGCTTGTAATTGATGTGTATCGCGCAGATTTCATTGCCTATCTTAACTGGAAATACGTTCTGCGCCCGATCACAAAAAGGATGGACAAGGAAAGACTCTACAGAATCGTATCGGCAGTAGTGCCTCGTCTCCTACCCGTTGCTGCCGCGTTGCGGAAAATTGCTGGTAGGGCTGGGGCCCGCCTTATCCCCATTGTAGAGTATTCGCATCTCAAGCTTCCGCCTGAAGTCAATAATGAATGGGCGATTCTCGATACTTTCGACATGTACTCTCCCGCGCATGATCATCCGCAAAGGATATCGACCGTAAAACGCTGGCTTACATCGGCAGGATTTACAGATGTGGATGTGCGGCGTGGACCGAACGGAATAGTTGGCAGGGGAAGAAAAACCTTAATCATGGAACAATAGCGTTATGTGCGGAATTATAGGACAGTTTTTCCAGAAAGGACGCTGTAACCCGGAAATCCTCAGGATTATGAGAGACAGCATGGTCCATCGGGGGCCTGATGACGCAGGAGAGTGGTACTCGCCGGACTCTAGGGTGGGGTTTGCTCACAGACGTCTGGCGATCATTGACCTTTCGCCAGCCGGTCATCAGCCGATGTTGGATGAGCGCGGTCGCTTTTGCATTGTTTTCAACGGCGAAATCTACAACTTCCAGTATCTGCGCTGTGAGCTTGAGGGTAAGGGGCACATATTCAGATCCGAAAGCGATACAGAAGTGATTCTCTCAAGCTATCGCGAATGGGGCATCGATTGCCTGCAGCGCTTTAACGGCATGTTCGCCTTCAGCCTGTTCGATTCAGAAGCGCGGCGATTACTTTTGGCGCGGAACCGGGCGGGGGAGAAACCCCTATATTACTGGCATTCCAATGGGAAATTCGTTTTTGCCTCCGAACTCAAAGCTTTGATGGCTGACCCGGCGTTTCCTCGTATTCTTAACAACCAGGCGCTCGATTATTACCTCGCCTACGGCTATGTGCCGGGGAACATGTGCATTTTAAAAGGGGTCAAGAAGCTCGAAGCCGGTCATGCTTTGGAATATGATTTTGAAAAAGACGAGGTTTGTTCCTGGCGTTACTGGCGATTACCTGAACCAAATGCGGCCAATAAGGGTGATGTGGATGATTTCTCATATGAACTTGAGGAACTGCTGAAAGACTCTGTCAAACGCCAATTGGTTGCTGATGTGCCGGTCGGTGTCATGCTCAGCGGCGGCCTGGATTCGAGTTTGATTACAGCAATGGCAGTGGCAACTTCGCCTCGTCGGATAAGGACATTCAATGTTTCTTTTCGGGGGCACGATGGCTTTGATGAAAGTGAGCATGCGAGGCTAATTGCCGAATTCTTTGGCACGCAGCATGAAGAATTGTTAGCCGAGCCCGCTTCCGTTACCCTGCTGCCGGAAATTGCAAAACAATTTGACGAACCGATTGCAGATCATGCCATCGTACCGACCTATATTTTATCCCGTGAGATTCGTAAGCACGCCAAAGTCGCGCTTAGCGGCGACGGCGGGGATGAGCTTTTTGGCGGCTATAGTCATTACAACTGGATACTGAAGCAGGAAAACTTACGAAGATATATACCCAATTCTTTAAGACGCTGCATTGCCCGCGTTGCCTCTGATTATTTGCCGCTGGGGATGCGCGGAAGAAATCACCTGATTGGTTTGTCTGACAACCACAAAAATACCGTATCACACATCAATTTGTACTTCGATCATCTGTCGAGAAAGCGACTCTATTCGCCTGACATACGGTTTGACGATAACGACTTAACGTCGGAATGCTATAGATCATCAATGTCTGATCTGACGTATTCTCTGTTAAGGCAAGGAATGGAGGCAGATTTTCGAACGACCCTTACTGATGGTTATCTGGTCAAGGTTGACCGCGCCAGCATGCTTGCCTCACTTGAGGTACGCGCACCATTGCTGGACTATCGAATCATAGAGTTTGCATACGGTCGTTTGCCGGATCATCTGAAAGTGACAAAGAATGCCCGGAAGATTCTCTTGCGACATTTGGCAAAACGGCTATTACCAAAGGAATACGATGTGACACGCAAACAAGGGTTCACCATGCCTTTGCATGCCTGGTTCAAGGGCGATTGGGGCGCATATATGGAATCGGTCTTGACAAATTCTGATGGGAATTTGTTTAGCAATAGATTTATTCAAGATCTGCTTTCTCTCCAGAAAAAGGGATATGCGAATACGAACCGGATATTTGCGCTGACGATGTTTGAGTTGTGGCGGCAAGAATACAAGATACAAGTCGAAAAGTAAAAGATTGTTGTGCGAATAGCTGTAGTTAATTTAACAGGTGGGGGGTTAAGCGGGGGGTACCGTAAATACCTGCAGAATATACTGCCATTAATGGCGAAGGATGCTCGCGTTACAGGTCTAAAGGTCTTTCTCCCTCCCGGAAACGATGCCCTCATTTTGGGCAGTACGGTCGCCGTTCATTCGATACCTTCATTCAATCCGTTGCGCAAGGTTTCCTGGTTAAAAAGCGAAATAGCCAAGTGGCAACCAGATGTAGTCTTCATTCCAACAGCAAGAGGGTTTGAATGTGGTGGTATACCTGTTATCACCATGGTACGCAACATGGAACCTCTTGTGGTGCCATTTAATGGTAACCCCACGAGGGAACGTATCATAAATATCGGACGTATTGTTATAGCAAGAAGCGCATGTAGACGCGCAGAGAGGGTTATTGCAGTATCCAACTATGTGAAAAACTACTTGGTTGAAAAATGGAATATCAACGAGCATCGAATTGGCGTTGTTTATCATGGAATTGATTACGATCCCCATCTAAGTGGCAATAGTGAGAGGGCCGCCGCCTCAATAGAGTCATCCCCATTTCTTTTTACGGCTGGCTCAATACGCCCCGCCCGCGGATTAGAAGACATTATTCGGGCATTAGCGATTCTGAATACAAAACAGCCTATGCAATTGGCCATTGGTGGAAACGCGGATCCCGGAATGGAACCCTACTTTATCAGATTGAAAAAAATGGCTGCAATTTCAGGAATAACAGAACGTATTTATTGGCTCGGCAAACTGAATGATTCTGAAATGGCTTGGTGTTACTCTCATTGCGATGCTTTCATTATGACCAGCCGTGTCGAGGCATGCCCCAATATCGCCTTGGAGGCGATGAGCCACGGCTGCGTCAATATTGCCTCTAAGAACCCTCCTTTGCCTGAATTCTTCGGCGCTTCGGCGCTATATTATCCACCAAAGGACTCTACTACACTTGCAAAACAGATCCAGGCTGCTTTATCTATGGGAGAAGCTGAAAGGGCAGCAATGTCCAGTGCTGCTAAAGATAGGGCATCAAGATTCTCCTGGGAAATCTGCGCACAAAAGACCGTGGACGAACTTCGGAAAGCTTTGCAATAATGCCTGCTAAGCTCCAAAATTGCTTGATAAATAAACCAAAAGAAGGTTAATAGAAAACAGATGTTCGCAAACAAAACTCTTTTAATTACAGGCGGTACCGGCTCTTTCGGGAATGCTGTTTTACATCGATCTTTGGAAACAGATATCAAAGAGATCCGTATCTTCTCCCGTGATGAAAAGAAACAGGATGAGATGCGCAATGCCCTGCGAAATCTTTCGGAATGATCGGGGGAGAGGCGATGTCACATGGCTGTATTTGCATATCTGCTGACAATCCATGCCTGCCGGAACTATTTGGAGGTGTGGCTGTTTTTTATCCGCCGAGAGATGGGAAGGCTTTAGCCGAAGCAATCAAAACTGTACTTACTTGGGATAATAACCAGCGAAAAGCCATGTCTGAAAAAGCAAAAAAACGTGCCGCCAAATTTTCGTGGGATGTTTGTGTTGAAAAGACTGTGGCGGTGCTGGCTAAGGCCGCTAAGGATTTTAATAAGTGAGAGAGCCGATGAACAAAAGTAGAAGCAACAAGCAAGATTTGCAAGCGGAAGTCGAATGGCATGACAGTGGAAGGTTCTACATCGATTCAGGCCACTGGACGTCACATCCGTTGTTTGCGTCGAGGGAAAGACATTGGTTGTCGGGAGAAGTAGAGAAAATACGTTTTTATGGATACCTGTCAAAATATATTTCTGACAAGCCATATTACCGAAAAGCCAAAGTGCTCATTGCGCCCATCGGTACTGGGCATGAGATAAAATATTTGCAGGGCTTATATGCTGAAATATGTGGTATGGATATTTCAGAAAAGGCGCTTGCCTAGTGTCCCGCCCATATTGTCACAAAAAAGGTGGACATATTACAATCAGGGGAAACAAAAGATTCTTTTGATATCATCATATGTCCCCTTTTTCTACATCATGTCCACAAGGTAGGATTTAGCCCCTTTCTCGAAGAATACTATCGTCTTTTGCGGGGGGGTACTCTCGCAATTCATGAACCCGGTGCGCTTTTCCCGCCTTCGCAACTTGCTTCATTTTTAAGAGTTTTTATGGGCAATGTTACTGGCTTAGTAGATGACGAAAGACCAATATATCCTCCGGCACTGACAAAGAACCTAAAAGAGGTTGGTTTTGCTAATATACTGTACCGGGGTTTATCATTCAGCCACGTTCGGTATCCGGTATTTTTGCAAGCAATGATTTCTTTGTTAGACTGGCCGTGGAGAGTGTTGTGGCCATTCAAACTTTTTGCCAATGGTATCGGATGGTATTGCGAGAAACCAGCAGATAACTGAGGAAAATAATGAAAATACTTATTACAGGTGGCTCCGGTTTTATAGGAACGAATTACATTGAACTATTGTTGAGAACCGGTGAGACGGAATTTATTAATATAGATATTAAGCCGCCGCGCAATGCCGCACATAAGAGTTTTTGGCAAGAGTGTGATTTATTGGATGCTCCCAGGCTAAAAAAGATAATTACTGATTTTTCACCAACCCATGTCGTTCATCTGGCGGCGAAGACCGGGCTGGATGAGAAGAATTTGAGCGACTTTGCGGCAAATATGGAGGGAGTGGAAAACATGCTGCGGGCTTTTGAAGAAGCACCTGCTATTGAGCGTGTGATATTTACATCTTCGTTGCTTGTATGCAGGATGGGTTATGTGCCGAAACGTGATACAGATTATCAGCCGACCACGCTCTACGGGCAGAGCAAGGTCGAAGGAGAAAAGATTGTTCGGGCGGCGGAAAATCTGTCCTATGCCTGGACCATTATCCGGCCGATTTCTATCTGGGGACCATGGTTTGATGAACCATATAAGAATTTCTTTAAATCAATTAAACAGGGCTGGTATTTTCATATAGGCGCCGGTCATTATAAAAGGTCTCTTGGATATGTGGGAAACGCTGTTCACCAGATACATCAAATATTGCTTGCTCCAGGAAAAAAAATAGATAGAAAAACCTTCTATGTGGCAGATGATCAGCCGGCTGATCTATACGATATGGCTAATATGATCAGGCAGGCCGTGGGGGCTCGAAAAATTCATCATGTTCCACTCTGGATGGCAAAATTAGCTGCAAGGATTGGAGATGGCTGTAAGGGGGTTGGCTGGCATGGTGTCCCACTTTCAAGTTTCAGACTTAACAACATTCGTACGGAATATGTCTTTGATATGCGGCCCATCATGGAGATCTCCGGGCCTTTGCCATATAATCTCAAGACCGGTGTTGAGCGAACTGTTGAATGGATGCGGGAAGTGGGGGAAATCTAATCCGCAGATTACGCAGATTGGCGTAGATTATAAAAAAGGAGAAAAGGATAGAATGAAGATATTAATAACGGGAGGCGCCGGGTTTATCGGCACCAATTTATGTAATGAACTGCGATCACGGGGCCATAGTGTTGTTGCTTGTGATCTGTATAATACGGACCGGGATGATTACATAAGATGTGATGTGAGAAATTATCGTCAAATAGAAAAAGTCTTTGAAGACTATGGACCATTTGATTATGTTTATAATCTTGCCGCTGAATATGGGAGGTGGAATGGTGAGGCCTATTATGAAAACTTATGGCAGACGAATGTGATTGGATTAAAGCACATTTTGCGGTTACAGGAAAAACTTAAGTTCAGGATGATCTCGTTTTCCTCAGCAGAGGTATATGGAGATTATGAAGGAAGAATGACTGAAGCTGTGATGGTGGATAATAAAATAAAAGATACTTATCAAATGAATGATTACGCGATATCAAAATGGGCCGGTGAACTAATGTGTCTTAATTCAGCAACTATGTTTGGGACAGAAACAGTAAGGGTGCGCCCAGTCAACTGTTATGGGCCTCATGAAGAATATACGCCATACAGGGGTTTTATCCCCAAATTCATCTTTCATTGTTTGCATGGTAAACCTTATACCGTTTATGAAGGTCACAAGCGGATAATAGATTATGTTGAAGATACCTGTAGAACATTTGCAAATATTGTCGATAATTTTATTCCAGGAGAGGTTTATAATGTTGGCGGCAGATCAGAGTGGGAAATGGATATCAAGGAATACTCTGATTTGATTTTGGAGGCTACTGGAGGCGATGAATCGCTTGTAACGTATAAGGAGGCTGAACCGTTTACAACAAAAGTGAAAACAATGGATTTTTCCAAAGCTGTAAGGGATTTGAAACATAATCCTGAGGTTGATCCCCAAGAAGGGATAAGAAGAACAGTTGAATGGATGAAATGGTTTTATCGAGTTTAAACATTTGACAGGATAACAGGATGGACATGATATAGCCGCAAAAAGGCACAAAAGTCACAAAAACTAGAAACGGATGAAAAGTGAAAAGATAAAGGTATTGTTTGTCTTTGGGACGAGGCCGGAAGCCATCAAGGTGGCTCCTGTTATTCGAGAGCTGGAAGCTGAAAGCTCGCGGTTCAAGGTAGTTGTATGTGTAACTGCGCAACACAGGGAGATGTTGGATCAGGTGCTTGAGTTGTTTAGCATAAAGCCCCATTATGATCTTGATATAATGACAGAGAGGCAGTCATTGCCCAGCCTGACGGCAAGTGTGTTGCTTGGCGTTACTGAGGTAATGAAAAAAGAAAATCCCGATGTTGTTTTTGTTCAGGGAGATACAACCACTACGTTCGCAGCAGCCCTAGCGGCCTTTTATTTGAAGATACCGGTAGCCCATATTGAAGCAGGATTACGCACAGGAAACAGGTACAGCCCTTTCCCTGAGGAGATAAGCCGCCGTCTGACAAGCGTTATGTCTGATTTTCATTTTGCGCCGACTGAAGGTGCGAAGGCGAATCTGATTACGGAAGGTTATGACGAATCTTCAATTTATATTACGGGAAATACGGTGATAGATGCACTATTAGCAGTTGTCAGAAGTCAGAAATCAGAAGTCAGAAGGAAAAGCTTAGAAAAGCACCTTCAAGAGAGGTGGAATCTGATACTGCGTAATGACTCTGGCAACTCAAAACTAATCCTTGTAACCGGGCACAGGCGGGAGAGCTTTGGGGGAGGTTTTAAAAGGATTTGTAGGGCCTTGCGTATATTGGCTGGAAATAATCCTGATGTACATATTGTGTATCCTGTCCACTTGAACCCTAATGTTCAGGAGCCAGTATATTCGATTTTGGGAGATGTGGATAATATTCATTTGATACCCCCGCTTGATTATGAACCCTTTGTCTTTTTGATGAGCCAAAGCAATATTATACTTACGGATTCAGGTGGCATTCAGGAGGAAGCTCCGTCTCTCGGAGTGCCGGTTCTTGTGATGCGCGATACTTCGGAGAGGCCTGAAGGGATAGAGGCTGGATCGGCAAGATTGGTGGGCACAGATGTTAAAACTATTGTGGATGAAACGCAGAAACTTCTGAATAATCATGATGAGTACAAACGCATGTCAAATGCTATAAATCCTTACGGAGATGGAAGGGCGAGCAAAAGAATTATTGGAATCATATCGGAACGCTTTGGAGGCAAAAATGATAGGCAGCAATGAAAAGAGGATCCAGTGGGTGAATGATTACCTTCTGAAATTGAATTTAGATGATGAGTTGACCAAATATTATAAAGGCAGAAATATCCTGGTGACAGGCGGGGCAGGCGCTATCGGCAGCAATCTAATAATCGCCCTGTCGGAATTGGTGGGATCGGGCGGCAAGATTATTATATTGGACAATTTATCATCTATTAAAGAGAAGAAGCCCTGGAACGTGGTTCCTTTAAACAATATCATGTTTGTCGAAGGTGATGTCAGAAGTGATATTGACCTTAAAAGGGTCTTTAAAGAAGATATTTCTCATGTATTTCATCTGGCGGCCTTTTTTGCCAATCAGAATTCAGTTGATTATCCGGAAATTTCAGCCGAAGTTGATATTATCGGGCTGATTAAATTATTGGAATATTCAAGGCTTGCCAGGGTAGAAAAGTTTGTTTACGCCTCAAGCGGGTGCGCTATCTATGGTTCCTACCCCCAGTTGCCCCTGAAAGAAGATTTCATATCGATGCACTTAACAACACCTTACCAGATAAACAAAATGACAGGCGAGATGTACTGTAACTTTTATGCGCATCATTATGACATGCAGACAATCAATTGCCGGTTTTTCAACTCCTACGGGCCAGGGGAAGTCCCGGGGCAGTATCGTAATGTGATTCCGAATTTTATCTATTGGGCAATGAAAGGGCAATCGCTTCCGATTACTGGAACAGGCGAAGAGACCAGAGACTTTACCTATGTGCTCGATTTGGTGCAGGGTCTTGTGAAATCCGGCTTTTATCAGGAGGCCGTTGGTGAAAACTTTAACCTGGCTTCTGGAAAAGAAATAAGCATCCTGGATATGGCCAAGCTTATAAACGAGACTACCGAAAACAAGGCGAATTTGATATATAAACCAACGAGAAAGTGGGACACGAAACCAAGACTGTTGGCCTCTATTGAAAAAGCTCAAAAGCTAATAAATTATCGACCAATGGTAGAGTTTAAAGATGGTTTTATGAAAAATATTGAATGGTTTAGAGATAATTGGGATATTATCGTAAATATGGCAGACTTTCCCCCCGGAATGAGCAGTGCGGTAAGAAATGAAGAAAACTGATAGTGTGCTGATAATCACAGAACGTTTTTACCCGGAAGAGTTTGGGATTAATGAGCTGGCACAGGCCTGGCAAGCAATGGGGTATGAAGTAGCCGTATTAACACAGGCTCCCAGTTATCCTTTTGACAGGGTGTATGAAGGATATAAAAACAAACTTTTTCAAACTGAAAAGTGGAAGGGTATTAAAATTTACAGAGTTCTTTCTTTGATGGGTTATAAGAAAGGTGTGCTCTTAAAAGTCCTGAATTATTTATGTTTTGCTTTTTTTGCGTTTTTAGTGTCCCTGTTTATAGGTAGAAAATACAACAGGGTTTTTGTTTATCATATTGGGCCGTTGACACAGGCCATTCCCGCAGTACTTATTAAAACGATTTTTGGGAAAAAGCTTTACATCTGGACTTTAGATATATGGCCGGATTCAGTTTATGCCTATGGATTTAGGAAACGGGCACTTTCGAGAACACTGCTGGATGCATTTGTGAAAATTATTTATAAGAATTGCGAAACAGTTTTTGTTTCTTGTAAAGGCTTCACGCGAAAAATAGAAAAATATGTTCTAGACGCCAGGATAATCTTTTCTCCTCAATGGCCACCTGATGATTTGAATTTCGATCGAGTAACAGCTCATGAGTCATTAAAAGGGGGTTTTAATTTTACATTTGCGGGCAATATCGGGAAAGTCCAGAATTTGGAGAACGTAATTAGAGGTTTTTCGCTTCTGCTAAAATCCAATGACCGGATAAATTTGAATATCATTGGTGATGGTTCAAATCTGGAAAACCTGAAAAGAATTGTAAAAGAAGAGGACATTGCAAATGTTCATTTTTGGGGAAGAAGGCCATTAAAGGAAATGCCAAGGTGGTTTGAAGGCAGTGATGTTTTAATAATATCTCTAATCGATGAGCCAATTTTTTCTTTAACAGTACCTGCAAAATTTCAAGCCTATCTTGCATCGGGCAAACCAATCTATTGTGTGATGAAGGGAGAGGTCGCTGATTTAGTAATAAACAATAAGATTGGTTTCGTTTCACAACCAGATGATATTAATGATATCAAATCAGGGTTTGGAAAGTTCTTGAATACACCAAAGCAAGAGTTGAAATCATTTGGAATTAACATGAAATCGCTTTTATGCAATGAGTTTGATCGTAATAAAATTATAGAACAAATGACATCTGAGATATTCGGGTAGATTTCTCGGTCAGTTAATTTGATGATTACGTCTAAAGAAGCAGGAAATGTGGGATGCTGGAAAGAGAAAAGGGGACAGGCTACTTTTTATGGTAGGGTAGCATGCCAAGAATAAGAAGGGGTTTAGCTGATGGTTTAATTTATCATGTGCTTAATCGTGGAAATGGCGGGCAAATGGTATTCCATAAGGAAAATGTCAAGGACCACGTTAATTCCCCACCCTTGGGACCAAGTTAATTCCCCACTTTTGCCGTAAGAGGGATAAAATTTAGCCCCTTCATATGCCCAAGGTCTTTAGCCTCTGCCCTCAAAATTCTCATTGAAAACCCAGAACTCAGAAGAAAAATGGGGGCTCGTGGCCGGGAAATTGTTGAAGCTGAATTTTCCGAAGAAAAGGTTGTTTCAGAGACGATGAAGGTCTATGGAGAACTGCTTAAGCAATGACGGTTTTAGTAACAGGCACCACCGGCGCCATTGGGCCGCGTGTCGTCCACGCTCTGTATCAAGCAGGCTGTCGCGTTCGTGCTTTCTCGGTAGATGCTCCTACAGCGGGCATGTTCCCTCCGGATGTCTTATAATGGGGGCGCGTGGCCGGGAAATTGTTGAAGCTGAACATGCATAGCGAGCGCATTCCCCGCTGCTTGCGGCGGGGGTTAGCGAGCGAATATCATGCTTTTTACCTTACATACGGAGATACCCCACAGCTTGCTGCAGGGTATTTTCAATTTTCAGAAGAGATCGTGGTTAAACAGACGATGGAAGTTTATAAAAGAATCCTCACGCAAAGGCGCTAAGGCGCAGAGATAGAAAATTATGGCTGAAAATGAAATAGCCAAGGAAATTGTTGATACGGCTTGAAGGTCCGCAGATTACACAGATTGCGCAGAAAGAATGAAAAAGTACGTTACCCATTTCAGCACAAGGTCGAAGATCCGCCGTCAGTTTGGAGGGCAAATTTTTGAAACAATAGTTGAAGCTATCGCCTGGGCAAAAGAGCAGAGGGACCGATAGGGACGGGTTGTCGCCCCATAATATGACGGAGATCGCCGGGGAGCCTCTTAATGTTGAAAAAGCGGGACAGCGCCCCTATTTACCCGCCCTTATATTTTTATTGACAGCCATCTGATTGGTCTTTATAATATGTCCAAATTTATGGACCAGTTTATGGGCCTTCAGGAGGGTGCCATGCCGCAGGCAAAATTCAGTTGCAAAGAGGATCAAGTTGCATTTCTTAACAGCTATAAGGAGTACGGGTTTAAAGACAAAAGTTCCATGATACGCGAGGCATTGAATCTGTTGAGGAAAGAACGAGAGCTGCAAAAATTGCGGCAATCGGCCAATTTATACGCGGAGACTTACGATGAAGATTCGGAGCTCAAGGAATTGACGGCCTCAGCCGCCTATGGATGGCCAGAATGATCACCATTGAACGGGGCATGGTCATCGACATCAACCTAAATCCGGTTCAGGGTTCTGAGACAGGTAAAGTGCGCCCCTGCGTGGTTGTGACCAACGATGTTTACAATGCGCGCGTCCCTGTCATACAAGTTGTGCCGATCACGGCCTGGAATGAGAAGAAGGCAAGAATTAAAACCAATGTGACCATCGCGCCGTCTCCGATAAACGGACTTGACAAGAAGTCAGTTGCCGATTGCCTGCAAACCCGTCCGATTGACTATCGCTTGAGATTGTCCCGGGTGCGGGGCAAATTGGAACACGACGATATGCGCGCGATCGATCAAGCCCTTAAGTCGGTTTTTTCTCTTGATTGAAAAAATAATAGAGAAGGTCTCCCGAAGGTATTGCTTGAAGCAGCCTCTTGTGGCCGCGCTATTGTTGCCACGGATGTGCCTGGGTGCAGGGAAATTGTCCGTCACAACGAAAATGGTCTTTTGGTTCCTCCCCGTGACCCAAGAGCTTTAGCCAATGCCCTCAAAATTCTAATCAACGACCCGGAACTCAGAAGAAAAATGGGACTTGTGGCTGGGAAATTGTTGAAGCTGAACATGCATAGCGAGCGCATTCCCCGCTGCTTGCGGCGGGGGTTAGCGAGCGAATATCATGCTTTTTACCTTACATACGGAGATACCCCACAGCTTGCTGCAGGGTATTTTCAATTTTCAGAGGAGATCGTGGTTAAACAGACGATGGAAGTTTATAAGAAGCTTCTTTCTAGACAAGGCCTTGATATTAAGAAATGGAACGTCTTCTAATAACAGGGGCTAATGGCTTCATCGGACGAGCTTTATGCGGCCGATTGGCGCCCGATAACAAGGTGACAGGGATTTATCATAAAACCCCCCCCTGTGGTTCTGCAAACCTTGTCTGGGAACCAACCGACCTGACCGATGTAAGCGCAGTGACCGCGATTTGTAAAAAGCATTCTCCTGAGATTGTCATTCACTGTGCAGGGATTGCACACCAGAAGGTAGGGTCAGTAGATTCCTCCACATACATGCGTGTGAACAGTGAGTCCACGGAAAATCTTGCAAGAGCTGCCTCTAAAGTTAATCCTGATGTGCGTCTTATTTTTTTATCTTCCGTATCCGTGTATGGTGATGGTTCGCAGATTAATATCCACAGATTACGCAGATTTCACAGAGTTAAAAACGTTCAGCAGGTTGAGGAGATAAATGTGGTGGGAGAGGAAAGCGAGTGTAAGCCTTCGAGCGATTATGCCCGCAGTAAGCTTGATGCCGAGAGGCGTCTTATTGCTTTAGCTGATGAGGGCATACTCAATGATCTAATCATCTTACGTCTGGCGCCGGTATATGACCGGGATTGGAGCTTTAACCTTGATTGTCGGGTATTAGCGCCCCTGAACATAGCCTATATCCGTTTCGGTTCAGGGCTGCAAAGGATGTCTGCATTGGCCAGGCCGAATTTGGTCGATTTTATTGAATTTCTAATCCACAGATTACACAGATTTTCACAGATTGACATAGATAAGTATCCACAGATTACGCAGATTAACGCAGATGAAAAATACCCCTCCCCCATCCCCCTCCCTCAAGGGGAGGGGGCAAGGGGAAGGGTGGTAAGACAAAATAATCCGTGTAATCAGCGTAATCTGCGGATTAATATCTTTAATGTCTGTGATACAGAAGCCTATGAATTCAATACGCTTATTCAGGTGCTTAAAAACTCCGGCATATATCCAAACCGGCCGGTTATCCCGGTTCCCCTGCCTGTTGTCTGGTTGGCAACCAGGATGGCAGGGTGCCTTTTACCTGACAAAAAGAGATGGCTGCATTCCTGCTATGACAAGCTGGCTTCAAGTTTGATTTTTGATAATGAAAGAATGCTGAAAACCGGTTTCAGGCCGCGCCATTCCCTGCAGACAATCTTTCAATCCACAGATTTCGCAGATTAAATATCTCACGCAAAGGCGCAAAGACGCGAAGATAGAAAATTATGGCTGAGAATAAAATAGCCAAGGAGATTGTTGATGCGGCATATCATATTCATAAAAGGAAAAACTTAGCGACTTTGCGCCCTTGCGCAAGGCAATAAATTCTGTGGAAAATTTTGTTTTATATACCGCTTGTCTGATTCTGGGCGGAGCCGGGGCTTGGATCATAGGTAAGTTTGCCCCTCAGTTGGGCCTTGTAGATTGCCCAAACGAACGGAGTTCCCATGCAGTACCGACCCCAAAAGGCGGAGGCATTGGCATAGGGGCGGCCTTTGTTTTGTCTTCACTGGTTCTCAAAATCCTCATAGTTTTTTGGCTCCCCGCAACCTTACTTGCCTTGTTCAGTTTTTTCGGAGACAAATTTGAACTCTCGCCAAAGTTCCGCTTACCCATACAGTTCATAGCAGCCCTCTTCTTTGTCCAGCTTTCAGCTTTCAGCTTTCAGCCTTCAGCTTTCTCGCTTTTCTTCCTGGTTGTCTTCATCGTGGGTACTGCAAATTTTTATAATTTCATGGATGGGATCAACGGTATCGCCGGAATCACCGGCGTAGTTGCCTTTGGGC
>OMKS01001594.1_pt1 | contig 20039 bp, 16 predicted proteins | sample 1674721 | NCBI WGS metagenome assembly OMKS01 (sample SAMN06264996, study PRJEB25208) | sediment metagenome | isolation source: hot spring sediment | place: USA: California | collected 2014-09-02
TGATACGGCGACCACCGAGATCTACACTATCCTCTTCGTCGGCAGCGTCAGATGTGTATAAGAGACAGATCAACAACACCGCCGCGGCTTGTATTGATTAATATTGTACCGGGTTTGAGTTCATTAATTCTTTGTTCATCTATTAAATGAAAAGTCTTATCAACACCATCTTTGTTAAGCGGCACATGGAAAGTTATTATATCACTATTCAGCGCTTCATCTAATGAACAAAAATCATATTCGTACCCTTCTCGTTGAAGCGGGGGATCGTTAACATAAGTTTTTAATCCAACAGCCTCTGCAAACTTTGTAATCTTTTTACCGATGTTACCGTAACCAATTACACCGAAAGTTTTATTTGTTAAGTCAAAATTATTTTCATGAGCAATTTTTACAATTGATGTCAGTACATATTCGGCAACTGCAAATGAATTACAACCCGTAGCGCTTGCATATTGAATCTTTTTTGATTCCATGTAGTCTTTATCGAGGTGGTCGGTACCGATTGTGGTTGTTCCGACAAACTTTACGGCAGTATTCTTAAGTAATTCTTCATTAACATTTGTAATTGAACGAACTACAAGAATTTCAACATCTTTCAGCATCTCATTTGTAATTTTTCTCCCGTGAGAGAGTTTAACTTCACCAAACTGTTGAAATGCTTCAGCCCCGAATTCGATGTTTTCATCAACAATAATTTTCATGCACCAAAATAATTAAATGATTTGTAATTTGTATCGGCATTACTATTTAATTATTTTTGAAGCTAATTTTTCAGCATTGGAGTTATGAAATGAAATTCAGTAAAAGAACGAATACTTGCGGTGAACTGCGTGAATCTAACATTGGAGAGAGTGTTGTATTAAACGGGTGGGTAGATACCAGGCGTGATCTTGGCGGAGTTATTTTTATTGATCTTCGCGATCGTTACGGAATTACTCAAATTGTTTTCGAACCTACATATAATAAAGATACGCACGAACTCGCTTCACATTTAAGAAGTGAATATGTTATCTCGGTTGAAGGAAAAGTACGTAAACGTCCGCCCGAAACCGATAACCCGAAATTACCTACCGGGCATATAGATGTAATGGTTGATAAGTTAATAATATTAAACAAAGCAGAAACTCCACCGTTTCAAATTACCGATAATGTTGATGTTCATGAAGATATTCGTTTAAAATATAGATACCTCGATTTACGCCGCGGCAGTATGCAGAAAAATTTATTGCTTCGTCATAATATGTATCAAAGTGTTCGCAAATATTTTGATGAACAAAATTTCGTTGAAGTTGAAACTCCTGTACTTATGAAAAGCACTCCCGAAGGAGCGAGAGATTTTCTTGTTCCGAGTCGAGTTCACAAAGGAAAGTTTTATGCTCTTCCTCAATCGCCTCAAACTTATAAACAATTATTGATGGTGTCGGGATTTGATAGATATTTTCAAATTGTAAAATGTTTTAGAGATGAAGACTTGCGTGCTGATCGTCAGCCAGAATTTACACAGATCGATATTGAAATGTCCTTTGTTGATACCGAAGATGTTTTTGAAATTGTTGAAGGATTGATGAAGAAATTACTGAAAGAAGTAAAAGGCTATGATCTTGAAATTCCTATTCCGCGATTATCATTTAATGTAGCAATGGAAAAATACGGAAGCGACAAACCAGATATTCGATTCGGGTTAGAGATGGTTACTTTAAACGATGTAGTAAAAGATGCTGAATTCAGAGTTTTCAAAGAAGCAGTTGAAAATGACGGTATTGTTACCGGACTTCTTGCAAAAGGATGCGGTGATTATACAAGAAACCAACTTGATGTACTTACTGATTTTGTTAAAAAACTTGGCGCCGGTGGATTAATCTGGATGAGAGTTAAAGAAGACGGGCTCGACGCACCTGTTGCCAAATTTTTTACTGAAGAAGAAAAACAGAATATCATTAATACAATGAATGCCGAAGTTGGTGACTTATTATTTATTCTTGCCGGACCAAGATTAAAAACTTTATCACAGATGGGTTCACTCCGTTTGGAAATGGCAAAACGTTTGGATTTATTTCCAAAAGAAGAAGTATGGAAGCTCTTATGGGTAACAGATTTTCCATTGTTTGAATGGGATGACGAAACTCAACGCTATTATGCAATGCATCATCCTTTTACTTCACCTAATCTTGATGATGTTGATAAACTCGAAAGCAATCCGGGTGAAGTAAGAGCAAGAGCTTACGATTTGGTATTAAACGGAAATGAAATTGCCGGTGGAAGTATTAGAATACATAATGCCGATTTGCAAGCCGCAATGTTTCGCGCATTGGGAATCAGTGATGAAGAAGCAAATCAAAAATTCGGATTTTTAATGGGTGCGTTTAAATACGGTGCACCTCCGCATGGCGGTATCGCTTTTGGTTTTGACAGACTTGTAATGCTGTTGGCAAATGAACATTCTATTCGAGAAGTAATGGCATTCCCTAAAACTGCAAGCGCCACATCTCCGATGGACGATTGTCCGTCACCGGTAAATGAAGCACAATTAAAAGAACTTCATATAAAATTGAGATAAATTTTATGCAAAGTAGCCGCAGACTTCATGTCTGCAGTGATAATTCTTCCAAAAGTAACCGCAGACCTGTCTGCTTCAGGCAGGCTTTACGTCTGCGGTGGTAACATCTCGTAGTTTTGTAAAGAATAATAATTCTAAAAAAGTGTTTCAGTTGGTTTTAGATTCCGAGCTATACACTCACGCCGACAAATGTCGGCGGTTACATTCACACTCCTGCAAGAAAATAAATTCTCAACGTAGCCGCATGCTTCATGTCTGCGGTGGTAATTCTTCCAAAAGTAGCCGCAGACCTGTCTGCTTCAGGCTTTACGTCTGCGGTGGTAACATCTCGTAGTTTTGTAAAGAATAATAATTCTAAAAAAGTGTTTCCGTTAGCTTTGGTCTCCGAGCTATGCGCTCACGCCGACAAATGTCGGCGGTTACATTCACACTCCTGCAAGAAAATAAATTTTCAAAGTAGCCGCAGACTTTATGTCTGCGGTGGTAACATCTCGTATTTTGTATAGAATAATAATTCTAAAAATGTATTTCCGTTAGCTTTGGTCTCCGAGTTATACACTCACGCCGATAAATGTCGGCGGTTACATTCACACTCCCACAAGAAAATAAATTTTCAAAGTAGCCGCAGACTTCACGTCTGCGGTGACAAACCCTTTATAAAATAATAAAAAAGCACTAATCCCATTCGTCAAGATTATAGAGTGTGGAACCTCTAAACTTATATATTTTCCAATAACCAACTAACTCAGATCTAACAGGATTATTTAGTACGTATTTAATCTGAGCAATTAAATCCTCATCACTTCTTAAAATGTGATCATAATAATCCTTTTGCCACTTTATTTGTGGGAGATTTTTGTGTAGCCAGAAACCACTAGATTGTTTAAATGAATCAATACATTTTTTAATATTTGATTTGCTATGCTTACCTGTTAGAATAAAATGAAAATGATCCGGCATGAATAAATATACATACGCATCACAATCATATTTTGTTAGTGATTTTACTAACATTGATTCAAATTCAGCAAAAATATTTTTGCTAGTAAAGAGTGGTTTTCTTGATTTAACATTTCCAGTGAATGCAATTACCCGTTCGCCGGTATATAACTCCGGCCATAATCGATGTTTTCTCTCGCGTATATTATTTGGCTTTTTCATAATGGTTATTACATATTAATAAAAATTTCAAAAGATTCCGATAAAAAAAATGCAAGTAACCAAAGACTTTATGAGTGTTGATAAAATCCCACAAAGTAGCCGCATGCTTCATGTCTGCGGAAATACCCTCTCGTAGTTTAATTAAAAATAGTAATCTTAAGAAGGTATTTCCGTTAGCTTTAGATTCCGAGTTATACACTCACGCCGACAAATGTCGGCGGCTACATTCACACTCCCACAAGAAAATAAATTTTCAAAGTAGCCGCAGACCTGTCTGCTTCAGGCAGGCTTTACGTCTGCGGTGGTAAACTCTCGTAGTTTTGTAAAGAATAAAAATTTTAAAGAGGTATTTCCGTTAGCTTTGGTCTCCGAGCTATACAATCACGCCGACAAATGTCGGCGGCTACATTCACACTCCTGCAAGAAAATAAATTCTCAACGTAGCCGCATGCTTCATGTCTGCGGTGGTAACATCTCGTAGTTTTGTATAGAATAATAATTTTAAAAAAGTATTTCCGTTAGCTTTGGTCTCCGAGTTATACACTCACGCCGACAAATGTCGGCGGTTACAAATTCACTTGAAGTTCATACGAGTACTTTTCTGTTTGATTTGTAACTATATTGAACCGGTAAATTGGAAATATGGAAAAGTGGAATGTCGTTTCTATCTACTACATCAAAAACTTTTCTCTAAATACCTTTTTCCATTATTCCAATTTTCCATTATTCCTCTATACCCTTATACCTTTATACCAATTTTCCTATTTCCATTCACCTCTAATTTTACAAAATTCAGCAAATCTTACAGGAAAATATTACCGGATTACCGATATAATTTCTAAAATGACTAAATATTTTTTCTTGCATCTGTCATAGAAATGCAATATTATAACAAAAGCGGTAACATTTACTTTCATAATTGACCACAATGTGGTTGGTAAGATTATTGAAAACATTATTGCATGACTTAATTTTCTAATTGTCGGTAATGCTAATTGTCTTCTTTTTAACAGCCATTTAGCAATGTGACAATTAAACAATTTTTATAAAACAAACTAACAAATTGAGGAACTCGTCTCTTGGGTCAGCAGCAGTTACTTTTAATAGTGTTAGGTGTAATAGTTGTCGGTATTGCTATTTTTGTCGGCATAACACTTTTTCAAGCAAATGCTATAGAAGCCAAAAGAAATAATGTAACAAATGAATTAGTTAACCTAGCAGCCATGGCACAACAATATTATCAAAAACCTACAGCGCTAGGCGGCGGCAATCGAACCTTCACCGGATGGCAAATTCCAAATGAACTCAGAACTACAGCGAACGGATCTTTTAAGATAGAAAATATAGATGCTCAAGAAATTACCTTGCTCGGTACAGGTAACGAAGTTGTAACAGGGAATGATTCTGTACAAGTACAATTAGTTGTTTTCTCGAATAGATTCGAAACTAAGATTATACATTAATGAATTACACAAAGAATTTACATTACGGTAGGTTGACAGAAACTAGTTAGAAAAATAAAATGGAAATTTTTGGCATGAAAATCTCTTATAATCACATAATCAAACAATCACAAACAATTTAAAGGAGTAGAATCATGGGTCAACAACAATTATTACTTATCGTTCTCGGCGTTATCATTGTTGGTATCGCTGTCGTAGTAGGTATCAAGGTTTTTACTGCTAGTAGTGCACAGGCAAATAGCGATGCTGTCATTTCTGATATGACAAACCTAGCAGCAATGGCACAGCAATACTACAGAAAACCTGGAGCATTAGGTGGTGGTGGTAATACTTTCACAGAATGGAAAGTTCCTGCAAATTTAGCTAAGACAGCTAATGGAACTTACTCAGCAGAAGTACAGTCACAACAAGTTACACTAACTGGTACTGGAACTGAATTAAATAATAGTGGTGATTTGATTTCAGTTACTATGGTAGTCCATCCAGATTCAATATTTTCAACCAAAACAAATGTTTTTGACTAATTTGTAGATATTTTTTCTTAAATTAAGGGCAGGTAAATAGATGTTAACTAATTTACCTGCCTTTTTCATATTAAGGTGACTTAAAGTTATTTGTTACTTAAATAAACTGGTATTAAAAATGTATACAACAGTAGAAGCAATGTATGACAACGGTAAAATTATCCCATTAGAAAAAAAAATAAAAATAAAGAAAGGCAGAGTTTTGATTACCTTTCTTGAGAGGGAAGAAACCAGTGTTGAAAAAAAATCTACGCTTGGTAATCTGTTAATATATAAAGATAAAATCAAAAGTTACCCAAAAGATTCGGTAGCGTATCAACGTGAGATAAGGGATGCCTGGTAAATTTCTTTTTGACACAAATGTTATAATTTCTTTTTTGAATGATGATAAATTACGTCCATCATCTGTGCAGCTTGATATAACTTTTATTATTTCGTTTATAACAGAACTAGAACTTTTATCTAGTAATAAACTCACTAAAAGAGAAGAAAAAGCTGTAAATGACTTACTTGCGGAGACATTCATAATTGGTATTGAAGCGGATATAAAAACTAAAACAATAATGTTAAGAAGAAAATATGGTTTAAAATTACCGGATGCCCTAATTGCTGCTTCTGCAATTATTCACAAAGTTCCACTTGTTTCCGATGATAAGATATTTAAAAAAGTCAAAGAATTAAAATTGATTACTATAAAAGATTTCCTTAAAAGCGAAATTGATAAATAATATTATAGACTGAACAAAATAATATTCAGGAAGTAAGTTGTAAAGTCATTTAATTATTCTTTGCGAAAAACATTATGATTGAACTCCGATTCAACGCCATAAAACCTAACGGGCAGGCAATTAGCGGAACGATGACTACTGCAACGTTCGCCGAAGGTAAAAAAAAGATTAAAGCTCTTGCCGAAAAAAACCAACTTAAAATAAAATCGATTGAGAAAAAAGTAGCGTTTCTTTACAAAGTAAGAAGAGGTACTGAAAAACCTATTACCGGCGAACAAAGAGCATTTACCAAAGCTGAAGTTATTACTGCTCTTCAAAAACTTGGTTATACGGTTGTTTCGGTAAATAAGAAACTTCTCGATTTTAGTCTAAAACCACCCCCGCAGGAAATTGTATCTTTTGTTAAACTCAGCGCAGATCTTTTGGAACAAAAATTGCCGTTCTCTGAAATTCTTACACTCTTAATGAATGACTTAGAGAATAAGACTTTGAGAGATACATTAAAACAAATAAATAACGAGCTTAAAAAAGGTTCCGATAGCGAAGTTGTATTTATGAAATACCAGGGTGTATTCGGAAAATTTACTGCTTATATGCTGGGACTTGCTTCAAAGAGCGGTAATATGGCAGAGATATACCGTGCAACCGCAAAATTTCTTGAAAGACAAATGGAGTTTCGTAAAAATCTTAGAAGTGCTTTAATTACACCGATAATTACTTTGTTTGTATTGTTTTTAGCCGTTCTTTTTTATGTTGGTTATATCTTCCCGGAAACAGCTAAGTTATTTTTAAAGTTTGATATTCCTCTTCCGCCAATGACGGCTTTTACTTTAGTGATGAGCGATTTTTTAATAACTAATTGGTGGCTCGTTTTATTAATTATGATTGCTCCGCCGGTTTTGTTGATTTATTATGGAAGAACCAGTAAAGGTCGATTAGTACTTGATAGGTATATGATGAAAATCCCCGTAATGGGTTCATTAATTCATAAAACATCCATTGAAGTTTTTTGCAGAGTATTTTATACTCTGTACACCGGTGCTGCAGAAAGTATTGAACCGATTAGAATTGCAGCCGAAGCTTCGGGGAATAAATATTTTGAAAATCAAATTAAAACAATTGCTATTCCATTAATGATAAAAAAAGGTGCCGGTGTAACCGAATCTTTTGAAGCCGCCGGTGTATTTACCGAAACGGCTATCAACCGATTCCATTCCGGCGAAGAAACCGGTACAATAAAAAACACAGCTCTTCAGCTTGCAAACTATTACGAGAGCGAAACAGTATTTAGATTAAAAAATGTTATAGAAATGATACAAGTTTTCATAGCAATGGTTATTATGGTTGTTATGATTGCGTTAACTTTAGTTTCGGCAGAGACGGCAACAATAAGTCCTAAATCACCGGTGATGTAATTAGATGTGAGTATCAAGACACAAGTATCAAGACACAAGTATCAAGACATAAGTATCAAGACATAAGATGTGAGATTTAATTGAAGGGGTGAAGATGAGAAAGGGAGAAAAGAAGAAAGGGAGAGGGGGCGAACTCTAAAAGATTTTTTTGAGTTTTGGGTTTTATGTTTTTCACTTTGAGTTTCTTTGCAACTATCAGTCATCATGATAACATGCAAAGAAATGAGAACTTACAAGTAAGAAAATATTTCTAATAAAAAAAAGGTTCATGAATTAAAAAAAGCTTATGATAGACACACAACTTGAAATGACTGATAAAATTGGTTACTTATTACTGAAGAAAGGAATAATTGACGCAAAAATTCTTGAAGATGCCTTAAAGATAAAAGCAAGTGATCAAGCGAAATTAAAAAGAAATCTTGCACAAATTTTAGTAGATGAATTTAATTTCGATCATGATACGATCTTTAGAGAAGTTGCCGTGCTTTATGCTTTTAAAGAATTAAATCTTCACATCGAAAGTTTACCTGATGAAAGAATTGCTGAATTAAGGAAAATGATTCAAGCTCAGAATGAAGATACTAAACAGATGCTGCTTGAACATCGTGTTATTCCGTATAAATTCGATGAACGTCAAAGAGATAAACTAATTCTTGCTGCTGTTGACCCAACAGATCGTTCTCTTTCTAAAATTGCATTTAATCTTAATGCCAAGAAATATGAAATAAATTATTTAAGAAAGCGAGATTACGAAAAGCTTATAGAAATTCTTCTTCCTCCCGAAAATGAATTTTTAAAGATGATAGAAGAAGCAGATGAAGAAATGTATGTTTATGAAGAACCCGATGCACAATTAGATGAAGAAGAATTAGATGCGGAAATTAATAAATCAGCTTTAATTAACTTGATTGAAGCCGCACTTATTGAAGGTGTAAGACGCGGAGTTTCCGATATTCACATCGTTCCAAAATCTTCAACGCGTACAGATATCTATTTTAGAGTTGACGGTAAACTTCAATTATGGCATTCACAGGAAGGAACGTTACCGGAAGCACTAATGGCTGTTGTAAAAGATAGATCAAAGGGTTTGGATAGATTTGAAAGAGAACGCGCACAAGATGGTTTTATTCAAAGAGAAATTGACGGACACATTATTCGATACAGAGTTTCCGTTTTACCGATGGTTGGTACCGAACTGCGCAACAAATTTGAAAGTATTGTTATTCGTATCCTTGATGATAGAAATGTTATAAAAGATTTATCAAAACTTGGTTTGGTTGGCTACGGGAAGACTGCATTCGAAAAAGCAATTCGCCAACCGCAGGGCATGGTAATCTTAACAGGTCCAACCGGGTCCGGTAAAAGTACAACTCTTATAGCAGCTCTATATCAAGTTATTACCCCGCAAGTAAACGTGCTCACGGTTGAAGACCCGGTTGAATATGTAATTGAAGGTGCCCGACAATTAAAGATTGGTCATAAGATGAATTTTGAACAGGCTATACGGTCTATTCTTCGTCATGACCCTGATATTGTATTAGTCGGTGAGATGCGCGATAAAGAAACAGCCGAGACCGCAATTAAACTTGCAAATACCGGGCACTTAACTTTTTCAACACTTCACACTAACGATGCACCGAGTGCTATATCTCGATTATTTAAAATGGGTATTGAACCTTTCTTGATTGCTTACGCAATTAACCTTATTGTTGCTCAAAGACTTATTAGAAAACTTTGCAACGATTGTAAAAAAAGAGTTACTCAAATTGATGATAAAATAATTGAATCAGCCGGTTTAAGAATGGAAGAATGGAAAGATGCCGAGGTTTACGAAGCAGTTGGTTGTCCAAAATGTAACAACACAGGTTATAAAGGAAGAATGGCAATTCATGAAGCATTATATTTTACAAAGGAATTGCGTGAAATTATTGTTAGATCCGGTGAAGAAGTTGACGAAGAAAAAGTAAGATTGCAATCAAAAAAAGACGGTTCAAAAAATCTTAGAGAATCCGGTTTTGAAAAAGTAAGAATCGGACTGACTTCTATTCAAGAAGTAATTGCAGCAACATCGGAGGATTAATACATTGGAAGATGCTCGTCAAATATTAGCAACATTTACTCAAAGTATTCCGCAGTCGGTACTGGGTCCCGAGAGAACTGAGTATATATTGGAAAAAATTGAAACCATTTCCGACGAAGATCGATTGAAACTTATTAAATATGTTAATGCTATCCTATCGGTAATGATTGATCGTGAAGCTTCTGATATTGAAGTTGGCGGGGAAGGTTCCGGCGGTTTTGTTTGGTTTAGAATTTTTGGTGATAAGAAACGTATTGAACAAATACCTAAACTAACCCCCGATGAATCAACGGTTCTTATTTCAAGTCTTATTAACAAAAACCAACGTGAAGTATTATCTAAGGTAAGAAACTTGGATTTCAGCTATACTTTTTATCATACTAAATTAGGAAAGAATTTAAGGTTTAGAGCAGATGCTTATTTTGATCTCGATGCTTTAGCACTTAATATGCGTGCAATATCTGCAACAATTAGACCACTGGACTCATTGGAGTTTCACCCTTATGCCGTTAAAATGATGAGTCATAACTTCATGAAGTTCGGTTTGTCATTAGTTACCGGTATTACAGGCTCAGGAAAATCTACCACATTAGATTCAATAATTGATTACCACAACAGGTTCGATCCAGCGCATGTAGTTATTATTGCCTCCCCGGTTGAATATGTTCATAAATCGAATGCTTGTATAATTCGTCACCGTGAAGTAGGCAGAGATGTACTTAGTTTTAAGGAAGGTGTAATTCAGGCATTACGTCAAGATCCTGATATAATTGTTATCGGTGAAATGAGAGACCCCGAAACAATTATGGCAGCATTGGAAGTTACCGATACCGGTCATAAAGTATTTTCCACCCTCCATACTTCATCGGCGGTTGAATCTTTAGATAGAATTATTGCAGAGGTTGATCCTGCAGAACAAGAAAGAGTTCGAAATAGATTGGCAGATGTTCTTGTTTCGGCTGTGTCTCAAAAATTAGTTCCTACATTAGACGGCAAGCGTGTTATGGCAAAAGAAGTACTTATTGTTACTCCAAGTGTTAAAGCAGCCATAAAAAACAATAATACCGGCGAAATTTACGGTATGATTAACCAAGGTGCACCACAGGGAATGGTTACTATGGAACAAGATTTGCTTAGATTATTCAAGGAGAGAAAAATATCCAAGGATAATGCAATTGCTTATTCCAACAACAAAACAAGAATGCTTCAGCTAATGAGGGCAGTTTAATTGATGAGACCGTATGTCTTTATATATTGCGAAGGGTCGGATACCAAAATTGTGGTTGCCGCGCAAGAAAAAGAAAGTATTCGCATTTTAAGAACAGTAACTTTGAATGCTGCTTCTGTAAAAGCAGATTCAATGCCCTCCGACGAGAAATTTGAAGATTTCAGCATGGAAGGTGTCTCTGAAGACTTTAAATTTGAGGATATGGGAAGTTCTGAAGGAGAGGGCGGAGGTTTTTCAAATACGGAAATTGGTAACATTTCCGCAGGTTTAGATGGAATTAATCTAAATTCCGCTAAATTTATTCTTATCGGTACCGAACCGGCAATGAATTATCATATTTATGACGGACCGAAGGAAAAAGATAAAAAAGCGCAGATTTTAGCAATTACTACCGATATTGAGCAATCAAAGAATATTTATGTAGCACCAGACCTAATAGATTACATACCATATAACGACAAATCATTACTTGCAGCATTTTTGGAAAATACCGTGCCTTGCATGGATTTACTCTCGCAGCTTGCTGCTTATCATAAGAAGAGACATTATAAGATTCAAACAATTAAAAGTGCGGATTTATCTCTCGCATATTATGTTGCTAATAATGTTAAATTTTTCCCTGAAGATTATACACTGATAATTTATACCGGTAAAGAATACAGCAAATTGATCTTTTTGGAGGGTAATAAACTTAAGCATATCGGGTCTACTTTAGATATTGGGACAAAAAATTTAAGTACCTACGATGTTTACTTCTCCAAAATTCTATTAGAGATGGAAAACGGCGGTATACCGCAATTAGATAATGTTATTCTTTGCGGTGAAGATAGATCCGAAAATTTAACGCTTTCATTTTATGGAACCTTCCCGGAAGCCAACGTAAGCGAACTTGATTTTAAGAATTTTGATACAAGCTCGTTATCATCGGAAATAAAATCACAGCTTCCGGATTTTGCTATTCCGCTTTCTGTTGCAACCGAGTTTTTTGATGAACTCAAAAAGAAACACAAAGGAATAAATATTCTTCCGAGATTTATTGTTGAAACACAAAAAATACTTCAATTCGGGTTATTGAGTTACGCATTAATGCCGCTAATATTTTTGGCAACTTTCTTATTTACATATCTTATCTTAGAAAAGAACAAGGAAATATCGGAACTTGATCTAGAAGTACAGCGGCTAACAAAACTTCAACAAGAAAATCAAGCATTGATGGACCAGATATATCCTTTGTCAAATAAAATTGCAGGTTTCGATGTAACTAAAGCAATTCTTGATTCGGCAACAGTAGGTACCGAGATTTGGGGGGAAACTTTAGATAGAATGGCTGATTTTGTTGAGCGACGTAGAAGTTTCTGGATAACCAGTATTCAAAATTTTGCTCCAAACCAATTAAGAATTAACGGGTATTCACTTTCCAGAAGTGTGCTTACAGAGTTTGCAGATTATTACGACAGCTCCGTGCTGGAAAATATTACTTTCGAACCTTTAAGAGAAAGCAACGCATTTTCTTTTAATATTACTTTACGGTTAGATGATGCACGCAGGGTCCCTTCACAATTTGGCAGAATTAATGGACCGTAAGACGAAAAATTCCATATTGCTTGGTGTTATTCTTTTAATGATTGTTCTAATCGGTGCAGCATATACATTTTTCTATTTGGATGGAAAAATAAACGATAGAGAAAAAAAGTTGAAAGAAATTAATCTGAATGCATACGACACAGATGATTTAATTGATCAATTACTTACATTGCAGGCAAGAGCAAACGAGCTTGATTCTATACTTGCACTTCGTAAATACAATGTCCCGGTAGTACTTCGCCAATCTAAGTTTTTTAATTTTGTAAACAACGTTAGTTTTAATTTTTCACCGCATTCATTTGTTAATATTGAGTACAAAACCGTTGAAAGTGAAACACATTTTAAGAAATTTATATATGCACTAAACGGAACCGCCACATTTAATGATCTTTATAAACTGATCTATGCAATTGAACAAAGTAAAGAACTTAAAAAAGTTTCGAACGTATTAATCTCAAATTTCGTTAATGTTGATGAGGACGGATTCCCACATTACTTAGTTTCCTTTAGATTTGAAGCCTCTGTTTATTTTTCGGATAACGACCGTTTTGCTTCCTCTACACTTAAGGAAAATAGGTTAACAGCAAATCCTTTATATGATGTATTTTATCCGTTAATTAGAAATGAAATACCGCCAAATATTAATAACCTCCTGGATGTTCAAACCGCACAACTTTTAGCTCTTATTCCCGAAGGTGCTTTCCTTGCCGATAGTAAAGGAAATACATACCTGCTTTGGGAAGGAGATGAAGTCTACCTCGGTTATTTAACCGATATTGATTATCAAAATAGTGCAGTGAATTTTATTTTGAACAAGGGAGGAATAATAGAAAAAGTGAATTTAAGTTTAGTAGAAAAAAACGTGAGTAAATAAAATGAAAAAAGTACTTTTATTATTTTTCTTAATTTCGTGCGCCGTTCCGATCTTTGGGCAAAGAGACCTTGAAAAGATGCTGAGCGATTATAAGAATCCTGCTGAACTTGTCACTTTATCGCCGGAAATTCCTTTTGAACAGGCTCTCGAAGTATTAAGTAAATTAAGTGAAAAATTTACCGGGCAGAGAATGGTTTCTACTGCCGGTTATGATCAACCGATTGGTATTAAAATCGAGAACATGCACTATCTTCAGGCTTTTAAAATAATTGTTCAATACAACAATTTAATCTATGAAGAAAAACCTGAAGTATATATTGTTAAAAGAAAAGATGACTCAAAAGTTGAAAGATCAGCGCAAACATATGCCGCAGTAGATTCTCGTGAAGTTCAAATATCGGCAATATTTTTTGAAGCAAATATTTCAGAGATGCGTTCACGCGGAATTAATTGGCAGTTTTTACTTTCTCGCAGCGGATTAAATATCGGCTCCGAATTTAAGTCTTTCTTAGAAAGTGAAACCGAAAGTACTGGTGGCGGAACTGCAGCACAGCAATCACCTCCAGATTTTAACATAAGCGCAAGTTCCGAATACACTATGGGTGAATTTGAAGGAACTGCAGAAGGTATCTTTAAATTTTTTGAGGAAGAAAACCTCGGTGAAATTATTGCTCGTCCTTCTATTACCGTTCGGGATGCCAACGTAGGAAAGATTCAGATAGGACAGGATATTTCTATTAAGCAACGTGACTTTGCAGGTAATGTTATTGATGTTTTTGTCCCCACCGGAACAATTTTGCAAATTACTCCTTATATTTATTCCGAAGACGGTCTTAATTATATTCTATTAAAAATTATCGCAGAAAGAAGTACTGCTCCAACCATTACAGAGTTATCGACCATTATAAACAAAACTAACGCCGCCACCGAAGTACTTATGCTTGACGGTGAAAAAACAGCAATCGGTGGATTGTTTGTAAATTCGGAAACTTCAGTAAGAAGAGGAATTCCGTTATTGAAAGATTTACCATGGTGGTTTTTCGGGTTACGTTACATTTTCGGTTATGATGAAGTTACCATTACTAAAAACGAAACCATTATTATGTTGGAAGCAAAGATTTTACCTACTCTTAAGGAAAGAATGACCGAGAAGAAAGAAGGGAAAGATGTAATGAAAGATTATAGAGAAGAAGCAACTAAATCTTTGCAGCAGTACAAAACAAAAAAGGATGACAACGAGGACGAGGATTAAAGATGGAATCCTTATTAATTGTTGATGATGATATAAACTTGTGTGAAGCTCTTTCCGACGAATTAAAAGAAGTCGGTTATGAAGTTAGCTATGTTAACAATGCAGATGCCGCACTTGTTTATTTAGATAACAATCAAGTTGATCTTCTTCTTCTTGATCTTAAAATGCCTGAGAAAGACGGGTTTTATGTTCTCAAGAATCTTAAAGAAAAGGGTAATAATGTAAAGGTAATTGTTCTTACCGCTTACGCCGATGTAAAAAGCGCTATTGATTCCGCTAAAATGGGGGCTTCGGATTTTGTCAGCAAACCGTACGATCTTGATGAGCTGATTATAACAATTCGAAAAGTATTGCAAAGAGTACAATGAAAATCAATGCAAGATTATTACTACTTACATTCACAATTGTTGTTCTTGTTACCGTCTCGTCTTCAATTGTATACTATTCTCTTACCAATAAGTTAATTGCTGCTCAGCAAAATCAGAATATCCTTAACTCTACAAACGACTTTATTTTCAATTTTCAATTAGCTGTAGAAGAAATTGAAGATAATTACAAACAGATCATTCAGAGTAATAAAAAACTCTCGCTTGTCAATCTTCAAAATGAATATATAGATTTTGTATTTACTCTTATTAATGACTCGCAAATAAATTTTGATAATTATGCAGCAAGTTCTAATCTGAACATTAGAAGCAGACATCTTTCTTTAATTCAATTTATGCAGGACAATCCCAATATCATATTTAAGTATGATGTAAGGGATGACAATACTTATTATTACGGAAAGATTATAACGGAAAATTTTCTAAATGATATTTCGGAAAAGATTAGAGCAGATATTGCCCTAATTATTAACCATGCCCCGGTTGAGCTGACAAAATCAAATTCTAATACTTTGTATCTCACATCTATATTAGATGCAATAGATAACCTGAAATTCAAGAATCAATTTGATATATATTACAATGCATATCAGCGTTGGGATTTTTATGCTACGTATTATATACCCACAACACTACTAACAAAGGATATAAAGATTGGTTTTATGATATTTAATCCATTGGAAGATGTTGTCGAGTTCAGATATAATGCCGGAATTATTGCCGTGTTGATCACATCATCGGGAATTGCACTTGCTCTGATTTTAGTTTTACTTTTTACATCCAAACTCCGGTCGCAAATATCAAATTTAAGTTATGCTTCGGAAGTAATCGGGAAAGGTAATTTAGATCATCGTGTTCCTGTTGATTCGAAAAACGAACTTGGTAAACTTGGACAGGCTTTCAATAAAATGCTTGATGCTCTCAACGATCAAAAACAAGCGGAGAAAGAATATACTGAGTTTATTACCCTGTTAAACCAGAAACCGAGTCTGCATGAAATTTCAGAAGCAGCAATTCAAAAAATAATTAAGGCAACCGGAATTTCTTTCGGTGTTCTGTACTTGGTTGAAGAAAAAGACAGCTTAAGAAAAATTGCTTCGTTCGGAGTTTCTAACGGGGTTAGCGAAACAAACAATAATTTTGATTATTATAGAAATGCAATAGAGCAAAAAGATATTATTGAATTCAAATTCAAAAAAAATCTTCCCGTTGTAAAAACCGGTTTGACCGAAATAAGAATTAAATATACTATCATTGTTCCGATAATCTACGGTAATAATGTCGTTGCGGTTGCAGAACTTGCCTCGGAGGAGACCCCTAAAAAAGATGTAAGAGAATACCTGTTGAACATTAGAGAACAACTTGCCATCGGAATCATTAACGGAAGTTCTTTTGAAAAGCTGGAAATACTGGTCGATGATCTTAAAAAACTTAACGTTGAATATGAAAATCAAAACAAAGAATTACGGGAACTTCATCATAAACTAAAAGCCAAAGCCGATGAACTAAATCTTGAAAGAATAAAAGCTCTTGAATCAACAAAGTTGAAATCGCAATTTCTAACCAACATTACGCACGAGTTAAAGACACCGCTTAATTCTATCATCGGTTTATCCGATTTGATAAATAAAGACGAAACACTAAGTCTGCCGCATAAAAACAGGTTGAATGTAATAATAAGAAACGGAAGAAAATTACTAAACCTTATCAATAATATTTTAGAATATTCTAAAGCCGAAGCCGGTAAAACGATAATCAAAAACGAAACCTTTTTACTCAATAATTTTATTGAAGAAATTAATTCATTCATATTACCGATCGCAAACGAAAAAGGACTGAATTATATTTGCAATGCACCTGAAGAAACATCCGTAGTATTGTATGTTGATAAAGCTAAGCTCGAGCAGGTAATTATTAACCTTCTTAATAATGCGATTAAGTTTACCGATGAAGGATTTATAAAACTTCACGTTGATATTGAAAGCGAAAATGATCTTGTTATAACAGTTGAAGATACCGGTATAGGTGTAGACGAAAAAGATAAAGAAATTATTTTCGAGGAGTTTCGTCAAGCTGACGGAACAATATCAAGACAATATGATGGTACGGGACTTGGATTATCTATCTGTAAAAAATTTACGGAGCTTTTGGGTGGAGAGTTTCACCTTGAAAGCGAAATTGGAAAAGGTTCAAAGTTTACCATAAGATTATTTGACGTGATTCTGAAAAAGGGTTCTTTTGAAAATATCTCCGAAGTTTTATCTCAGCAAAATAAACGGGTTATGATACTGGAAGAAAATCCGAAAAACAAAAAATTAATAAGTGATTATCTTACTTTAAACGACTATCATGTTATTAATTATGAAAACGGAACTGATATTGCCGAAGAAATAAAAACACAAAATGTATCACGGGTAATAATAAACCAAGATTTTAACAATAGTTCAGGCTGGAAATATCTTGTCGATATCAAGAACAATAATATTCTAAAAAATATTACTCCTATAATCATCAGTACATTCAATGAAAATAATTACGGTTACGGGTTGGCGGTTTTTGATTATATAACAACAAATAACTGCGGACAGCAATGCGTTAATATTTTAAACGAACTTTCAATTGAACTCGGGAGAAAATCACTTAGAATTATTTCCTTAGTATCTGATACAATTGTAAATAATTTTCTGAAAAGCAACTTCAATGCGGAGATAATTAAGAATTCAAGCTACTACAAAAATATATCGCTAAGCAAAAAAAGCGATCAGCCGGATGTAATTTTTATTGATGTAAGTAAAAAATCCGTTAGTATTGTTGATCAATTTAAACATGACCGCAATACAAGAAGTATTCATTTTATAGGACTTATATCCAACAACTTTGAAGATGAACAAAAATCATTATCAAACGAATTATTAAAAGTAACGCTTGCAAGGAAACATCATGTAATTGATATTCTTAAAATTCTCAGAGACAGACTTCAAATTTCGGAGAATGAATTGACACGGGCGAAATTAATATTAGATGAAACCCCGTCCGAAATTGATATTAAAAAACAAACTAAGAGTATAAATGAAATTAGAATTCTTATTGTAGACGACGACCGGGATACACTCTTTACTGTAGGTGAAATTGTAAAAAGTTCGGGCTATCATCCGTTATTTGCTAAGAACGGGGTTGAATGTATTTTGACACTTAAACACGAAATTCCCGATCTTATTCTTCTTGATATTATGATGCCTAAAATGGACGGCTTTGAAACCTTAAAAGAAATTCGTAAACATAAAGAGTACGACGGTATTCCTGTTGTTGCTTTAACTGCTTATGCAATGCTTGATGATAAAGATATTATAAACAAAAGCGGGTTTGAAGATATAATTACCAAACCGATTGATACAATAACAATGACGAATAAACTAAACTATATCTTTAATAAATAGAGTGAATTTTAGATGAGTAAAATTTGTGTTATCGATGACCATCCGGAAAATGTTTTTATACTTCAGGATAGACTTGAAAAAGCCGGTTTTGAAATATTAACCGCTTATGACGGTAAATCCGGTTTGGAAAAAGTAAGAGAAGAACTTCCCGATTTAGTTCTGCTTGATGTTATGATGCCGGGCGTTTCCGGGTTTGATGTTTGCCGCTCAATTACAAAGGATGACCTGACCAAACATATACCGGTTATATTATTGACAGCATTGACTTCAACCGAAGATTTGGAAGAGGGACTGCAAGCCGGCGCTTTTGATTATGTAAAGAAACCTTTTAACCGCGCCGAACTTCTTGCTAGAATTAAATCAGCTTTACGTTTTTCCGAAACAAATAAATTTTTAATAGAAATTGAAAAAATAAATACGTTTGCCGCAACCGTACTAACAGCGAACCATGAAATCAAGCAGCCGTTAACCTTAATTAATCTATCAATTACTGCAATTAGAAGAGAACTCTCTAAAGAAGAATTGAACTTAGAATCAATTGAGAAAAGAGTTAAATTTATTGAAACCGCAACTAAAGAGATAATAGCAGTCCTCGAAAAATTAACATCCATAAAAAAACCCGTCTTTACAGAATATATTAATAACCTCAAAATGATTGATATTAATACAAACATGAGTAAAAATTTGTAGAATGCTCATTTTGTATTAACAGATATTAAGCAGATATAAAATTCAACTAAACTGTAACTGCCAATATTCTGTCGGCGCAAGTTTGGAACCGTAGCCGCTGACATTTGTCGGTATAAATATGGATATGTAACCGCTGGCATTTGTCGGCGTGAGTATGAAAATGTAACCGCTGACATTTGTCGGCGTGCTTGCATAACTCGTAATCTATTATCCTTCTGATTTATTTTAGATATAACGAGAGGTTATCACCGCAGACGTAAAGCCTGCCTGACGGCAGACAGGTCTGCGGCTACAAGTTTTTAACGTTGAAGGTCGTCAGACTTCGCTCATTAGAGTCTGGAGACTCCAACGGAGTCTTCGACCGAACTCTGGCGAGTCACTAGCTTTTGACCTTCAACGTTGCTTGCTAACTAAGCAACCTTCAAGGAAAAAGAACTTAAGCAGCAAACCCTTACCTTGAAGGTTTCTGAAGTAAATATTCCCGGGATTTGTTAGATAAAAAATTATTAACAAAATTTTTTGTATATCTATTTTGATTAAGAAAATCCCGGGGATTTCAATACAGGGATGAGTAAAAGTTTATAGGATATTTAGTGTATAAAACAAATCATATAATAAGTCCAAAAAAAAAAACAACACTTAAAAAGAAAATATACT
>OMKS01001595.1_pt1 | contig 20036 bp, 19 predicted proteins | sample 1674721 | NCBI WGS metagenome assembly OMKS01 (sample SAMN06264996, study PRJEB25208) | sediment metagenome | isolation source: hot spring sediment | place: USA: California | collected 2014-09-02
TTTCAAGCAGAAGACGGCATACGAGATCTAGTACGGTCTCGTGGGCTCGGAGATGTGTATAAGAGACAGGTCTTTTTATTCGGGAACTTTATAATTGCTGATTCACTATTCCCTACATCCACAAAAAGAGCGGATAATTTTCCATCCGGCATTAATTGTTTGTTATCAACTTTTGACCAAACTAATAAATTGGCAGCTATCAAAATTAGAAAAACTAATTTTGCTGTTAAAGTAATTAACTTTTTGAAATAAATCGTAAGAAGGATTAGTAGAATAAAGTAAACAGCACCATCCCAAATAGAATAATTTGGTAATGAAAGATGAGAAATACTTAATGATGAAAGAAAATTTACAATCAGAAACAGTGAATCAACAATGAATTCATTTGTTAAAGAAAACAAATAGGCTAATTCAAATGAAAACAAACCGAAAATAATCGTAACTATTCCCAAACCAAGAATAATTCCTATCAATGGTATAACGAATAAATTTGCTGCAAGCGATATCAACGATAACTTTTCAAAATAATAAATTGTAAATGGAATTGTGCCAATCTGTGCAGCAAGTGATAAACCGACAAATAACAATACATAACGAAGTAACTTATTTGTAATATTTCTATCGTTAATTGCTTTTGATATTTTGGGATAAAATATGAAAATCGAAATTACAGCAGAAAAGGATAGCTGGAAACCCGGATTAAATATTTGCGTCGGATCAACAATTAGAATTATAAAAGCAGCAAGAGCAAGTGTGTTAAAATTATTTTGTTTGTTTGAACGGAGATAGGATACCAAAAGTAAGACTGCCATAATTGTTGCTCGAGTTACAGATGGCGGCAACCCGGTGATTATCATAAAAGCAAGTAAACCGATAATTGTTAGAGTCATTCGCAAGTAGATATTGAATCTTCCAAAGAGAAACACCAAAATCAGAACGATAAAACCAACGTGCAAACCAGAGACAGCCAACACATGTATTACACCGGATTTAACAAATCCTTCTTTAATATCATAACCGATTTCAGAACGGTCGGCTAATAGAAGTCCCTTTAATAAACCGGCAGTCTTTTCACTGTACATTTCTTTCAACTTTAGAGCAGCCGCATATCTTATATCAAATATCAATGATGTTATAAGATTTTTTTCATAATCAACTATTACAAAGTCCATTGGCGAATATGAATTGAACAAAGCAGATATGTTTTTACTTTTTAAATATTCCCGGTAATCAAACTCACCGGGATTTTTTTGATTAGGTGGTATGGAAAGATTTCCAAGAACAACTATGCGATTACCCGGGCTTAATTTTAACAATATTTTTCGTATTACTTCTTCTTCATACGACAGATTGCAAACAATATTATACCGATGCTCGACGATAGAATTGCCTTTAATGGTCTTATCAACATTTACTTTTAAGACTAATTTTTTACCCGGCAGTTCAATTTGTTCCACTCTTCCATCAATTAATACATTCTTCAAGAATTTTTCTTTAAATGGATAAGTCGGTTCGGAAATTTTTTCGGCAGAGATATATATCATTCCAACAATAACTACTGCAGTGAATATACTTGCTGTCGAAAATAATTTTGCAGTATAATTCTTTATAAAAAACAGAATGATTGCGGATAAAAGAAATAGAATTAATAAAGTTATCTGAATTTCAATTGAGACTTCGAAGAAAGAAGAGAGAATTAAACCAAATATAAAAGCCGTTACAAATTTTATTAACGGATAACCACTCAATTAATTAATCCTATTAATGATTCTTTAATTTGTGTAATATCTTTAATTTCTTCCGATAATTTCTTTGCGTGTTTTCCTGCTGATATAGTTAAAGCCGGATTACGTGTATGCATTTTAATGCTCATATCTTCAATATTACCGTGATCGGAACAAATGAGTAATGTTATATCATCCGGTAAATTTGTAAGAATATAATAGAGAAATTCGTCAAAGGTAGTTAATATTTCTTCGGCAACATCTTTTATTCTAAAATGACCGATATGATCGGTGTAAAAGTATTCGAACAAAGTAAAATCGTGCTCAGCAGCGAGTTTAAATAATCTTTCGGCAGCGTGCTGTGGTTTTATAATTGGTAAATCATAATTTAATTTAGTTACCCATCTGCTGTTATCAATCTCTGCACTTAAAGCATTACCTTCAGCCAAATCTTTCTCGTTTTTCAAAGGAACGCCGCTCAGCAGACAACTTAATGAAGTTACGCTCAATCTTTTTTTCCCGGAATCTATATAATCAAAAAATATTTTCGGATATGCATTTGCAAAAACAACTTTTTTATTGAGATCTAATAAAGTTTTAAAAATATTCATATCCTGTACATAAGGCATTAATTGTGTATGCGGATAAGGTCCGAAATGAAATCCCAACGTTTGGGGTGCATTGATACCACAAAATATTGATGTCTGTCCGGTACCGCTTTGAGGTAAATCATCTACACCTAAACACGCATCTGTCGGGAAAATATATTTATCATTATTACTTATAAATTGATTATTCAAATGAGGAATATCATTAAAGATTTTTTCAAGAAACTTAAATTTTCTTTTGAAGAAAATATTTTTTTCGGGATCATTTTCTCCGATCCCCACGCCATCAATGAAAATCATTAATACTTTCGACATTATTTTGACTCTACAATAATTGTTACCGGACCATCATTGATTATTTTTACTGCCATCATCGCACCAAATTCACCTGTTTTAACTTTTTGATCGCCTAAATTCATTTTCATTCTCGAAATAAATTTGTTGTAAAGTTGTTCGGCTAATTCCGGTTTTGCAGCATCGGTATAACTTGGTCTATTCCCTTTTCGTGCATCTCCGTACAATGTAAATTGAGAAATGATTAGAACCTCTCCATCAACATCTTTTACAGACAAATTCATTTTATCATTTTCATCCAAGAATATTCTAAGGTTTGCACATTTATCAGCGACAAAGTTTACTTCATTATCTCCATCTGAATGTGTTACGCCGAGTAAGATAACAAGACCTTTACCAATTTTAGCAGAGTAATTTGTTTCGGCAATATATACTCCCCCTTCCTTAACTTTTTGAACTAAAGCTCTCATGATTTTCTTCCTACAATTACGCGATCAATATTTTGATAATCTTTTATAACTGTTATTTCGTTGAAGTTTGCCTCAGTAAACATTTTTTGAATATGCTCACTTTGTCCTTGCGCCATTTCGCACAAAAGAAAACCACCATTATTTAAAAGAGAATCTGATTTTTTTGTAACAATTCTATAAAACTCGTATCCGTCTGAAAAATCAGTAATACTTACGGCAGGTTCATAATGAATATCTTTTGATAAATTATTATAATTCTCCTTTGAAACATAAGGCGGATTTGAAATTATCATATCAAATTTTGAGTCGCTTGTATAATCATTGATATCAGCATTTAATAAATTTATTTTGTTTTTCACTTCATTATAGATTGCGTTTTCCTCCGCGACTTTATACGCCTCTTCAGAAACATCAATCGAAGTAATTTCAATACCATTAAGATTTTTTGAAAGGGTAATAGGAATATTACCAGCTCCCGTACCGATATCTAAAATACTTTTTAATTTGTTTTCATTTACCAAAGAGATTGCTTTTTCAATTAAGAATTCAGTTTCCGGGCGTGGTATCAAAACATTTTTGTTTACTTTGAATTTTAAACCGTAAAATTCCACTTCTCCCAAAATATACTGCAACGGCTCATGTTTGCTTCGTCTTGAAATAAACTCTCTGTATTCAATAATTTCGTTTTCATCTAGCGGTCTGTCAAACAATAAATATAAATCGATTCTTTTACAGTTAAGAATACTTGCAAGAAGTAATTCCGCATTCAACCTTGCGGACTCAATTCCTTTCTCTTCCAGATAAGCCGTTGAAAGCTTTATTACTTCAAGAACAGTTAATATGTTTGCATTATTTTTCATACACTTTAAAATAAAAAAGGGATGCATGAAATACATCCCTCTGAATGAAATGATTTTAGGTTATTGATTATATGTTTCCAACATATATTCCACGACTGCTTTTGCTTCATTCGGTTTTAAACCTTGACTCGGCATTGCCGGAAATTGTGGATCAACCTTTACCGGGTTTAGAATGTATTGTATTAAACCTTCTTTATTATTTTCATATTTAGGAAGAACATTCTTGTAAGCGGGTCCAACAAGTACGCGGTCATATTGATGACATGCAATACATCTGCCGTTATAAATATCTTCTCCGTTAATGGACACAGTTGCAAGACCAAGGTTAGCTTTGAAATCCTCTTCATATTTAACAAAGTCAGCTTCTATCTTTGCCAAGTGTTCTTTGGAAGTTGTACTAAACGCAGCTTGATCCTTTGCATTTGATGAAACAAATAAGATCACCGTTAATACTGTCAAAATGGTTACATAATTTGCTTTGGAGTCTTTCATCATAATGTAGAGAAAAGTAGCAATAAAGAGAATTGATATAAGAAGAACAAGAGTAATCATAAAGATATTATATGCTAATGCATTTTGCGGTGTAAGCAGAATTCTTAATAATACAAACAAAGGAAGGATAATGGTGAATATTAATCCTTTGCTTAATGCGAACTCACGGACAAACTTTAAATAATCTGCATCAACTTTTTCTTCTGTTCTAATTTTATAGTAGTAAAATAATGCAGTAATCGAGGTGACAGATAAAGCAAGAACAATCATGTAGAAAAAGTAAGATAGAGTTCTCAAAGAAAAAATAGTTGATAGAATTGAATAATCACTCCCCCATTTTTCTGCATTGGCAGCATTTTCAACCGCACCTACAAAAAACAATGCTGTTAGTAAGAAGAAAATTAAACTCCAAATATCTGTTTTATCGAATTTTGCTGAAGCTTCATTCCGGTAATTTTCAAAAGTTTCTTTTGTATCGTTTTCTTCAAAATCGATTTTATTTCTATCTAACTGATCAAATATTGTTTTTAAGTTGATACTGTTTTTATAAGCAAAAAACAGTATGATTCCCAAAATAAAAGTAATTAAAGATAGTATTAACAAAACAACAACACTTGATGAAGAATTTTGAAGAAGCTGCACATAACAAAAAATTGCACTAATGAGGGGAATTATTCCCAAGGCAAACACAACACTTTTATTCATTGCTGCAATATTTACAAGATCACGAACAATTTTGAAGTATTTGCTATTGCTTTCTTTTATACTTTTTCTCTTTAGAAATACAGAGAATAAAGATGTTCCAATTAATACCACAAGGTAAGGAACAAACAGCGTAAATGTTAAAATCAACAAATACTTTAATAGTACTAAATGTTCGTGAGACTGCGGAAGTGCAATACTGTCTAAAAAATCCATATGCAAATTCCTTACAAATTTCTAAAAATTAATTTATCAACAGAGATAATAAAAACAACAATCAATACGTAAATATTTATTAAGTAAAAAGCTTTACGAAATACAATTTTATTAAGATGATCCTTTATAACATTTTGCGATTTATAAACTAACCATAAACCGGCAGCGAGTAATAACAAAATTGAAACTAAATTGGCAGAAAAACTGAATAACGGAATTAATAAACTGCTGATAGCAAGAGCAACAATCCAGATATATGTTATTCTGCTTAGTTGTTCTTCCGAGAATACTTTTGTTAGTGTCGGGAACCCGGCTTTTTCATAATCACTTCCGAATAACAAAAGAAGCAGCCAAAAATGAGGTATCTGCCAAATAAAGAAAAACAAAGCTAAAGCCATCGCATGCGGTGCCCAAATATAACCACCGGCAGCAACCCATCCGATAACCGGTGGTATTGCTCCAACCAGCGAACCGGGAACTACAGCCAATGCAAATTTCCTTTTCATAGGAGTATAAAATATATTATACCAGAAAAGAGTAACCCAGCCAAGTATTAAAGCAAGATAGCTGGATGAAAAATAGATTAACACGCTTCCAATAATTATAAGAACAAATGAAAATATTAAAGCAGCTTTTGTACTTACACTTCCCGAAACAAGCGGACGATTTTTTGTTCTGTCCATTATTGCATCGGTTGTGCGTTCTTGATAATGATTTAACGCGGATGAACCGCACGCCAAAATAAAAATTCCAAAAGAAACAGGAAATATTTTTAGTGTAATTTCTTCGGCAAATTGAATGAAACCTACTGCCGTTGATACTGCAACAAAAATTGTAATTCTAATTTTGGCTAATTCAAGAAACGGAGAAATTTTATTATAGACCGTTTCTAATTTCTTTTTCAATTTATACTCATAATACTCTCAACAACTTTATCGAGTTCTTCTTCGTTCAAATTATATGTCTGTGTCGGCATCATACCAAAAGCAAAACCTTTTACTATATCTGCATTAGGATACAGAATTGATCTTCTTATGTATTCTTCATCGACTATAACTTCTCTTTCTACTCCATCGGTTAATACAATTCTTTTTGTCCCAACTATTCCTTTGAATGAAGGGGCTAATTTTTCCGAACCGTCAATTGTATGACAGGTCATGCATCCTTTTTCTTGTAAAAGATTTATACTGGGGATTTCAAATTTTGCCATTGCAACTTCTTCTTGAGTTTCAGATATATCTTCGGAATCATTATACCATTTCTCAAAATTTTTTTCATCCATTACAATTACCGCAGTATACATCATTGAATGTTTCAAACCGCAATACTCGGCACATGCAATATCATACCTCCCTTCGACTTGAGCTGCGAAGGATAAGTAAGTGGTTCTTCCTGCTATAACATCTTCTTTAATTCTAAATGCCGGAATAAATAAAGAATGATTAACATCAGCAGATTCCATGATTAATTTTATCGGTTTGCCAACCGGAATGTATAATGAATCTGTTTTTTTACCGTTTGGATAATTAAAATCCCACGACCACATTCTTGCAGTAACATTTATTTGAAATGCATCTTCGGGAATGTATCTAATCTGGCTGAAACCGAGGTAACCATAATAGAACATTGCCAGCACAAGTATTGTTGGAATACCGATCCAAATAACTTCAAGCAAAAGATTACCGTGTATGTCAACCGGTTTGTGCCCTTTTTTCCGATGATACTTAAATACAAAAAATATCATAGTTGCTGTAACACCGATTAGAAGTACAACCGAAATCGCAACAATAAATAACATTACATTATCAACTGTCTCGGTAGTAGAAGCCGGAGCGTAACCGGTAAAAAATCCTAACATTATCAACCTCACCTATAAAAAACATCAAAGAAAGTTAATATGAAAATTACCAAGAGGGTTGTTCCGCTTAAAAGTAAGAATACTTTGAAGATCGGTTCCTCGAATTTTATATGCATAAAATAATTTATCACAAGTGCAGATTTAACTGCGGCAATAAACAAAGCAATTGGCAATGCAAGCTTACCAAAATCAACACCGGCAACGGTGACGGTTATTGATGTTAGCGCAATTAATGCCAACCAAACTAAAACGTATATTCCATAACCATGAGAATGTGTTTTATGTTCTGTATTTACGTGTTCCATCAATACCTCAATGAATTAAATAGAATAATGGGAAAAGGAATATCCAAATAAGATCTACTAAGTGCCAATACAATCCGCCGTTTTCCAGTTTAACATAATTATCATGAACAATTTTGTTCTTATATACGAATACCATTAAGACTGCTATTATAATTACACCAATAATAACGTGAAATGCATGCAAACCTGTCATAACAAAATATAAACCGAAGAAAAGTATTTCACCGTTTTGCCTGTTCAATAATTCTTCGGAGCCGGGATATATACCATGACTGAATTTTGCAGACCATTCGAAATACTTCACAACCATAAATATTAATGCAAAACCAATTGTGGAAGCTAAATAAAATAATGAGAGGTTCTTTTTATTTTTTTGAATGGCAACAATGGCAAGAACCATTGTAAGTGAACTTGTCAATAATACAATAGTATTGAAAGTACCCAGACCTGTATTTAATTCTAACGCCGCTAACTTAAAAAGATCAGAAAACTGAAATCTATATACAGCGTAAACCAAGAACATCCCTCCGAAAAGAAGAACTTCAGTAAACAGAAAAACCCACATACCAAGTTTTGCGCCAAGGTCATCTCTATGTACATGATTCACAACTGCGCCGTTACTTTGACTCATAATCTAACTCCTTAAGCTGGCTAAAGTCATAAGGTTCATGATTAACTGTAATCTCTCTATCAAAATTTAACAGCGGAGGTGGTGAAGAAGTCTGCCATTCCAAAGTAACGCCTCCCCACGGATTGTTATGAGCTTTCTTTCCTTTTTTAATTGCCAAATACAAATTCAAAAAAATGGAAACTAAAGTTGCAAACATTATCCATGAACCAATAGTCGACAACATTTGTAAATCGGCAAATTCAGGCAGATAGTCATAATATCTTCTCGGCATTCCTTGGTAACCCATTATGAATTTTGGGAAGTACAAAACGTTAAAAGCAATTATATAAAACAACGCATTGATGTTCGCCCATTTTATATTATACATTTTGCCGAACATCTTTGGGAACCAATAATACAATGCAGCAAAAACAATTGTGCCGGTACCTCCGAACATAACGTAATGAAAGTGAGAAACAACGAAGTATGTATCATGAACGTGAATATCAGCCGTAATACTTCCAAGTACCAATCCCGTTAATCCGCCTATTGAGAAAAGAAAGACAAAGGACATAACCCATAAAAACGGCGGTTTGGGATCAATACTTCCTTTATACATTGTTGCAACCCAGTTAAAAACTTTAACACCACTCGGAAGCGCAACTATATATGTTAATAAAGAAAATATTACTCTTGATGTATCACTCATGCCGCTTGTAAACATGTGATGTGCCCATACCAGATAACCGACAAAAGCAATTGCCAGACTTGACATTGCAATAGGTGTATATCCAAATATTGTTCTTCTTGAAAAAGTTGGAATTATTTCCGAGACAACTCCCATTGCAGGCAGAATCATAATATAGACTGCAGGATGCGAGTAAATCCAAAATAGATGCTGAAATAAAATAGGGTCTCCTCCTAATGCGGGATCGAAAATGCCAACACCGAATGATCTTTCAATTATTACCAATAAAATTGTAATACCAACAACCGGTGTAGCAATAACTTGTATCCATGCGGTAGCATATATTGACCAACCAAATAGAGGCATTCTGAAGAAATTCATGCCGGGAGCGCGCATTCTATGAATTGTAACAATAAAGTTAAGACCGGTTAGTATTGATGAAAATCCTAATACAAAAGCCGCAAATAATGGTAAGGACACACTCGTTGTTGTTCTAACGCTGTAAGGCACATAAAATGTCCAACCTGTATCGATAGGACCGCCTTGCATAAATAAAGATAGAATTACAAGCACACTTCCGATGAGATAAATCCAGAAAGACAGTAAATTTAATCTTGGGAAAGCAACGTCTTTTGCACCTAATTGAAGAGGAAGAAAAAAGTTGCCAAATATTGCAGGAATACCCGGAATAATAAAAAGGAAAATCATTATAACGCCGTGAAGCGTAAACAATGTATTATATTCCTGTGCTCCCATAATCGTTTCACCGGGTGCCATCAACTCTAATCGCATCAGTACACCAAAGAGCGCCCCTACAAAAAAGAAAGCGGTAATCGTAACCAAATACATCAAACCAATTCTTTTATGATCGGTACTAAAAAGCCAGGAAGTGATTCCTGTACTTTTCTTTGTAGTACCTTCTTCATAAAATGATTTGGCGGCTACATGAGCATTTCCGTCAGCCATTTATTTAAAACTCCTTTAATTCTTAGAATTTTTTCGTCTTTTTACTAAAAGAACAGTTAAGAAAACACCTATAATAATCATCATAACCGAACCGATGATTCGTGTTATATTTAGTGTATAACTTCTTCCTTCGGGGTCATAGCTGAAACAAAACTGCAAAACTTTAGCAACGGTTGGATTTGTTTTTCCGCTGCCGGCATCAAGTAATGCCATTTTAACATCGAACGGGTTATAAGTTGAACCAAAGATATATCTTGAAATTTTTCCTTCCGGAGACACTGCTATTCAAGCTCCGGCATGAAGAAAATCATCTTGAGTCGGTTTGTAATAAAATCCAACTGCTTCGGTTACTTTAGAAATATTTAATGAATCGCCTGTTAAAAAAGTCCAAGCTTCATCCGGAAAATTTCTTCTAATACTATTAAAATAATTTCGTTTCCACTTTTCGGCAATTTCCGGTGTTTCACGGGGATCAAAACTTATTGTAATAACATTAAAATCTTGCAGCGGTTCAAGTTGAACTTTATCAACTACCCACGAGAGCTCGGTAAGAAGCGGACTGCAAATTCCGGGACATTCATAATAAACTAAAGCTAATAAAAACGGTTTATCAATAATATCTTTTAAAGAAACCGTATCTCCTTTGGATGTTTGAAAAACTGCATCCATCGGGATATAATTACCAAGTTTTTCATCAATGCCGACTTCAATTTCATTTGCCGATATTGATGAAGAACTGAGAATAAAAATGAGAAGAAAAAATAAACTCTTTTGAAATTTCATTATGCTCTTGCTGTCCCTAAAACATTTTTCAAATAATTATATAAATACTGCCATTGATTTCGATCTAATAAATTAACTTCAGCGCTAAATCCTAATTCTATAAAATTGACATTAACAACTAGTATGAATTCGTCTAAACTAAGTTTGTTGAAATCAACTTCAATAAAAGAAGAAAATATCCTATACTTATTAACTGCCGTTTTGTTAAATACATCAACTCCTTGAATTGAAGGATGATTGTTAGCATACGCAATTAAATTTGCAATTCTCTTCGAATGAGATTTTTCATTTACTAATTGAGTAAATGCCATCTCAACAGTAATTTGGTCGGAAGTAGCTCTTCCTTCCGATAATTTATAAGTCATTTCTAATTCTTGAACTTGCTCATCGGTAACAGCCGGATAATCAGCAAAAGTTCTGATATACTGAATCATTGCAATACGATCAGCAGGAGGTAAAAACTCATAAGCAACCATACCTGTTTGGGGAATTCCTTCCTCAAGTGTTTTATATAATGCAGGAAAATCTACACCGTTTTTCCATCCATCTAATTTCGTTAAATTTCTTGCCGGAGGATTCAAAGCCACACCGGCAACTCCATCACCCAATCCGGTTTCTCCGTGGCAAGATGAGCAATTATTTTTATAAAGGTCTTTACCCTTGTTAATTAAATCATCGGTTGGATTTGTAATTGTAGAAACATCAACAGCAGGCATTACCGAACCACTTTTTACTTCAAGAGTTCGTTTTACTTCATCTTTTACCGGTCCTTTAGCAGGAAGAGTATTAACATTGATAGTGTTGAGATTATTCACATAATAAATTCCGACAATCAATATTATCAAAAAGAAATAAACAAACACCCAGCCGAACAATCTTTTTGTTTTTTTGATTAACGATTTAAAGTCTATTTCAGGTTCATATTTTTTGTTCTGTTCCATTTCCGATTTTCCAAATTAGAGTCTAAAATCTAAACCTCTTTTAAGTTTGGGGTCACCAATAGGTACTAAATTTTCTTTCTTTGCTTTTATTCCGAAAACAATTACCATTATTCCGAAAGTTAATAACGGAAATCCTAATTCCATCCAGCTAAAAGGAATACTTTCAGGGCTGTAAGTAGGCATAATCAACCAATACAAATCAACTATGTGAGCGACAAGTATCCAAATAGCCATAAACTTCAATCTCTTCGGATTTGTTTTTGAAGGCTGCGATACTAAACCGAAATAAGGTACAACAAAATGAACAACTATTAATAGTATAGATACGACAATCCAGCCCCCTTCCCATCTATTAAGATACCAATAGGTTTCTTCGGGAATGTTTGCGTAATAAATTAGCAAAAATTGTGAGAAAGCGATGTATGCCCAAAAGTTTACAAATCCAAACATTAATGCACCAAGACTATAATAATGATCAGTCTTAATTCCTTTTATAAACAATCCTTTTTCAGTCAGATAAACTACTAAAAATGTTACAACAGCAATTGCAGCTAAAACAGTTCCGGAGAAATAATAAATTCCAAAAATAGTACTGAACCAATGAGGCTCAAGACTCATTATCCAATCCACCGAAGCAATTGTAATTGTAATTGCGAAGAAAGGCATAAAAATAGCAGAAATTTTTATGTTGCTTGTAGTTAATTTCTGGTCACCGGTTTGATCTTGCAATCGTGATCTTTTTGTAAGTAGAAAATAAAACAACATCCAAACTAAAAATATTGCTACCACTCTTATTGTAAAGAAAGGAATATTGAGGTATCCGACTTTTCCGCTGAGAATTTCATCACTCAAAACATCTTCTGTATGCGTCCAGTGAAACATATCGTGCATATTAAAATATACCGGGATTGCAATTACAGGTAGAATAAATATAATCGCCCCTAAAAATTCAGGTATTCTTCTGAACGGAACACTCCATACTGCACCGCCAAGATATTCAATTGCAACAAGAAAAAGTGAACCTACACCTATGCTGCTTAAGAACATCAACATTATCAAATTGTTGAATGAACTTCGTACCGGGTCGACTAAAAAAGAAATTATAACAAGAACTAAACCGACTGCAAATAGAGTATAACCGGCTTTCCCGAAACTAGTAGGAAGTTCTTTTTTTGAATATTCAATTTTTGTTTCTGAACTCATTATAAATCAGACTCCTTAGCATTTAGTGCGCGCTGCAATGCCCTGATGTATAAAATAGTTGCCCACTTTTCTTCACGTGTCATTTGTGTTGAATAAGAAGGCATTACATTTTGTCCTTCTGCAATAACATGGTAAATTCTGCCGTCACTCCATAACCTAACTTTTTCCGAATGAATTGAAGGTGGATTAGGATACTGTCCTCGTAACTTGCTATCGCCTTCACCAAAATATCCGTGGCACGGACTGCAGAAAACATCATACTTCTTTTTACCCAATGCTAAATTTTCTTCCGAATAATCTAAAGGATTAATCATAAGTTTTTCAGCTAATTCCGGTTTGCCATAATATGGATAAGGAATTGTACCTCTTGAGATAGTTCCTTCGACCGGCATTCTCATTGCGAAACCATCAGCGAATATATTCGAAGTTTCTTGTGGAAGTGCTTTATCCTGCTCCATCATCCAATTAAACGGGACCATGAACATTAATTTGTTCAGTCCGAAATAAGTTGTACCGGAAATAATAATTGCAGTTACCGCAAGAAAACCAAGAAATTTGGGTTCTAATATTTTTGGCGAAGTACTTACTTCATCATCATCCCAATATATTTCACCAACCTCTGCAGCACCCAATTCATTTAAGAATTTTTTGATTTCTTCAGCATTAAAAAGTACATCATCTGCTTGAATGTAAATACCGTATTTCTCGGTTGATACTTTTTTCATGTAATCGGAATCATGCAGCGGATGAGAGTTGTTCGGAAATTTGAAAAAGAAAAACAACATTGTAACTACTGTTCCAATCGATGCGGCTAGAACAGTAACTTCAAAAATTATTGGAACATACTTTGGGAAGGCAAAGTATGGTTTCCCGCCTATTATTATTGGATAATCAATTGCCGACATCCAGAAAGTCATTAACAGGGCTGCAAGAATTCCACTTAAACCAAATACTAAAGCAGCAAAACCTAATTTAGATCTACCTAATTTCATTGCATTAGGCATGCCGTGAATTGGGTAAGGAGTATTTACGTCAAACTTTTTATAACCATTTTCTGCAGTCTTTTCAGCCGCTTTGATAATCTCATCGGGAGTATTAAAAATAGCCGTTATAGCAAATAAAACTTTTTCACTCATTATCAATGATCCTTATGTGAAGGTTGTGAATCTTCTAAAACTGCTTTTACTTCGGCAATAGATACAACCGGTAAAGTCTTTGTAAATAACAACATCAAGGTAAAGAATAAACCAAAACTTCCGATCAATATTGCAAAATCTGTAAGAGTTGGTGTATAGTAAGCCCAGCTTGAAGGCAAAAAATCTCTTGATAAAGATGTAACAGTAATAACAAACCTTTCGAACCACATACCAACATTTACAAGTACAGCAATTGCAAACATAACCGGAATAGTTCTTCGTATTTTTTTAATCCAGAATAGCTGCGGAAATACAACGTTGCAAGTTACCATAATCCAATAAGCCCAAGCATACGGACCAAAGGCTCTGTTAATAAAAGCAAATTGTTCAGGCTGAACTCCCGAATACCACGCAATAAAAAATTCCATTGCATAAGCATAACCAACCATACTTCCGGTGAGAAGTATGATTTTATTCATTTTCTCAAGAGTATCTAAGGTTATTATATGCTCAAAGTTGAATATCTTTCTTATAAAGATCAGAACATTCTGAACCATCGTAAACCCGGAGAAAACAGCGCCTGCAACAAAGTAAGGTGGAAATATAGTTGTATGCCAGCCCGGTATAATCGAAATAGCAAAATCAAAACTAACAATTGTATGAACTGATAAAACAAGCGATGTAGCAAAACCTGCTAATATTAAATAAACCATTTCATAATGCTGCCAATGGCGGTTCGAATGACGCCATCTCAAACTGAAAATGGAGTAAGTTATTTTTTTAATTTTATTTGCTGTTCTATCCCGAAGAGTAGCAAAATCAGGTATAAGCCCAACATACCAAAATATTAATGATACCGTAAAATATGTTGATACAGCAAAAACATCCCAAAGTAACGGAGAAGAAAAATTTACCCACAATGAATGTTGATTAGGATAAGGAAATAAATAACCTGCTAACCATGGTCTGCCAACGTGTATTAATGGAAAAATTCCTGCAGTCATAACCGCAAAGATTGTCATACCTTCAGCAAATCTTGCAATACCTGTTCTCCATTTCTGCCTGAATAAAAATAAAATAGCGGAAATCAAAGTGCCGGCGTGACCAATACCAACCCAGAAAACAAAGTTTACGATCGGGAATCCCCAACCAACCGGGTTGTTATTACCCCACAAACCTGTTCCATAGTAGAAAGACAACCCTAGTCCGACAACACCAATCATCAACATTGTAACAGTAATACTTAAAGCGAGATAATATTTTTTATCGGGTTTTGTCTCTAAAGGTTTGGAAATTATTTCGTCTATTTCCCTTAAAGAAGGTCCTTTTTCAATTACAGCTAATTCTTGTGAGTAGTCAACAGTCTGCACTAGACTTCCTCCGAGTGAGTATTTCTTAATTTAGCTAAGTATGTTACGTTCGGTCTTACGTTCAGAGATTCAAGAACATGATAACCAAGTTCGTGGTTTCTATATTTTGCAACATCGGATTTTGAATCATTTATATTTCCAAAAACAATCGCATCTGTAGGACAAGCAACTTGACAAGCGGTTTTAACATTATCACCAATTATCTCGCGTCCTTCTCTAATTGCATTTTCTCTTTCGTCCATAATTCTCTGAACACAGAAAGTACATTTTTCCATTACACCGCGTGATCTAACCGTAACTTCAGGATTATTAACAAGAGCAGTCAAATCATTTTCATAATACGCATTTGCAAAGTGATCTCTGAAGTTGTAGAAATTAAATCTACGTACTTTATATGGACAGTTATTAGCACAGTATCTTGTTCCAACACATCTGTTGTAAGCCATTTGATTCAAGCCGTCAGAACTATGATTGGTTGCATTAACCGGGCATACATTTTCGCAAGGAGCATTATCGCAATGCTGGCATAACATAGGTTGAGCACTTACAACCGGTTCATCGGGTGTACCGGAATAATATCTATCAATTCGCATCCACTGCATTTCCCTTCCTTTTGCAACTTGTTCTTTGCCAACAACCGGGACATTATTTTCAACATTGCAAGAAGTTACACACGCAGCACAGCTTGTACATTTGTTAAGGTCAATTGCCATCCCCCATTTTAAGCCTTCATAAATATGGGGTTGTGTTATATCAAAAATTTCGTATTTGTTTTTATCTAAGAACTTTGGATTTTCCTTATACTCTTGAAGAGTTCCTTCTTGAATAATTTTTCTGATGTAATGAAAATCTTTTACAAAAGTATCATCTATCGCATGATGTTCTTGAGTTGAAGCTAATGAGTATCGTTTCATGGTTTTAGAAATTTTTACACCGTTTAAGATGTATTCAACTTCATTATTTCCGTAGACAATAAAATTATTAGCATTAAATCCCACCTTTGTTCCAACATCACCCGCTACAGATCTTCCATAACCTAATTCAATTACAATGAGGTCATCAGCCATTCCGGGTTGAACGAAAGCAGCTATCTCTAATTGTTCTCCGTTAGCTTCTATTTTTATTACATCGTCATTTTCAATTGATAATTTTGATGCAGTTGACGGTGAAAGAGCAGCATAATTATCCCAAGCAATTTTTGATACGGGGTGCGGGGTTTCTTGCAGCCATCCGTTATTTGCAAATCTTCCGTCACCAATAAAATAATTTTTTTGAAGATGCAACGTTATTGCATTATTATTCTCGACTTTAATATTATTTAGTGAGTTGCCATTGAAAGATAATGATGAAGAGTTATTTTTCAATTCAAGCACACCATCATGTAAAGCTGTATACCAAAAAGTTTTGAAATCTGTAGGAGTGTCAAACTTTGAATAAATTTTCTCTTTGAAATTGTTCATCAGGTATTTGTGGTAAATATCTTCGGTATATTCATCGATATCATTTATCCATCGCAATAATGCAGCTTCTTTCTGTCTTGAGTCAAATAAAGGAGCAATAACAGGCTGCTGTAAACTATAAACATTATCTCTGGTTTTAAAATCATTCCAACTTTCCAAATCATGATGAATAGGAAGTGTATAATTACTAATAACGGAAGTCTCATTAGCTGTATGGCAGAAAGTAAGACTTAAGTCAACTTTTGATAATGCTTCAGTGTACCCTAACTCCATAGGTAAATGATAAACCGGGTTAGTATCAAAGTGCATTACAACACCAACTTTGCCGGAATTCATTTTAGAAATTAATTCTTTTATCTCGTTAGTCGATGCAATTGGTTTCTGTAAAGTTTTTGCTGAATTACTATAAACCGGAGTATTACCTAAAATTTCATTTAATAAATTAACTGCTAAATGGGTTTCTTTGGATAACGTATCGCCGGCATAAACAACAGCATTTCCTTTATTTTGGATTAAATCAAAAACAAGGTTATTAACATATTCTTCATTCAAAGAATGCTTTTCAATAAATTCATGTAAATTATATTTAGAAACAATTGATAATACATTTCCGGAAAGATCTATTTCCGATGCATTTCTCTTTAAAGCTATTTCATTAGATAGCGATAAAACAAATTCTAATTGCAGATTTGGCTTTACTCTCAGTCGATAATCGGCATTCATACCGGTTAAGCTCATCCCGCCTTCAGCAACATAAAGACGATTGAATTCAGCATTTTTCATTACATCGCGTCTGGAAGAATACTTTCTCATATTTTCAACAGTTGAACCTTCTCGACCAAGAAAATCTGATTCGAGTGATAATATCACGTCGGCTTTTTCAAAATCAATTGCCGGGATTGAATTGCTGCCGTAAGATTCTTTCCACGCATCTAATCTATTCTTATTTGTAAATAATCCGTATGAATAAACTTTCGCGGTAGGATAAGCTGCAACAAAATCATTCAATAATTTTGCAGTTGTTGGTGAAGTTATTACCCCGGTTAAAATCGCAATTTCTTTATCGTCGCTTACAGCTTTCTTCAATGAAGCAATTACTTTAGAATCAACTTCGTTCCAATCTGTTTTTGAATTTTCTTTTAACGGATTTTGTAATCTATCCGGATCATATAGATTAAGAATGCTTGCTTGTCCGGTTGTACAAAGTTTTCCCTTATTGATCGGATGATCAGGATTTCCATCTACTTTAACCGGTCTGCCTTCACGTGTCTTAACTAAAATTCCGCAATTCTGTTCGCAAGCTGTACAGGTTGAAGCATAAAAATTCGGTTTTCCGGGGAGAGCTCCTTCGGGTCTTTTTGTATAAGGAATTATCTCGCCTTTATCACGGTAATCGGTACATGAAGTAACTGCAAAAGCCGCAGAAGCTGATAGAAGAGCTAAAAACTTTCTTCTTGAAACAGGACTAATTTCCGAAGGTTCGAATTCATCTGTAACACCTTCTTTAAACTCATTTACCTTGGCAGTAAAAACTTCATCATTATCGTGATATTCTTTTAAGCTTCGCCAAAAATTAGGGTTAGTTACTTTTTTGTTTTCGGACATTCTACCAAACCTTATTTAGTTCTTTTTACTGCAGATGGATGCAGTTTAACTTTTTTATTCAAAATTATTCTTTCGGATTTATCTGCAAATTTTAAAGGTGATTTAGCAAATATTGCTGCTCCCAGCGAAACAATTGCAGTTAATCCGAAAAATTTTCTTCTGTTAATTTTCTTCTTCATAATAAACTCATTATCTATGACAAGCTGCACAATTTTCAGGTCCGACTTTTACTTTTTCCAAATATGGAAGATGCTGTTCCGGGTTACGGTGACATTCAAGACAATCACCCATAGTAAAACCTTTTACTTGCTGAACAACATCCATATTTGCTACATCACCATGACATGTCGCACAATCAATACCGTTATTTACATGGACACTATGATTGAAATATGCATAGTCCGGTACTTTATGAATTCGTTTCCAGGGCAGAGGTTTTCCGCTTTCGTAATATTCTGTTAATCTTATTATTTCTGGTTGGTTTTTTCTTGCAACCGAATGGCAGTTCATACAGGTACTAACAGACGGAACCAATGCATGCCGACCTTTTTCAACACCGGTATGACAATATTGACAGTCAATTTCCATAAGCCCGGCATGTAATTGATGAGAAAACGCTATTGGCTGTACAGGTGCATAACCAATACCGTCTCGCTCGGCTCGAGAAACATAAAAAGTAATTACGAAAGTTATTGCTATAACAAAAAGCGTTAATGGAAGGCGAATTTTAAGAGTGTAATCAAGTAAAGTTTTTTTCATCTGCAACCTGTAGTTACGAAGCTTCCCTTAAAAAATATTTTACCTAAAATTCTAAAATGGAATTTGAGTCAAAAAATTTATCAGTATTAATTATATGCACAACAATTTTATTGAAATAACAGAACTAGTGTAGTATCATCGTTTATATTTTCTTGTCGATATTTTCTCTTAGCAGAGTCACAATAACAAATTAAGCACAGCACACCGTCTTATCTTTTTCTAAAATCATAATTTCTTCATCTTCTTCTATTAGGATAACAATACTCTTTCGAGATTCTCCCAATCATCACGGAAATAATATTTTTCATATATTTTCATTTTTATTTGTCTGCTGCCAGTTAGTATCTTTGCCGGCAATTCAATAAACCAATCTCTAAAAGTATTGTGTTCTTCTTTCCAATATTTCTTTACCTTGTATCTCATCATTACAGACAAGTTATATGCAAAAACACCAATCTGCCACAATAAATCATTTGCATTAAAATCATTTGTTAAGGTTTTTCCGGCTAAGAGTTGATTTTTTACTTGCTCTATCCAGTTTTCACTTGTAGAGCGCTCATTATATTTTTCATGCAGCTCTTCTGCATTAAGTTCTAATGTTGAACAGTAGCATGCGTAGTCATACTTCGGAACTCTCTGTTGCTCTCCGAAATAATCTACTTCCGTGTAACCGGTTATTGTTCTTATTGCCTTGAATTTCCTTCGCTTCTTCCAGTTCTTTGCTTGATATTCAAATTCACATATAGATACTTTGGTACTTACCTTATTCCATTGTTGGGCTAACAGAAGACTAGTCAAATTCTTTAGCTTCACCTTTACCAAATAATCCCAATTAAGTTCTTCAAGTAAATCAAATAATTCTCCGTTAAAAAATCCGCTGTCTGCCCGGAAGAAAACTTTCTCTATCTTTTCGGGTATTATTGCTGCTGTTTGTTTTATGAATGAGACTATTCCATTTGACGTATATGCAGAGCCGGTTCTAAATC
>OMKS01001596.1_pt1 | contig 20035 bp, 18 predicted proteins | sample 1674721 | NCBI WGS metagenome assembly OMKS01 (sample SAMN06264996, study PRJEB25208) | sediment metagenome | isolation source: hot spring sediment | place: USA: California | collected 2014-09-02
GCTCTACAGGTCCGACTCGATCTCAAGCATCCCGGCCAGGAAGCACTTTGAAAAGATCGGTGCGGAGATTCTTGAGAATTACGACCCTGAAAAGAGGCTCGGACTCGAGATCACCGGAGAAGATGTCGAACTTGACCTCGGCCTTGCAACACCCGTAAGCCTGGTTGTAAACGAACTGTTGATCAATGCAATAAAATATGCCTACCCGGGTGAGATGAGGGGTAAAATATCGATAAATCTCATTCGTGATGAGGATAACCTTGAACTGAGGCTGAAGGACGAAGGTGTCGGTATACCCGGGGATTTCAGCCTGGAGGATGCCCGTTCGCTTGGCTTAAGCCTCGTCAAAAACATTGTAAATTCACAGCTTGAAGGTAGTATTACCCTTAATGCAGGGGTGGGAACCGAATGGATAATCAGGATACCGCTGCAGGAGTAATTTTGACTGAACAGAGGCTTTTTTGGGTTTGTTATTTTAGAAAAGTATAAAAATATCAAAGTCATTGAAAAGGAATGAAAAAAGAGGACTAAAGGAGGTTCTTAAATAATTCTCGCCTCCATAAACAAGAGAAAAAATTAAAATGGAGGTAAAAAAATGACAAACGAAAAAGGAATTATCATAGCAGTAATAATGGCTATTGTTCTTTTATCAACTGGAGCGGCGACAGCAATAATAAGTGCATTCGGAAGCGCTTTTGGTTGGGCTTTTGGGGGAATAATGGGTGTTCTTATTGTTTTAATGATTATCTTTGCAGGATTTAACAAAAGATAATCAAATTTCCGGCGAAAGCCGGAATTTATTTTTTTGCGAAGCAAAACTATCTGTCCGAAGGACAAGCCCCTGCCCGTTTTTTCTTTAGGCGACAATCTGCTATTTAGGGGTGGGTGGTCGGGGGTATTGAAGTGCCATCTTTAACTATCTTTTAATTTTTAGATTTAGTGCCTTCGAACAATTAGACATAACACCTATTACGCGAAGTTCTTGAGCGTGATGGGTGTTGTGCTGGGGTGCTTGGTGATGCTGGCTCTGGCTTATTTTCGGGTTTTTGCTGGCTTTTCTGGTTGTTTTTCTGGTTTCTGGTGGAAAGGCTTTTAATTGCTTTGTTGCTGGCTTTCTCTTATGGATTATACTCAAAAAGAAAGTTACTTGAATGCTCTCAAGGAAGCCTGCATCCTCAAGGGATACAGCGAAAAGACGCTAAGGGCTTACTACTTCAATGCAAAAAGGTTTCTCGATTTTGCAGAGAAAGCCAGGCTTAACCTGAACAAGGAGAGTGTTAGGTCTTATCTTTTAACCCTTGACTTATCAGTTAACTCAGTTCGGCTGCACTATGCATCCCTGAGGTTCTTCTTCTCACAAGTGCTGAAAAAGCCCTTTACCACCGAGGAAGTGCCTGTAAGAAAAAAGCAAAAGCGGCTCCCCAAAGTCCTCTCAAAAGAGCAGGTAAAGGCACTGATAGGCAGCACAGAAAACATCAAGCACAGGCTGGCCATAAAGCTGCTTTATTCTTCAGGGCTCAGGCTCCAGGAACTCGTTAACCTTAAAAGAAAAGACATAGACTTTGACAGAAACATTATCCGTGTAATAAACGGAAAAGGCAAAAAAGACAGAATCACCCTGCTCTCGGGCTCAATCAAGACAGACCTGCTCAGGCACTACTCAAAATCGAATTTTAAGACAGAGTATGTTTTAGAAGGAAGAAAAGGCAGGTACTCAAAAAAATCTGTTCAGTTTCTCCTGAAAAATGCAGGAAAAAAGCTAGGAATAAAAGTTAACCCGCACATGCTCAGGCACTCCTTTGCTACACACCTGCTTGATTCAGGCGTGGATATCCGGCACATTCAGGCGCTGTTAGGCCATTCAGACTTAAGCACCACCCAGATATACACAAAAGTCTCAAATAAATCCCTTTCAGGCATAAAAAACCCGCTTGACGACCTTTAAGTTTACTCAAAACCTTTAAAAACATACTAACATTAAAAGCCGTTGATGAATCAGCTCAAAGAAATTTACGAGATGCTTTACTCACTCTACGGCCCACAGGGCTGGTGGCCGCTTTTGGAGCTAAGCAATGACAGGCACATCAACATCACAAAATCCGGCTCACTCAAAGGCTACCATCCCGGAGACTACAGCTATCCTAGGACAGAAGCCCAGAAGCTTGAAATCTGCATAGGGGCTGTGCTCACCCAGAACACATCCTGGCTCCAGGCAGAGAAAGCCCTGAAAGCCCTAAAGAAAAACAATCTCATAAATGCCGAAAGCCTAATCAAAGCCGATCCCGTAAAAACAAAGGAATTAATCAGGCCCGCAGGCTACTTCAACCAGAAGTATGAAAGGCTTATACTCTTAGCCAAATGGCTTAAGTCCCATCAGGGAACTCCAGAAAGAGACGCTCTCCTGTCCATAAAAGGAGTTGGTCCCGAGACAGCAGACTCCATCCTCCTTTACGCCTTCAGAGTCCCTAGCTTTGTAGTGGATGCCTACACCAGAAGGATTCTCCTGGGCTTAGGATTAATCACCGAGAAAAGCACCTACGACGAAATAAAAAGTCTGTTAGAAAGCTCGCTCAAAAAAGACTACAAAACCTACCAGGAGTGCCACGCCCTGCTAGTAGAGCACGCAAAAAGGCACTACAAGAGAGGCGACAGCATAGAAAACTGCCCACTATTCCAAAAATTCGCACAGCGCAGATAGGCACCAGCCCAAGCCACAGAAACCTATTTAAATATAAACCCAAATCAGAATCCTATGCAAGCAAAAAACCAGGAAGAAAAGAAAGATTTCCTCAAGGAACTGGTCAGTTTTATTCAGGAGCAGGGTTTCATCTGGGGCCCAAGCCCGGAAATCTACGGCGGCTTCGCTGGTTTTTACACTTATGGACCGTTCGGAAAGCTCCTCAAAAACAGAATCGAGGAATCCGTCAGGCGAACCTTTTTCTCAGAAGGAATGAGAGAGATTGAGTGCCCGACAGTCCTGCCAGACATAGTCTGGAAAGCCTCAGGCCACTTGGAAACCTTCTCAGACAGGACAATAGAATGCTCAAAGTGCCACGCTGAGTTTAACCCAAACAAGCTTATAGAAGAAAATCATGACATCTCCGCAGACTCTCTCTCAGAAGAAGAAATCCTTGCTTTCATCAAAAAAAACAGAATATTCTGCCCCTCCTGCAAAGGCGCATTAAAAGAGGAAATCAGCTCAAAAAGCCTGATGATGAAAACTAAAGTGGCAGGCTCAGACGCTTCCCTCAGGCCGGAAACAGCAACCACAACTTACCTTCCTTTTCCCATGCTAAACAACCTGTTCAGGAAAAAGCTCCCCTTTGGAGTGTTTCAGATAGGAAAAGCCTACAGGAATGAGATTTCCCCAAGGCAGCACCTGCTAAGGTGCAGGGAATTCACCCAGGCAGAAGGCCAGGTTTTTATAGACCCAAAAGAAAAGAACATCTGGGAAAAATACCAGCAAATTAAGTCAGTTAAGCTTCCTTTCTGGAGCTCAGAGAGCCAGAAAAAAGGCATCTCAGTAAAGCCAGTCGCAGTTGAAGAGGCAATAAAATCCAAACTAATTTCAAGCCAGGCATACGGCTGGTGCATCTGGCTCGCATACACCCAGTTTGCAAACTTCGGCATCCCGCCAGAAAGAATCAGGCTAAGGCAACACCACCCAGAGGAAAAGGCATTCTACGCCCAGGATGCCTGGGACATAGAGGTAAGGCTGGATACATTTGGCTGGACAGAGCTCTGCGGAGTCCACGACAGGACAGACTACGACCTGAAGCAGCACGCAAAGTTCTCATCCCAGAAGCTCGAGGCCCAGAGAGAAAACGGAGAAAAGTTCATTCCGCACATTCTTGAGATAGCTTTCGGCACAGACCGGCCAACATTCGCCTTGATGGACATATTCTACACAAAGAAAGAAAAAGAGCAGGGAAAAACAATGTTTAAGGTTCCCTATCACATGGCGCCCGTTGATGTTTCAGTGTTCCCGCTAATGAAAAAGCCCGAGCTCACAGCACTTGCAAGAAAGCTCAAAGCCCAGCTCGAAAAGGAGTTTATAGTAGATTATGACGAGTCAGGCAGCATAGGCAAGCGCTACCTGAGAAGTGCATGCGTGGGAACACCGTATGCAATAACAATAGATTACGATTCCATAGAGAAAGGCGATGCAACAATAAGAGACAGGGACACAGAAGACCAGGTAAGGCTCCCGCTCCAGGACATGGCAGACACACTCAGAATGCTCCAGGCAAGAGAAATCACTTTTTCTGGATTAAAAAAGCTTGATTAATTTTTCCAAAAGGCAGAAGATGAAAAAAAGGTCCTCGCCCCAAAAGCTCATCAGGAGGCTTGCAAAGCCATTAACTCTCTCAAATAAAAGCCTTTTTCTTGTTTTCTTGGTATCAATCTTAGCATGCGCTTTTTTGATAGGGAACATTATTAACAGCTTCTTTACTCTTGCCGGGCTGGTTTTATCAGCAGCCTTAATCTCTTCTTTTCTGCTTTTTTCAAAGCCAGGCATAATTGCCCCATTTAAGGAAATCTTTCTGGAAAAATCCTGCTTATATTCCCTTGCTCTTCTGACATCGCTAATTGCTTTTTCTTTCTTGCCGTATATCTTGCTTTGGCAGGAATCTATGGAAACGCTGGCTGTCTTTGCACTCTGCTTTTTGCCTTCAGTAGCTGTATTTTTCTTTTCACTTTTTCTTTATTCAGACATATTCAGGAAAAAAAAGTCAAGGCCCAGGCTTATTTTATCATCATCAGTTTTTCTTTCCCTGGTTAGCACAGCGATAGTTCTGTTTATGGTTTCAATTGGAATGACAATTACATACTCTGGTTCACAGAGGGCTTATACTGAAGTATCTAATCTTATAATCTCAGAGCTCGATAGGATTCATAAGGAAGATTACGATTATCTTCCTGTGCTTCCAGTAGTCTCTGAGATAAAAACCTGCCACGAAAGCCTTCTTCAGGTATCAGCGAACAAAAGAGAGAATATTCTATCAGGAGCCACAGGCCAGAAGTTCTGCTTCACAGACAAGTGCTTTGAAGCAATAGCAGAGCAAAGCCTGCATCAAAAAGAGCTGCTTTTATTCTTGGGAGTGATAAACATGACACTCACTGAAGTTCAGAGAGAGCTTAACCACCTGCATTCAGAACAGTACCTAAATAACTTCTCCTCGCTTGAGGAGTATGCCAGCTATTTATCAAAAAACCACTCAGCATATTTGCCCCCTCAAAACAACATTAATTCAGGAGGTGATTCTACCCTTATGAACGCATCCTCGCCTTTCCAGAAGTCACTCTCATACGCATTCAGCCGCACAGGCATGGCAAGAGAGAAGGAAAGAATGGCATTACAAGAAACAATGCTGATAGAACAGAATCAAGGGTATAGGCATATTGCATCTCATCTCTTAGAAAATCTAGGTGAAAAAGAGCCGCCAGAAAGCAGGATAATCCGGCTGAAAATACTTCTTTTAAGCTCACCTAAATAATCATTCCTTTTTTTGAATTGCCTTTAGCACAACCACAGCATACGGCGCAACCTTGCCCAGCTCAACCTCCCTGCTGAGAAGCTCAAAATTGCTGCTTGGCTGGTTTTTAAGTACCTTTGGGTAGGCAGTCATGCCAAACCCGGAAAACTCAAACAGGTCGCTGTTAAGCGCAACCTCATAATCCTCAGTCCCCCTCACCCCGACTTTGTAATTATACTGAACCCATGAGCTCATGTTAATCAGGATAACATACTTAGATTTCTTTCCCTTGCACTCAGCGCTTCTCTCAACAACAAGAATCTTAGACTTATCGTCAACATTCAGGAAAGCCCTGTTATTAGCAAACAGCGGCCAGAAAGCCGGGTCTTTCATCAGCTCATTCACAGCTTTCTTAAACTCCAGAGAGTTCTTGCTAACCTGAAGGAATGCAAGCTCCCAGTGGATAGAAGACTCATGCTCAAAAGTACCCATCTGAAGCAGGAAAGTCTGCGCCAGGTCAAGCGTTCTCCCCTCACAGCAGAAAGATATTATGCCCTCCATTACCTTAATCTTCCCAAGCGCATGCATGTGGTTGTGCGGCTGCTTTCCTGCCATTGCATCATAAGCATAAGAGCCAGTGCATCTCTGCTCCATCAAACCTGCAGCAGCGTCATGGTTGTGAAAATCAGCAACAGTAGAGCTGGATTTCCCCCATTCCTTCTCCTCAGTAATATGCTTTATCTTCCAGGGGCTTATTTCTTTAGCATCCTTAAGCATAAAATCCTTGTGGAAAAAGTAAGTAAGCCGGGAGCTGTTGTATGCGGTCGCCCCCAACGACCTCTTATCCTCATCGAAAGGCGCAACCAGCATTTTCGCATTGTCTCCGTGAAAATAATGTGCCTCCAAGTGAATCAGCGCATGATGGTTATGCCTGTAAATCTCCTGGTTAAGCTCCCTAAGGAAAGTTCTTCCGTTTGGCCTTTCCTCCCCATCCCCGCTAGCGCCATACCTGATAATCCCGTCCGCATTATCAATCCTGAACCCATCAATCCTGTACCTTTTCATAAAGTGCAGGCAGCTCGATATAAAAAACTCCCGCACAAGCTGGTTGTCAAAATCAATCCTTATAGTGCCCCAGTAGGTAGGCTCCTTAAGGTAGAGAAACCCCCCATCAGCTTTCTTCCAGCTGTGAATCCCGTTGTTATCGCAGTCTTTTCCGAAAATCCTAAAGTCCTTGTAAGGAAGGTGGCCAAGCACAAAGTCTCCAATCACGGCAATCCCATGCTTGTGGAATTCATCCACCATGCTGGCAAACTCATCCGGAGTCCCCCAGTTTTTCTGCACAGCAAACTGAAACGGAACAAGGTATCTGTACTTCCAGTTTGAGCCGTCAATGCTCTGCGCAAACGGAAGAAACTGCACAGTGTTAAACCCAAGATTCTTTATATGCTCAATAATCCCGCTGTCCCTGATAAAAGCATAATAAGTCTTTTCATGAAAGTCTCTGCCGCAAATGCCTTTCTTCCTATCAGCCCAGTGCACAATCAGCCCAGGCAGGTCGGTCTGCATAATAACCGTGCTCCTGTTAATCGTGTTCACAAAGCCTTTCTTCTGCCTGAAAGCCGAAGGGTCTTCAAAATCCCAGAAGATAGTGTTACCTGTATCATCAAAATAGTGCCCTGCAGGGTCCTGAAGAAACACCCCATCGCAAAGAAGCTTGTACACATCCTTATGCTTAAGGCTGTCAGTCTCGATCCAGGCAATGCCTGAGTTGTCTTGCCTAAGCCTAAATTTATCCTTATCTTTTCTTCCCCATTCATTAAATTCTCCAACAAGAAAAATCTCACTCTTAGAATCAGGTGCAATCACCGAAACCCTTACTTTTTCAGCAGAGCCTTTGCTGTTTCTGGAAACCACCTCAGCCCCGAACCTGCATTTCCAGGAAGAGATATCTTTCTCAGGCTTTTTCCTGTTAATAAAGCACTCCCATTGGTAATCTGGTTTTTTCACCTTCCGGCAAAATCAGGGTCGTTATTTAAATATTTTGATTATTTCGGGTTAAACGCCGGAATCTCTTTTGTATTCATTGTTCACAGGTAAATAACATTTTTAAATAAGCGCTCTGTTCCCTGCCTATGCAGGACTCAGGTAACAAATCCATGATAGAGCTCAGGTTTCACGGAAGAGGAGGTCAGGGAGCAAAGACAGCAGCCCAGCTCCTTGTAGAGGCCGCGCTAAAAGAAGGCAAATTTATACAGGCTTTTCCTGAGTACGGCCCAGAAAGGACAGGTGCCCCGGTAAAGGCATTTGCAAGAATAAGCAGTGAGGCAATACTCACATACCAGCCAATCCTGAATCCAGATTACCTTGTGGTAATAGACCCGACCCTGCTAGTCAACCCAAGCGTTACTGAGGGGACAACAGAAAACACAATACTAATAATCAATTCAGACAGCCCCGAAGATGAGATTATGGCCAGAGTCCCGCATTTCAAAGGAAAAATCTACCCTATTAATGCTTCAGGGATTGCCTTTGAAAAGATAAAAATGGATAAGTCAAATGTGCCAATGCTTGGCGCTCTTGCAAAGGTCTCAAAAGTTGTTTCCATAGCCTGTCTTAAAGAAGCAGTTTACTCACATTTTATATCAAAGTCAAAAGAGCTCGGAGAAGCAAACGTATCTGCGCTGGAAGAGGCTTACAGCAAGGTGAATGCATGAAGAAAAACTGGATGGAAATCCCAAAAGGAGGCCTTATAATTGATTCAAACACCTCCCTTGAAAACAAAACAGGAGACTGGAGGAGCATGAAGCCTGAGTTTATTCCTGAAAAATGCATCCACTGCATGAAATGTGTTTTTTACTGCCCTGAATCTTGCATCCCGACAACAGCAGGCGACCACCCAAAAAGGCTAGAAACCAACTTTGAATACTGCAAGGGCTGTGGAATCTGCGCCAATGTCTGCCCAAAGAATGCAATTGTTATGAAAGAGGAGGAGAAAGACTGATTAAAATGCAAAAGAAAGCACTTACAGGCGCAGGCGCTTCAGCAGAAGCAATGAGGCAGATAAACCCAGATGTTGTTGCGGCCTACCCAATTACCCCGCAAACACCTATTATGGAAACATTCGCAAAGTTCGTAAATGACGGCAAGGTAAGCACTGAGCTTATAAGAGTAGAGTCAGAGCATTCTGCAATGAGTGCAGTAATTGGCGCAAGCTCAGCAGGAGCCAGGGCAATGACAGCAACAAGCTCAGTAGGCCTTGCCCTGATGTTTGAGGTTGTTAATGCAGCTTCAGGAATGAGGCTGCCAATAACCATGCCAGTAGTGAACAGGGCATTAAGCTCGCCTATCAATATACACTGTGACCATTCTGATACAATGGCCTGCCGGGATGCAGGCTGGATACAGCTTTATTCAGAAAATGCCCAGGAAGCTTATGACAATATGTTTCTTGCACAAAAACTCTCAGAGCATCCGGAAATCCTGCTTCCCACAATGATAATGCAGGACGGGTTCATAACCAGCCATAGTGTTGAGCCGGTTGAAGTGCTTGATGATGAGACAGCAAAAAGTTTTATAGGTAGCTACAACCCAGAACACAGCCTGCTATTAAGCAAAAAGCCAGTTACTTTTGGGGCACTGCAGCTCTTTGATTATTTTTTTGAGACGAAGAGGCAGCAGGAGCTTGCGATGGACAACGTCTGGAGATTCTATTACAGCATAGCTGATGAGCTTACCCAGCTGACAGGCAGACAGTACCCCTTGGCTGAGCCTTATCATACAGAAGATGCTGAAGTCATTCTGGTTGCACTAAACTCAGCAGCATCAACAATAAAGGCTGTTGTAAACAAGCTAAGAAAGCAAGGCAAAAAGGCCGGCTTGCTCAAGATTAGGCTTTTCAGGCCTTTCCCATACTCAGAAGTGAGCCAGCATCTTCAAAAAGTCAAGTCAGTAGGTGTTTTCGACAGGTCATACTCCTTCGGCGCAAACTCACCCCTTTTGTCAGAAATAATCAGCTCGCTTTTTGGATTAGAACAGGCCCCAAAGGTTCAGGGGTATATATTTGGCCTTGGGGGAAGAGATCTGCTTGAGGCAGATATAGAAAAAGCCTTTGAAGAATTATTTCAGGGGAAAACTTCCTTTGAAAAGAAATATCTAGGTTTGAGAGGATGAGCTATAATGATGAATTTATTTGATTTTGCAAAAAAGGCGCATAAGCTTCTTCCAGGGCATAGAAGCTGCGCAGGATGCCCGGCGCCAATTGTTGCAAGGGCAATTCTTTCAGCAACAGATGATGAAGTTGTTGTGTCTAATGCAACAGGCTGCCTGGAAGTAGTTACAACAATCTATCCTCAATCATCATGGAATATCCCTTTTATACACAATACCTTTGAGAATGCAGCAGCAACAATATCAGGAGTAGAAACAGCTTACCGGTCGCTTAAGAAATCAGGCAGGATTAACCAGAACAGAAAAATCCGGTTTGTAGCCTTTGGTGGAGATGGCGGAACCTATGACATTGGGCTTCAGAGCCTTTCAGCAGCACTGGAAAGAGGCCACACCTTCACCTATGTGTGCTACGACAACGAAGGCTATATGAATACAGGCGGCCAGCGCTCGAGCGCAACCCCGATAGGCGCAAACACAACCACTGACCCCGTGGGTGAGGTTCGGGTTGGGAAGCAGGAGTCCAGGAAAGACCTGATGAAAATCGTAGCAGCCCATCATATCCCTTATGCAGCACAGGCATCCTTATCAAACTGGCCAGACCTTCTGAAGAAAGCACAAAAGGCACTAAGCACAGAAGGGCCAAGCTTTTTGCTTGTTTTATCTCCTTGTGTGGCAGTCTGGAAAATCAAGCCTGACATGGCGGTTGAGCTCTCAAGGCTTGCTGTTGACACTTGTTTCTGGCCCTTATACGAAATAGAAGACGGAAAGTTCAGGCTTAATTTTGACCCGGCAGGCAACAAGCTTCCAATCGCAGAGTTCCTAAAGCATCAGGGCAGGTACAAGCATCTTCTTGAGCCAAAAAACAAAAAGCTGCTGGACAGGCTTCAGGCAGAAGTTGACCACGAGTTTGAAAAGATTAAGAAGCTTAGCGAGATTGGAATTTCTGTATTCTAAGAATTTTTTATAATTTTATTCCTTAGCCTTGGCCTATTTTCCTACTTCACATAGCAGAAGCACTTGAAAGCTTTTTTAAGAAGCTGTTTGAATTCATTTGATTAAGAATCAATAAGCTTTTAAACCCTTTGCTTAAATAAGTGAAAATAAACTTATCTTCAAAAGGCAAACTTAAACCAGAAAATGAAAAGAACTAAGTCTAAAAAGGCTAATTCCAGAAAAAACCTCTGGAAAACAAGCCAGCTGACAAAGATACTTTTTATTTCTGTAATCTTCTTTTTTGCTTTCTTGACTTTAAATTACCTTATCGAAAGTGCCCAGAAAAGCAATACATTTAACATAGTAATCGTTGGTGATTCTGTAGTTAAGCTTGATTGCCCCAGGGGAAAGGTTCTTGAGAAAAAGCTAAATTCAGACAGTTCTCTAAACAGCTTCAAGTCTGAAAACAACATTAGCTCTTTTAAGGTAATTTCAGTGGGCTCTTCTGGTTCAGACATACGCGACTCAATGAGCAACCTTGAAGCCAGAAGAAGTCAGGTAGAAAGAGTTGATTTGCTTTTCTTTTTATCAGGATGGAACGAGCATTGGTACAGCTCAGATTATAATCCCTGCGTTAAGTTAGACTGCTATGATAAAATTGAAACAGGCAGGTTCTTTCTAAATCTCTCGAAGAGTGAAAATGAGATTCTTAAAAGGTTTGGAACCGATGGCTTTATTAGTTGGCTTAACAGGGATTCTCACGACTGTACAAATATTTTCTTTGAAAACCCAGGCTTGTTTTTCAGGGAGTTTGACTCTTTTGACTTCTCTATATAGGATAGCCCTGGCGAGTATGAGATTTTGCTTAAGCAGGGTTATTCATGAAAACACAGAAAAAGGCGCAAAAGTGGTTTTTGTGACTGTGCCAGATGGGCTTGTTGAAGGAAAAGTTCCTTTGATGTCTCTTAATCAGTGCCTGCTTATTGATGCAGAAAATTATGTAACCATTCACAATCTTTATATTGAAAAGAAAAAGGAAGTAGCAGAATTAAGTGAAGTAGATGTTTTAGACCTGAGGGCAGCCTTCAAAGAGTTCCCAAATTACAAAGAGCGTTTTTTTGACTATAACGAAAATGAAGTCTTGGATGATATAGTTTATGTAAACGACCCAATCCACCCAAACGAGCAAGGACGCGACCTTTGCACAGAATTATATTATGATTATATTGTTAATATTTTAGCTTCTTAAGAAAAAAACCTGAAAAAACTTATTTTCTCTTTTATTCAGAATAATCTTCACTTTTTTCTTTTCTTCTTTACAGGCTTAGCGGGTGGCTTTTCTCTTGCTTTATCTGCCTTTCTCTGGAAGAAAGCAAGATATACAATAGGCAGGATTCCCATCGTGTTAAAGATGAAAATAAATATAAACCAAATAAGCTGGTTGTTCCTTCCTGATTTCCAGAGCCCAATCCCTTTCCAGACAGCTTCCCAGACCATCAGAACAGGCATCATTACAAGCAAAAAGATTGGAATTGCCGCAAGTGTTGGTTGCATTTTCTACCTTCCGGGATCATTGTCTTTTTAAAACTTTCTAAAAAGCCAGTTTAAATCAAAATAGCCAAGAAAGAAGCAGGCTTACTTTTCATCTTCGTCATCTTTATCTGCGGGTGTTTCCTGAAGCTTCTGAACCTCTTCATGTGAAAGAAACTTAAGCTCAACATCCATCCTTTCCTTTGCTACCTCAGCATCAAAAAGGTCTCCAAGAATCACCATTTGCTCCTTGAAGTCTCCCCCAAGGTAATACTTCTTGTCAAACATATTGTAATTAATCATACCCATGCTTTTCATGGGTGTGATTATCCTGTCATAAAACTGCCTTTTATTGTATGTGATTGGCTTGTTCTGGCTAGCCCACGGAATCTTAACCTTGCTCTTGAAAATAAGGCCAAAGTGGAGTGTGTTCGCAAAAGTTGACATCTGCTGTCTTGTAAGCATCCCCCCATTCTGCTTAAAATACTCTATTAACAGCTTGGCAACAGCCCTTTGCTGGTTTGTGGAAAATATAACCTCTATTATGCTCTCAGGAAGGTTAAACTTGTCAAATAGCACTACCATAGCCTTGGTGAAAGTCTAATATAGTATTTAAAGATTATGCTTTTTCTATACTGTTGTATTTTTGTTATCAGGAAGAAGCGAATTTATCTCTCATAAGTTTTAATAAGATAAGTCCTTTATAATCGAAAAAAAGCAAAAGCTTTAAAAGCCGAGCTAAATTTTCCCAGAAAAGAAGCAGAAAATGAATTTTGCCAAGGAAATTTATAAGAAGCAATACAAGCGTCTCATCCTGATTACGCTTACAATTGTTGTGCTTTCAATTGTTCAGATTGCTTACCAATACAGTGCAACAGGAGAGTTTATCAACAGGGGAATCTCTCTTAAGGGAGGCACCTCTCTATCTGTTTTCGTTACAGAGGAATTTAACCTGGATGAAATACAGACCGCATTAATATCTGGGTTTCCAGACCATGAGTTTGAGATTAAGTCCATAAAAAGCACACAGTACCCTTTTGCTTTTATAGTCGAAAGCACCCTGGAAGCGGATGACAGTGAAAGGCTTCTTAATACCGTTAAGGGAATAACAGGCCCTCTTGCAAATGAAGATTACTCGCTTGAGGTAATCGGGCCAACTCTTGGGGAAGGCTTTTTTAGGCAGGTTCTTGTTGCTTTGGCATTTGCATTTTTGCTGATGGCTTTGGTTGTCTGGTTTCATTTCAAGGCTCCAGTGCCTTCCCTTGCAGTTGTACTTTCTGCATTTACAGACATCGTAGTTACTGTTGCTATAGTAAATCTTATGGGAATAAGAATCTCTAGTGCTGGAATTGCGGCTTTCCTTATGCTTATAGGATATTCAGTTGATACAGACATACTTCTTGCAACCAGGCTTCTTAAGAAAAAGGGAGAGGATGTTTTCACAAGGCTGATTGGGGCAATGAAGACTGGCCTGACAATGTCTTTTACTTCTCTTGGAGCTGTTATTATTGCTTTAGTTGTAAGCAACTCGCTGGTTATCCAGCAGATAATGCAGATTCTTCTGATAGGCCTTATTGTTGACTTATTCAGCACATGGATTCAGAATGCTGGAATACTAAGAATGTACGCTGAGAAAAATGAAAAAAAGGGTTAAGGATATTTTCAGGAGCTGGAGAGTATGGGTGCTTATGATAGCCATACTGCTGGCAGTTATTGCAATAAATCCTAGCGTAAATGTCACTGGCGTTGCAATCAGGGGGATTGAGAGAGACAGCCCTGCAAGCCTTGCAGGAATAGAGATTCCTGAGGGTGTTGCCTCTCCCAGGGCAAGAGAGATTATAAGGTCCATTAACAATGCCCCAATAAACAACATTGATGATTACCTGAAGGAGGTTTCAGGCATAGAGCCAAACATGACAGTATTAATAAGGACAAATAAAGGTGATTATCAGCTTATCGCCGGAGAGCGAAACAACCAGGCTTACCTTGGGCTTAATGTTTATGATGCCCCTGAAAACAACATTCGGTTTGGGCTTGAGATTGTAGGCGGAACCCGGGCGATTCTTCAGCCAACAGGCGAGTATAACGAAAGTGACATTGATTTTGTGCTTCAGAGCCTTAAGGAAAGGCTTAATGTATATGGGCTTTCTGATGTAGTAGTGAGGCTTTCCAGAGACCTCGAGGGCAGGAGCTTTATAGTAGTTGAGATTGCCGGAGCAACCAGCGAAGAGATTGTCCAGCTTCTAAGCCAGCAGGGATTATTTGAGGCAAAGATTGGAGATGAGGTTGTTTTTATTGGCGGGGAGAGGGATGTAACCTATGTTTGCAGAACCCCTCAATGCAGCTGGGTAGTAGACCCCAGAAGAGGAATACAGAGGGTAGAGGGCGGCTTTATGGCAAACTTTGGCTTCTCCATCACATTAAGCCCGCAGGCAGCACAAAGGTTTGCTGACATAACAAGGGACCTTAAGGTTGTTTATGAAGGGCAGGATAGCTACCTTAATGAGTCAATAGACCTTTACCTTGATGGCAACCTTATAGATTCACTCAGAATCAGCTCTGGGCTTAAGGGCAGGGCTGAGACAAGCATCCAGATATCTGGGCCTGGGTTCGGAGCAACCCAAAGAGAGGCAATTCTTGACTCTGAGCAGAACATGAAGCAGCTTCAGACAGTTCTTATGACAGGAAGCCTGCCAGTCCAGCTTGATATTGTTAAGATAGACACTCTCTCGCCAAAGCTTGGGGAGGAGTTCATATCAAATGCAGTATTTGTGGGCCTGTTAGCTGGGCTTGCAGTTATGGGCATAATATACATAAGATACAGAAAAAAGGCAGTTGTGCTCCCAGTAGGGATTGTACTGCTATCAGAGGTTCTTATACTTCTTGGGTTTGCAGCTGTTGTTGGCTGGAACCTTGACTTGGCATCTATTGCCGGAATTATTATTGCAGTTGGCACAGGAGTGGATGACCAGATTATTATCCTTGACGAGATAAAAAGAGGCACAAAGTCAACAAGGTTCATAAACTGGAAGGAGATGATCCAAAGGGCATTCTTTATAATCATGGGGGCTTACTTTACAACACTTGCTGCGATGATTCCACTTTTCTGGGCAGGAGTAGGAATGCTCAGAGGGTTTGCCTTCACCACAATTGTTGGCGTAAGTGTCGGCGTATTCATCACAAGACCGGCTTTTGCAAAAATAGCAGAGATACTGCTTAAGGAATATTGATTTCTTTTTTTCTGGGTTGTTTTTTTGTCTTTAAGTGGATACAAAGCTTTATAATGTTGCTTTCAAATAAAGCCAGCATGGATTATTATAAGGAAAGCATTGAAGGCGTTTTCAGGAAATTAAAGACAGGAAAATCCGGGCTTTCCTCTTTCGAGGCTGAGAAAAAGCAGCAGGAGCATGGGCTTAACATTACAAAGGAGGAAAAAAAAGCCAGTGCAGTATCAATCTTCTTTAGCCAGTTTAATGATTTTTTTGTTTACATGCTTCTTTTTGCAGGGGTAGTTACCCTCTTCCTTGGGCATGCAGCTGACTTCTTTGCCATTTTTGCAATTCTCTTTCTTATTGTAGTTTTTGGCTTTATCCAGAATTACAAGGCAGAGAAGGCAATACAGGCACTAAAAAAGCTTTCAGAAACTAAATCCAGGGTTATGCGAAATAACGAAATAATCCAAATACCCTCTAGCAAGGTAACCATTGGCGATATTCTCCTCTTGAGCGAAGGAGACAAGGTGCCTGCAGACGCAAGGATTTTCGAGGCACACAATCTTCTTGCTGATGAGTCTTCCATAACCGGGGAAAGCCTGCCTGTGCATAAGCATACTAAGCAAATCTCTTCAAAAGCAAGCCTTGCAATAGGAGACAGGAAAAACTGTGTTTTTGCCGGGACAAATATAGTAGAGGGCAATGGCAGGGCGGTTGTATTCTCAATAGCCAGAAGCACAGAGATTGGAAAAGTCGCCTCAATGATGGAAGGGATTAAAGAGGAAAAAACACCCCTTCAGAAAAGGCTTGCTGAGCTGGCGAAAAAGCTGTCTATTGGGATAATTCTCATAGCAGCTTTTGTTTTTGTAATGAATATTTTTATCAAAAAAGATTTTTCGCTTTTAGCTATAAACAATAATTTCCTGATTGCAGTCAGCCTTGCAGTAGCGGCAGTTCCGCAGGGCCTCCCTGCAGTAATAACCATTTCAATGGCCCTTGGCACAAGAGCCATGGCAAAGAACAATGCCCTTGTAAGAAGGCTGCCTTCTGTTGAAACACTTGGAAGCACATCAGTAATATGCACAGACAAGACAGGGACATTGACGAAAAACGAAATGTCTGTTGAGAAAATATTCTTCGACAGAAATGAGATTGATGTTATCGGAAGCGGCTTTGAATCCAGTGTTGAGTTTCGTGTGAAAGGGAAGAAGGCAAGCCCACGCTCCTTTGAGAGAATTCTCAAAACAGCCCTTGTGTGCAACAACAGCACAATACAAAACAAGCTTGGAAAAGTCAGTTTTACAGGAGACCCAACAGAAGCAGCGCTAAGCATAGTTGCAATGAAAGCAGGCATCACGGCAAATGGGAGAAAGACAAGAGAGTTTGCCTTCTCTTCAAGAAGAAAGATGATGAGTGTAGCTGTACTGGAGAACGGAAAGCACATTCTTTACTCAAAAGGCGCTCCGGATGTGCTGATTAAAAAATCCAGTTACGTTATAGAAAATGGTAAGAAAAAGCCTCTTGGTGCAAAAGAGAAAGCAAGGCTTGAGAAAGCCATTGATGGCTTTGCGGAAAATGGAATGAGAGTGCTGGGCTTCGCTTACAGGGAACTCCGAAAAGGCTCCCTCGACAACCCAGAGCAGTCACTTGTCTTTCTTGGGCTTATGGGTCTTATAGACCCTTTGCGGGAAGAGGTAGCAGACTCAATAAGGGCGTGCAGGAGTGCAGGCATTGAAGTAAAAATGATTACAGGGGACTACCCGCTCACGGCTAAAGCAATCGGAAAAAAGATAGGGATGAGAGGCAGGGTAATAACGGGCTCAGAGCTGGAGCTTTTAAACGAAAAGGGCCTCCAGAAGGCAGTTGCCAAGTACGACATCTTTGCAAGGGTTAACCCTGAGCACAAGCTAAGGATTGTCAATGCGCTGCAGAGAAATAAGCATATTGTAGCAATGACAGGAGACGGGGTAAATGACTCTCCTGCACTCAAGAAAGCAGACATAGGCATCAGCATGGGATTAAACGGCACAGAGGTTGCAAAAGAGGCTTCAGACATGATTCTTGTTGATAATTCCTTTAAAAGCATTGCTAAGGCAGTCTTTGAAGGAAGAAGAATCTTCAATAACATAAAAAAATTCGTTCTCTTTATGCTTTCCACAAACCTCTCGGAGGTCCTTGTTATACTTATTCCCACAATCCTTGGCTACAGGATTCTTCCTCTTGCAGCAATCCAGATTTTATGGATAAACCTGCTTACAGACGGGCCGCCCTCACTGGCTTTAGGTGTTGACCCTGCCTCAAAAAATATCATGAAGGAAAAGCCCAGGAAGAACAGCAACTTTGTAGATGCTGCATTCATAGCAAACATAATCATTGTTGCTTCAATCATTACAGCAGCAACCCTGGCGCTTTTTTTTATTAATGCACCTTCGCAGTCACTCGAAAAAACCCAGACGATGGTCTTCCTCTCGTTAATCAGCTTTGAGATTCTTAGGCTTTACCACATAAGAAAAAGAGAGAAGCTGGGCTTCTTCTCAAACAGGTGGCTGATACTCGCTGTGGCAGCCTCCCTGCTTATGACTTTCATTGCAATATACACGCCTCTAAACATATTCCTAAGGCTGGTTCCTCTTAGCCTGGTTGAATTAGGCCATGTTATGCTTACCCTCGGTGCCGGCCTTATAGCAATCGTACTAATTGATTTTATAGTCTTTGTTGTAAGAAAAAATCCAGCTAAAAGACCTGCATAAGCCAATTTAAAAAAGCGCCAGGGGTGGGATTTGAACCCACACAGCCAAAGGCCAGCTGGTTTCGAGCCAGCCGCACTACCGGATTATGCGACCCTGGCATTAAAATCGAAAAACAACCATAAGATAAGCAAAAAGAATAAAAAGCTTTTCATTGGCACTAACCTTAAAATGGAATGCAAAAAACCCGAAAACCAAAAGGACTGCACATGCACTTACTACTCTTGCAGCTTAAGAGGATTGTGCTGTGATTGCATAAAAAGCCACAGGGAGCGAGGAGAAGTCCCGGGATGCCTGTTTCCGCCAGAGTATGAAAAAACATACGACAGAAGCATAAGCAACTTTTTAAAAGCATGGCAGAAGAAATAAGAAACATCAACAACTCAGTTTAAAAAATTCGCAATAATAATCAATGCAATCAGCAAGGCAACTATAATCAGCTTATATGCTATGTTAAGATAAGAGAAGGTTTTCAAGTAAGCCTGATTTCTTGTTTTTATGTTTCGTCTAATGGAGTATATCAGAAGGCAGTACCCAATCAGCCAGAGAATGTTTCCCAAAAGCCTGTTGCGCTCAAAAGCAAATCCAAACCCAACCAGTGCAGTAACCAGGCCTGCATAAAACAGCAGCAAGGGCTCAATTGCTTTTGGAGCCTCTTCTTTCTCAACCTCAAAGTCTTCATCTGAGACTCCAATCATCTTAAGCCTTATTCTCGCCCACTTCCAAAATACCATTTTATTTCTCCAAAAATCTTTTTAAGAGATAATTTAGCTATATATTTATATTTGTTTCCTGCTAAAATCCTGCAAAACAATAATATTTAAAAAGAAAGAAGATAAAGAATCAAATATGAAACTCTCAAACAAGGCTCAGGATGTCAAGGTTTCAACACTAATTGTTATTATAATGGGGCTTTTTCTTTTGTACCTTGTGTTCTTGCCTCCTGAAGCCAGGGATAAGCTGTTATTTAATGAAACACAGGAAAATGATGAGGCTAATAATGATAAGCCAGACCCTTCAAGGCTCTTGCTTTCAAGAACGCCAGGGGAAGTTGCAAGCCTCCAGGAGACGACAATCGATCACCCTGTGCCAGCAATATTCCTTACTTCACAGAGGGAAGCAAAGCAACTGTTGTTTTTCCCAGCACTTAGCATAGAAAGAACATTCTCTTCATCAAGCTTCTTTCCTTTGGCATTTCTTGTCCCTGAGTCAGACAGGATTGAAAGCCCCTACCTTAGCTTCACAGCAGACCGATGCAGGGGCATAGTAACAATAAAGCTAAACAACCAGGTTGTATTCTCCGATAGGATCTCTTCCGGGACACCAGATCCAATACCAATGAACCCGGACCTTTTTCAGTCATCAAATGTCCTTTCTTTTGAGCTGAGCAGGCCATTTATTTTCACAAAAAACCACTGCAGGCTGACAAATGTAAAGGTTGCTGCTGACACTATAAAGACAGAAAGGCTCAGGGCATCCAGCTCATTTGTTATTGGAAGGTCAGAGTTTGATTACTTTGAATCAGCCAGGCTGGTTTTTGTGCCATCCTGCTCTCAGTTCAGCATAGGAAGAATGACTGTCAGGGTTAATAACATTGTAATTTATGAAGGAGTTCCATCCTGTGAGGCCCTGAACTCAATCGAGATAAGCAAGTCAATGATAAGGCAGGGAGACAACACAATTGACTTTGAGCTGTCCTCAGGAACAGCAAGAATTGATAACATGAAAATAACATCAAGGCTTACCAGCCCGACAAACCCTCTTTATTACTTCCAGGTAAGTGATGATCAGATAAACCAGCTTAGGACAAAGAAGGCAGTAATGAAGTTCGAGTTTCCGGATGACCTAAGCGAAAGAAGGCTTGTTGCAAACCTCAATGGGCACAGGATTGATATAGATACAAGAGATAGGGAGTATACTTATGTTGTTACATCCCTACTGAGAAAAGACAATAATTATCTTGAGG
>OMKS01001597.1_pt1 | contig 20033 bp, 11 predicted proteins | sample 1674721 | NCBI WGS metagenome assembly OMKS01 (sample SAMN06264996, study PRJEB25208) | sediment metagenome | isolation source: hot spring sediment | place: USA: California | collected 2014-09-02
TTTTTATTCTTTCATTTTTAATTTTACATTTTTAATTTTTAATTGCAGCTTGCTGCGCTATGCAATTATCACCCAGTTAATTTACCATTTTTCATAGCGCACCAGTTGAGAAAGCGGCTTTCGCTGCTTGGTTCGCCCCGAATCTGCTGGATAGCCCAGCGGCGTGAAAGCTATCGGTTCAACATTGTCGGGGAGCTGTAATGCCTCACGGGCGGCTTTGGGATCGAATGCAGCGATCCAACAGGTCCCTAATCCCAGGTCTGCTGCCGCCAGGATTAGATGATCCATGGCAATGGTCGCATCAACATCGGCGTAATTTTTACCGTCGCTGCGCGTCCAGGCTGCTTCCGGAAGCGCGCATATACAGATCACCAGCGGCGCCTGGATGAACCAATCTTTTGAATAAATCTGTTTCATTTCTTTTTCACGACCTCTGGTGTGAATGACGATCAGTTGGAAGGGCTGACGATTGGCGGCAGTTGGCGCGAAATTCGCGGATTGTAGTACTTTTTCCAAAACGGCGGTTGGTACAGACTCGGGTTTGTACCCTCTGACACTGTAACGCGATTGAATTAGATCAAAAAATTCCATAACTTCTTCCCCTCTGCAATGTTCGTAGAAAAATCATTGATTCAAACGGTTTAACGCACTATCGTTTAAAGAGTTCTGTTTAAAAATAATAGAGATACTTCAATTTCAGCACACTGACACGGTCAACGACGCGCATCCGGTTCGACAACAAATTTCCGGAAGCGTCATAGTAGTCGCTGCGGTTTTGAATTTCGTTAATAGCAAAATAGATCCAGCTCTTGGGTTTAAAATTATACGAAAATAGAAAGCCGAAAATCGCACGCTCCAACCGACTGCTGGATCGTAACATCACATTATCCAGATAAATTCGAAGGTTCAAATTATTAATCGGTGTGAAAGAAGCATACGGTCGGGCATTATACGTCAGCTCAGCGATATTTCCATCAGGATTGCCCTCTGCAAATGCGTTCACCGATGTCCCCAGCGATAAAATATTGGTTGCTTTCCACGAAATTTGACCGCCCGCCCAAGAATAAAACGCCAAATAATCCCGGTAGAAATTATAGGTTCGAGAAAAACCGCTATTGAAGCTGGCGCTCCATACCGGTGATGTGTGAAACCATGAATTGAAATTCAGGTTGTATGATGTAAAGCGGACGTGCTCATCTTTGGAATCGGAAATGTCACAATTGACTTCATATCCCCAATTGGATCGGAACTGCATGTTAAACCCGAGCAAAACTCCGTAATCAGTAAACGCATCCACTTTTTCATAGTTGAGCAGTCCGCCGGTATAAATTAAAAATTGTTTCAGATTACCTTCATTAAAATACCAACGGGGACCTGCAACCACCACGGATTGTGCAGTCCCTTTCCAGGGAACAAAGCCCACTCCATCGATATCAAAATCGTCGCCGATCGCCCTAGCGCGCCAGAGCAGCATCCATTTTTCTTGAAATACAGTCAAGCCAGCAGACGAGGCAAAATCACCCTGTTGATTTCGGTAAGACCGCGCCAGTTGATACGCCAATTGCCAACTGGAGCCGCGGAACGCGCCATCGATGTCGAGCACACCGTTATCTTCGCCGTTGCTATGTTTGCCCACGTACATCAACCCCAGAGTGCTGTTTCCCATTATCTGGCGTTTTAATCGGATCGATGTAAAAACCGCCTGATCTTCGGTTAACTTTTCACTGCCGGAAAGATAATCTGCTTTCCCGGTTACTGCCATAAAACCGCCGTATTCCCATTTATTTATCCTGCCGAACGTTTTGGTTCCGAACAATATTGGCGTTTCACTGCCGTCGGGCAGTTTTCTGCCAATGCGCCGCGAATAAAATAATTCCAGCGGCTCATAAAAACCGGTGTCGCGCTGTTTTCCTGCTGCCATAAAAATTTCATTACCCTCGGTAAAAAATGGCCGCCGTTCCGAAAAATAGGTCTCATAACGGCTAATGTTGAACCTGTACGGGTCCGCCTCAATCTGAGCGAAATCAGGATTGGCTGTCAGTTGCAGGGTGAGGCTGGGTGAAGGATTGTAAAAAATATCAATACCAGCAGCCGGATCCAGATCATACTTTTTACCGCCTTGATAGGTCGCCCTGGCAATACCCACCGGGTATAGTTCCAGATGCGTGCCCTTTATCGCAGGCTTAAAATCCTCAAATATTAATCGCCCAAAGCTTGAGATTCTCTGCCCCTCAACCTCCTCGTAAGTGCACCAGTAAATATCCTCTCGCAGCGTCGGAATCCAACGATCAAAATCCAGTCCCCATTCTGTTGATTTGCTGTCATATTTGATCGACTTGTAAGGTATTTTCATTTCAACCACGTACCCCCAGTCATAAATTTTTGAATCAGCGAACCATATTCCATCCCATGAATAATCACGGTTACGTGCATCGTCCAGCAGCCGACAATCTCCGCGCACTCCTGAAGCAGATACCGCAAATTTATAAGCGGTGCGTTTATTGCCAAAAGTGTCCAACATCAAGGATACCACATCGCCGCCGAAATCATCCAGCTTGCCGGTGTGTTTCTGAATATTGTCAATATGATCATAACAGACGATCAAGCAATACAAAGCATCTTCTGTGGTCAATAATTTTGCCACGGTCTTTCGCGAGGGCGCTGTATTATGAAAAGGCTGAAATTGAACAAAATCAGCCACTGAATCTGCGGCGCTCCATACCGGATCAATTCTGCCATCAATACGTATCGGCTCATCAGCAGTTCGCAGAACAAGCGTTTTATCGATATTCTTCTGTGCCATCACCGCGCTTGCAAGAAATAATAACATTAAAACTTTTCTCATAGTAACTTCCTCCATTTGTGCCAATGACATGAACATTTTTTTTGTGGCGCATCGACTTGAAAAAATGTTGTTGTGAAAAGTGCCCTGTTTTTTGCCAAATAATTGCTTGCAAAATTTACGAGAATTGGGAGAGAAAGTTCACTGCAAATAACTGCTGTGTTCTGAAAATGAGCTTTTTTTTATTGACATCACCGGAAATTGTATGTATATTGTGTAGCAAGATTTTACAAAAATCATGAATACAAACCATATATGATCTGATCGGATTAATCAGGGACAGCCAGGGAACGCGATCGCTCAATCACTTTTTAAGGCTGTTTAATGAGATCACCGGAATTTCGGTTAAAGTCATCAACAGCTGCGGTGAAATAGTATATCAAACTCCCAATCCCGTGCAAGCTCGTTTTCCCTGCCATGTCATCGATTAGACAGCATTTCGCTCATTTAATTCATGCCGATGGATACGCCGAGGATTTTGTCGTTGCTGTTGATGTTGTGAAAAAAATGCTTGCTCTTGGATATCATCGGATTATATTTGTTAGGCGCTAAAGCTCAGTGAATCATTCCAACGAATAACCAGGAAGGGCAGAAAAAGGATTATGAAAAGTCGTATTACTACCAGTTTAGCCAATTTTTTTAAGCGCCTGCTTCGTATTAGAGCTTGCCACCTGAAGATTTTTTTATTGCTTACGCTCTTTAGCGTAACGCACTGTAAGTTCGATCAAATCGAGCAGCCCGGCCATGCCCACGCCGGTGAAGTGATCGAGATCAGGGTCACTATTTCCGATAATATTGACGAGACTACCAACCCTCACAAAGGTGTGTTATGTGTTCTGGTTCCCGAAGATTGGGCTTTTGTTTCTGCGAATTATTTCAGTACAATCGGAAACGGCGAGATGCAATATTCTTCGGAGTGGGCAGATTCAGCCGAGGCGTGCTACCCTGCTGCTGACTTTGACGGCAGGATGAAATGGATCGCACTGATTTCCGATACCGGCTATACATATCAGAACAACCCACAGGTGTTGGTAGAGCTTAAGCTTCGAGTTGGTTATTCTGAAGGGTGCTTTGGCCTGGCATATCTGGCAACCAAAGCCACCCGCGATTTGATCTGTACTAACTGGTCTCCTTTCTCCTTTCCTCACTGGATTGGAGTCCCACAAGAGTGCGACTCCAGCGAAAGCTATCAGGCAAAGTCTGCTCCAGAATGGGATTCGCTTTTTAATCGCAGCTCCGGATGGACCGGAAGCGACGCTGCCTATTCGATTCCATTATCCGGGTACGATGCGCCTTCCGCTCAAATGGATGAAAAGACGCTGTTTGTCTTCGGCGATACCTTTGTTGGTGAAGTGGATAGCTTAAATCATCGCCGCAATACCGTAATGATTCGGAATAGTTATGGCATACTTCATGGAAAAAAACCTCACAAAGAAAAGATAGATTTTTTTTGGAAATTGAATGATCAGGGCAAACCTGCATCGGTCTTTGAAGCAGATACACCACAATCCAATCCCGGAGATTGGATCTGGCCCATGGATGGAATTTGTTTGAATGACCGGATTTATGTCTTTGGTTTACGCTTGCAATCCGGGGCAACAATTTTTGAGGTGGTGGCAACGACGCTCATCAGTTTTGAGTTTGATTCAACCGGAAATTTATTCAACTATCAACACATCGATGCGCCAATCTATTATTACGATATAACGCGGCAGGCTGAAACTGTTCTGGGACAGGCTGTAATGGTGATGACAGAATCGTCTGGCAATCCTTTTCCAGATGGATATATCTACATTTACGGTCCTCGCAGTTTGTTTGGAAAAAAGGAACTGGTAGCTGCCCGGGTTTTGCCAGAAGATATCGAAAATTTTTCTCAATGGACCTTCTGGGACGGAGACGGCTGGGTCGCAGATATCACTGCCTGTCAAACGATCACCGATGGCATTTCTCAGGAGTTCAGCGTTAGTCCGCTTCAAGATGGCAGATTTCTGCTGGTTTTTGAAAGCGGCGGCAAGGTCGGTGTTCGTTTTGGAGAATCGCCGGTGGGACCGTTTGGAGTTCAATACATGGTCTATGATTGCCCCGAATTGAATGAAAACCCCAACATTTTTGTCTATAACGCCAAAGCCCATCCTCATCTGTCCACCTGGGACGAAATGTTAATCAGTTATAACGTCAATTCCTGGGATTGGTGGGACTTATTGAGCAATGCGGATATTTATCGTCCGCGCTTTGTTAAGTTAAACATAACAGGTAAAACTTCGCCAGTAAAAATGAAATATAATCATATTATTCCCCCAATCGATGGTACGTTAATGAATTATCCTAATCCCTTCAACTCTTTAACACAGATTCGTTTTTCATTGAAAGAGCGCAAACAGGTGAATCTGTCGATATATAATATTCTGGGAGAAAGGGTGATCACGCTGATCCAAAATGAATCACTGTCACCAGGAGTACATACAGTTTTGTGGAATTGTAAAGATTTGCATGGAAGCTCAGTTGCTTCGGGGATTTATTTTTATCGCTTGCAATTTAATGATGGCGGGGTGTATATTAGCAAAATGGCGCTTTTGGAGTAGCCCCTGCCCGTAATGCAGGTGCAATCCATAAGCGGAATTATTAACATGAAATTTTATCTTGATCGAATAGAAATGGGCATCCAATCCCCTCGCAAAAACTCGAATTACATCGGACTGCTGTTTTTACTCATCTGGTTGCTATCGTTTTCTGAAAGTGCATCCGCCAGTGTAACGGCTGGAAGTCTATACAACCATTTCCAAAACCCACCCGCTAAATTCCTGCCGGTTGTTTACTGGTTCTGGAACGGAGAAATCAGCCAGCAGGGTATTCGGGAACAACTTGAGCTTATCAAACACAGTGGCACGGTGAGGGGCGTTGTTATTATGGCATGGGAGGGACTGAGGCTTGATTATCTCTCTGAAGACTGGTTCCAAAAAGTCAGCTATGCCTGCAGCGTGGCAAAGCAACTGGGTTTGAAGGTCTGGCTGTACGATGAAATCCGTTGGCCCAGCGGATATGCCGGGGGAAAAGTTCTGGAGATGAAACCGGAGCTGTATGCGCGCTGTCTGGCGCGAGAAGAGCATCGACGGTCCGGTTCTGACAGCTTATCGTTATCGATTCCGCCAACAACTGTTGCCGTGGTGGTTGCGAAAATAGCAGATCAAGACCGACTGGATGGCAGCAGTTTAACCGACATGACATCGCATTGTCAGCAGGATAAATTTGTCTGGTATGCGCCAGAGGGAAACTGGTCGGTTAACATTTTTTATCAAGATTCCTGTCAGTTTCAACCGACATTTTTAGGTGAAAAATATGTCGATCTGCTGAATCCCGAACTCGCAAGAACATTTATAAATATCACCCATGAACAATACTTCCAGCGTATGCCAGAGTTTTTCGGTAATGTGATCGAGGCAATTATCACTGATGAACCTGGTTTTTATTGCAACCTCAAACTATTTAATTTGAATCCGGAGACTATCCCCTATACTCCGTTACTTTTTTCAAAATATATCGAGAAAAATGGATACGATCTGAAACCATTTCTGCCGGCGTTGTGGTGTGATATTGGAGAGAAGACCATTGCCATTCGCACCGATTTTTATGAATTCATTGCCTGGCTGTTTCAGCAATCCTATTTAAAGCCGCTTCAGGATTGGTGTGGGCAACATAACATCGCGCTCAACATCCAACCTGCGCACGAGGAAACCATGAAGCATTCGACAATCATGCAGGGCGATTATTTCAAAGTTATGGCATATTCCGATCTTTATGGCGGCGACGAAGTTTACAACTGGGATAAATCAGCAATAACTCCTTTGCTCATCACATCGGCTGCTCATGCGGCAGGGAAAAGAGATGCTTATTGTGAAACTTTTGCAGCTTATGGCTGGGATTTATCGCTGGAAAAAATGAAGGCCATCACCGATTGGCTGTTCGTGCGCGGCGTGAATCAATTGCAGCTTAGTGCGTTTTATTATGCCATGAACGATGGCTCCTGGCGAATGGAAGTACCGCCGTCGTTATTTATCCAAAACACTCTGTGGCAATATCTGCCCAAATTTACCGACTATATCCGGCGATTGTCGTTAGTGCTCAGCTCCAGTCAGCCCATCACAAAGATTGCAATAATTCGCCCCAATAATACCGTGCGCGCACGGCTCAGTTTACTGGATGAGACATTGGCGGATGAAATCGATCAGCGTTTTATTCAGCTATCCAATGAATTGTTTAACAGACAGGTTTATTTCCTTTATCTGGATGAAGAAACACTGATTCAACAAACAGCTTTGCACTCAGCTAGCGATGTTCCTTATTTGCAATTGGTTGATGGCGATGAACAGCATCGATTTGAACTGCTCATTCTTCCGGATGCGGAAGTTTTGCATGAGTCATCGTACGAGAGAATTCGTCAGTTTTTTCAGAATGGCGGTGCGGTTTTGGCGTTTGGGGAAAGGCTCAACTATCTAAAAACAGATAAGGGGATGGTTCAACAATTTTATGCATCCGGGTTGGCGGCTGAAAAGAAATATTATGGGGATTGGATTTATAATGATGTTGATTCGTTAGCTGCTCTAATCCACCAACGGATTGTTCCGGATGTAATCGTATCGCCGTCCTCGCCTCAAATTCATTATATCCATACAACCGGTGTTAATGAAGATTTTTTCTTTGTTGCCAAAATATGATAAATACAGGTTGATCGTTTCGCAAGTTCGGGATGTTGCAGAAGTCTGGGTGAACGGGTATAATGCTGGTGTTCGCTGCTGGCAGCCTTACCATTTTGACATTTCAGAACATGTCCAACTCGGCAAAAATCGTCTCGAAATCAAAGTGACCAATACTCCGGGAAATCAATATGTGCTGAAAAAACAGGACTACATTTTTTCTGAAAATTGGGGAAAAGTCGTCGAGTCCGGAATTTTAGGCGATGTTTACATTCAGGCTTATAACACGTACACTGTTAAATTTGTTGATGAAAAGTAGGCTACTGGAGATTGCTCGTTTTTTTGAACTATAATTGCATTAAAAATGAGTTTATAAATGAAACATGAAGATGGGAAAAACAGCTTTTCATCTCCGGAACCATTGTCCCTGATCAAAGAATGGGGCGATGATATTGTTCTGATCGAAAACCCGAATTACATTTACGCCCGATACGATATCTGCCCGCTGGCGCCGAAAATTCAAAATGCGAGAGATGGTATCGTTGCTATTGTTCAGGACATGGACGGGACAACCACCACCACTGAGGGCTTATGTTTGCATTCATTGGAAAACATGGTCAGACAATATACAGGAAGGTTGACTGCTCAGGATTGGAAAGGATTGGATCCCAATCAGGATTATCCGTATATAATCGGTAATAGCACCACCCGGCATGTAGAGTACCTGATTGGCGCTTATGAATCGTCCGTGCGACTGGATTGTTTTCAAAAGGCTTATTTGAAAGCGTCGCTGCTATCGATCGCGTTCGGCAGGGATGAAATGAGAAGACGGGAAGTGCTCTCCAATTTAAAACATTTTGAATTGAGCGAATTGCTGGATGATCATCGTGTTCGCAGTTTCATCATGACAGCAGCAAATGCAAATCAAATCTTTTTTCCCGAACAGTTGGAAACAGAGCTTCAGAAATGGGCTAATTTGATTTGTTTTAAATCGTTTGCCGATCGAGTGCGTGCCGCTATCGACATCTATTACCAGCGCTATCATGAGATACTGTTTTACATCGAGCATCATGATTACGATGCCATTAAAGCAGCGCTACCGATCGATTCCGAACGTCTGATTGAACCGATGCCTGGCGTGGCAATAATGTTGGCGCTGGTGAAAGGATGGCTGGGGCGCGAGCTCGATGTTTTTGCTGATGAGTTGATTCAATCGATAGTCGAGCAACCGCTGATCAAGTATCAATCCGAAAATTTTACTAACGCTGCGGACAGGTTACAGCGGGTCGGCAGATATTTTGAACAAAATCCTGTACGGATTGCTGTGGTGACTTCATCCATTGCTTATGAGGCTAAAATTGTTCTGAAAGAAGTTTTTCGGACGATGTGCGCGCAAATTCAGGATTGGAAAATCAAAGCCGAAAAAAAAGAGCGGTTGTTGCAAAAATTCAGCGATCACAATCTGGTTTTTGACGAAGTAATAACAGCTTCAGATTCCAGCGAAATTCGGTTGAAGCCTCATCGCGATTTGTATTCTCTCGCATTGCATCGTCTGGGCATTGCAAAAGATGACTTCGACAAAGTGGTTGGGTTTGAGGATTCTGAATCAGGCGTGATCGCGATTCGCGCAGCAGGAGTTGGCTTGTGTGTCGCTGTACCGTTTGCCGATACTCGAAGCCATCGTCTACAAAATGCAAGCTATATTCTTTACGGCGGTTTGCCGGAAGCTATGGTTGTACATCAGTTATTCTTAAATGAAAACACATTAAAACAGATCAATTAATTCGAGGAGGGATGGCTATGCCCACCACTAATTTAAAACCGTATCTGTTATTTTTGATGATTTCGGTTTTCGCAGTTTCGGAGTTGATTGCCGGTATTACCGGAAAAATTTCCGGACGGGCAATTGACAAGCAGACTCGAGAACCACTGCCATTGGTTAATATCCAGATTATGGGCACCACCAGAGGCGCTGCAACGGATATGAATGGTTATTATAACATTTTATTGGTACCGCCGGGGAGCTATACTTTAAGGGCGACAATGGTCGGTTACCAGGCATTGGATATTAAAAATGTGGTGGTCCGCGTTGACCAGACGACTCGGATCGATTTTTTACTGACGGCTGAAGTCATGGATCTTGGTGGATTTGTGGAGGTCGTCGCCGAGCGACCGGTGATCCAAAAGGATCTGACGACCAGTGTGGAGGTGCTTGGATTGGAGGAGATGAAAAAAACAACGGCGACCGATGTCAACGAGCAGGTGAATTTACAAACCGGCGTGTTTTTTGACCCAATTCCGGTTGAAGGTCGGCTCGGACGAGGCGAGAAACGATATTCGATACGCGGCGGGGATCAGGATCAAGTCGTCTGGATAATCGACGGTGCGCGAGCCGCCGCACTTTATCAGGGAAAAGCCGACGCCGGTGGATCATATACTCAGGTCAATAAAGAGGCAGTGAAGGAAATCCAGGTGATCACTGGCGGCTTCAACGCCGAATATGGTCAGGCGCAATCCGGAATTGTGAACATTATCACCAAAGATGGCAGCGACCGCTATACTTTTTCGCTGGACTATCAACACAGTCCACCGCAACAGCGCCATTTTGGCGATTATCTGTATGATCCGGAAAATAATGTTGAATTTCAAAAAAACACCTTGATCGACACTGTAACCGGTTTGACGTACCTCGACCCCAAATGGTGGACGCCGGAACGACAAAAGCAGGTGTATGACTACCGCGATTTAACAGATCATGATTTTCGGTTCTCACTGGGAGGACCGCTTCCCGGGGCTTTTTTGCCATTGATCGGCGATGAGATTAAAAAGGTAAGTTTCTTTTTAACCGGTCAATACAAACAACAACCCTATGAATTGCCACGTCCCCGCGCCACACGCGATCTGACCTCATTTAATTTGAGCGGAAAATACATCATCAATCCTTCGATGAACCTTCGCTTCGGCGGTCTGTACAGCTACGAAAAACATGCGACCAACAATGAAGAGTTTTTTCCACTAAAGGCAAAATATTACCGGGGATATGGAACGACTATTGATAATAATGTTTCACAAATCAGACTCGGCTTGACCCACATGTTGCGACCTGAAATGTTTTATGAGTTGAGGTTGAGCTCTTACAGCTTTCGCACCCGGGAAAATCCCAGCCCATATCGAATTCTGGGCGAATCCAAAAAACCGGATGTCTGGGGATGGCACTATTATGATGATTTTGAAGATGAACCTTTTTTAGCTCACCTGTTCAGTCCAAAGGCGGATAATTTACTCAATGATCTGTCGTTTATGGGCAATTTTAGCTGGCAGGTAAATCATAATAACTTGCTCAAAAGTGGATTTGAATTACATTATCATACCTATCAGGAAGACAGTTGGGTGCTGGCAAGTTTCAGCAGTGATATGAAAGATTGGCGCGTTAGAGGATTAAATGAAACTTTTCATCCGTTGCAACTGGCTTTTTACATTCAGGACAAAATGGAATTTGAAAGCATGATCCTGAACCTGGGGCTGCGTTACGATTTTTTTGATGGTAATCGCGATTGGTTTACTTTAAACAGTTTTCAATGGAACCCTTCGTTGAATCCGGATTACAGTCCTGGCGCGGATCCGGATATGGATGGCATTGATTCGCTTGGGCGTGCTAAATGGAGCTTTGAAAATGTGCTCGATAAACCGCGGGAGCAGGTCAAGCCGTTTCATTCTCTCAATCCCCGCATTGGGATTTCTTTTCCGATAACCGATCGCTCGGTTTTTCATTTCAGCTACGGCCATTTTTATCAGATGCCGCCGATTAATCGTCAGTATCAATTTGTTTATTTTCGACCGGTGGCTTTTATCAAAAACAATCCACCGCCCGGGCCTAACAGCACCGATCCCGAACGGGTGATTGCCATGACAATCGGTGCTTTGAGACCCGAAAAAACAATCCAATTTGAAATGGGAATCAAACATCATTTCGAGAATATTGCTGTGTTAAATATTACCGGGTTTTATAAAGACGTTTACGACCAGACAGAGCAGTATGCATTTCTGGATAAAAATGTCTACGGAGTCGATCCCTTCGGAAGGGTGTCCAATCTTCCTTTTTCAAGTTATTTCTGCGGCGATTATGGCGACGCACGTGGTGTTGAAATATCTTTGAAATCGCTTTTTAGTCGAAATTTTGTAGTGGATATGAATTATAGCTTTTCCAAAAGCACTCGTGGCATGGCGACTCCGCGACAGATGCGTTTAGAGGAAGATGGGTCTATTAGCTATAATTGGTATGTGCAGGCATCGGATCGTCTTCCCACCGAAAACAGCTTTAGCAGACCTCATATTTTGCGGGTCAACTTTTATATGCAGTATCCCGAATACTGGCAAATCCCATTAATATCCACGCTGTTAAATGGAGTTGATTGTAATCTGTTATATCGCTATGTTAGCGGTCAACCGTTTACCTTTCTTGAACCGGATGATCCGCCAGATCTGTTGGACAACCATCGTTTTCCGGCGCGTCAAACATGGGACATGAAACTCAATAAATATTTCAAATTGGGATCGCATACGATAACCGTTTATACCAAAATTACAAATTTGTTCAATAACAAAATCATTAAAACCTGGGGACATCCGTTTCCCTATGATGGCGGCGCCATGGAAAAATTTGTGAAAACAGGTGAACCGACATTGATCGACACCGATGGTTACAACATCAGCTACATGATCTATTATCCGCCGAGAAGCGTTTTTCTGGGCGCCCGATATCATTTTTGAAAAACCAGTGGAGGGCTCAATGAAAAAATATATCCTTCATATTGCGCCGATATTAGCTGTTTTAACAATTTTTTGTACAATCAGCTACGGGCAATATCGCGAACCATTGTTCAAGATTCATGACCGGGGCAGGTTGTGGGAGACGGTAAAGGATAACGGTCAGATTGGCGGCAGATTTTCCGATTTTCAATTTTATCCTTCAATGGATTGGCCCGGGGGACCCGCAATTCTGCCCAATAAAGATGAACAGCGCTCCTATAGTCAGGGCGCCGGTTTCTGGGTAGGAGGGAAAAATCCCGATGGCTCAATTTTTCTCGATGAAATGGGACCTTTTACTTATGTGGATCAGGGGACTTTTTTCGATATGACCGAAGTTGAAAATTTTGTCGGCTCCACAACGTTCGATCCCTTTGAAGCCGAAGAAAAAATTATGGCCCACTGGATCACCAGTCGGGGAATTGAGGTTGTCAGAACCAGCCGCGCCTGGAGCTACCCATCCTACGCTGATTTTATTGTTCTTGAATATGTCTGCACCAATCGCAGTGCAGATAATTTGACCGATGTCTATTTCGGTTTTCCTTTTCTGCTGCGTCCCAGCTATCAGGATGTGGTGGTACAGGGATTCTGGGGAGATAACCCCAACGTGGATGATGAATTAGTCGGCTATGATGAAAGCAGAAAATTGCTCTACGCCTATGATTATCAGCCCAGTTTTGAAACCACCTGGAGTTGGGGTAATTATTGGGATAAACGGGATGAACTGCGCACCACCGGCTACGCTGGATTTTCTCCGCTGTATGCAGATCCGGCCAAAGATAGTCGTGATCAACCCGCCACAATCTTTGTTGCTCAGGTGTTGAACAATATGCAGCGGCTCACACTGGCAAACCAGAGCGAAGCTAATTTGTACGCTATCCTGAACGGAGAAGATCGTTCGCTTATGCACTCACTCGACGAAGATGAAGTGCTTTCGCCCTTCCTGCTGCAGGGATTTGGACCTTATGATTTAGCGCCGGGTGATACTGTAAAGATCGTTATTGTTGAAGCCGTCAATGGCTTGCCAATGGAGCAGGCGGTAAAGGGATTGGCGGTTCAACATTTGTTGCCGGCCGGCCTGGATTCATTGAAAAATACCATTGACCGGGCACAACGATTATTTGACCGGAACTATAACCCCGCGGTGCTGGCGCCGCCGGCTCCAGCAGTAGAATGTTTCGTGTTACCTTCAACTCAGGAAATTGTGGTCACCTGGGGTAGCGAAGTCGAAGAATGGATCAACCCGTTCACCGGTCGCAATGGATTGAGCATGTATCGTGTTTATCGAAGTGATCGATCTTACATCGGACCGTTCAAAAAATTAAGAGATGTCAGAGTGGCGAGAAAAACAGACCGTGACCGCTTTTTTGATATTAACCTGGATAAATGGAAATACAAAGACAACACGGTACAGGTGGGAGTGGGATACTTCTTTGCGGTTAGCTCGGTCGATTCCAGCGGAAACGAAAGCGGCCTCACAAATATCAACGCCCGCGCTCTGGTAACTGCACGAACCCCGGCCGAAAATGCGTTGAACGTGAGCGTGTTTCCCAATCCATTTCGATTGGTATCTGGTTTGCCCACTGCCGGTGAAGAGAGCTCAATTGTTTTTACAAATCTCCCCGCCGAATGTATTATCAGAATTTACACATTGAGCGGTGACCTGGTGCGCACGCTGGAGCATAATAATCCCAATTCCGGCGAAGAGGTCTGGGATCAATTATCCGATTCCCGGCAAAAAACCGCAGCCGGAATATATCTGTACACAGTTGAATCAGCGGTCGGCAACGCCAAAGGAACGTTGCTCCTAATCAAATAATGGTAGTTTGGAAAGTTATCTCGTAGTAATGACTTTAGTCATTTCATTCGCTAAAACACGACTGAACTCGTTGATACCACACAGTATTTAGTTACAATTATAAAATGAATTGTTGAGAATCTTCAATTCAGCAAACCAATCTGGGAGCATTGTCATGAAAGGGAAAATAATAATTACCATAAGTCTGTTGATTTTTTCATCTATGCCAGGCTATTCTCAGTTCGATTATGGGTTTGATTTTACCAAAGCCGGCACCGCCGGGCTCCAATTTTTAAAAATAGGTGTCGGCGCTAAAGAAAGCGCCATGGGCGAAGCTGCGCTGGGGGATACGCGCGGGGCTAATGCAATTTTCTGGAATCCGGCAGGTATCGCCGCTGTCTCCGGAAAAGAGGTTACCTTTTCTCAGGTCGGTTGGTTATTGGGGGTTGATATCAGCGCCATGGCGATAGCTTTGAACATTAAAAATTACCTTGTCTTTGGAATCAGCGCCATTTATCTGGGGCTGCCCGAATTTGAGGAGACAACGGTACTGGCGCAAGACGGTACTGGACGGATGGTGAGCGCCAGTGATTTTGCCATTGGATTGGCAGTCGCGAAAAATTTCACCGATAAATTGGCAATGGGCGGACAAATTCGTTATGTCAGAGAACAATTGGATCAGGATGCTTTTGATAATGTCCTGGTGGATATCGGCGCGCGTTATTTTACCGGATACCGGCACTTGAACTTATCGGTTTGCGCTCAACATTTTGGTCCCGATATACGTATGTTGCGGGACAGGTTTCGCATGCCGCTGATTTTCAAAATTGGAATGGCAGATGATCTGTTTTACACAGAATCCCACAAATTGATGCTCGCGATCGATCTGCTCCATCCAACCGACAATATTGAACGGGTGAATTGTGGGTTGGAATATGGATTGTTTCAAAAAGCATTTATTCGAGCCGGCTATCGAATCAATTCTGATATCGGCGACTGGTCTTTCGGCGTTGGACTGCGGCAAAAATTAATCGGTGTGGACGGCGCCATTGATTATGGCTATTCCGATTACGGTGAAATTTTGGGAGGGGTGAACCGGATCACAATGTCGCTCCAATTTTGATCTTTCATAAAACCAGTCAAAATCATTGTGATCAGATAAGGATAATAATTCTGTACAAAGACAGGCTGTTGAATAGTCGCAACATCAAATTATCAAGTTAAGCCGGAAGAAATTTGTCAGCTTTTAAAGAGATGATGAGAAGGTGTCTTTCCAGGTAATATCAGGGGGAGACACCAAAATTTATTAACAGGAGAATGATTATGACACAGGGCTATGAATTTCATGTAATTTCCAACACCCACTGGGATCGGGAGTGGCGCTACCCGGCGCAGGAAACGCGAACTCATCTTTTAGAGTTGCTGGATTGGCTTTTGGAGGTGTTTGAAAAATATCCGGCATACAAACATTATCATCTGGATTCACAAACAATCCCCTTAGAAGATTATCTTGAAATTCGCCCCGAGAATCGTGAGCGTTTGAAGAAATACATCGCGGAGGGGAGGTTGTTGGTGGGACCGTGGTACACCCTACCTGAAATGAATACTGTGAGCGGAGAAGCCATTGTGCGAAATCTGATGCGAGGTCAGAAAATTGCATCTTCGTTCGGCAAAGCAATGAAAATCGGATATACCCCTACCTCCTATGGACAGCTTTCGCAGATCGCTCAAATCTACGCCGGCTTTGGAATTGATGGGATGATGTTTTATCGCGGAATTGCTCGCGAGGAATGCGCCACAGAATATATTCTCGAAGCGCCGGACGGCTCCCAAATCCTTGGTTTGCGGTTGAGCGCTGAATTCAGCCGGGCTTCATTTTGGTTGCATCTGTTTCGCGCCACCATGTTTAAAGACCCATTTTACGATGGTTATTATAAATGGAATATGGGGCAACTCCCGTTTCGAAGGTGCGATGTTGATGCCGGAGATCAGGATTATCGCTTACTTGAACCAGATTCGTTGAACCATTTTAACACTGTATTGCTCGAAGATGGAATGAAAAAAATCAAACAGGACCTGAGCGCTGACGCTACCACCCCCTATCTGATCGCCATGGATGGAATGGACAGTGTTTTCCCCCATCCCAATACCATTAAAGTAATCAATTATTGTAATAAGAGACAAAACGGCGATCGCTATATTCACAGCTCTTTTCCGGAAGTGATTGAAAAAATAAAGAAAGCAGTGGATTGGTCAAAACTTACTGTGCTGAAAGGTGAACGTCGTCGCCCCAGCCGCGATAATTGGTTCAACCGGTTTTTAAAGGATAATGCCTCAACCCGTCTTTATCAAAAACAGATTAATGCAGCCATGCAAACGCTGCTCGAAAAGTGGGCCGAGCCATTCTCTGTTTTTGCAAAATTTTTGGGAAAAGAATATCCCGAGAAATATCTCGAATTGGCGTGGAAATTTCTGCTCACCAACCATCCGCATGACAGCATTACTGGTGTCAGTATGGACCAGGTGCACAAGGACATGCTCTATCGATGGGATCAGGTAAAGCAGATTGGCGAGACCCTTGTCAATGAAGCTTTTGGCAAGATCGCCTGTAAAGTCGATTTTAGCGAGTTCTCTGATGACGATGTTGCCATTATTGCATTCAATCCGCTGAACTTTCGGCGAACAGAAATTGCGGAGGTTGAAGTCGATTTTCCGGATGATCCTCAGCTTAAATCAATGGAGCTTCTGGATGCGGAAACCTTGCAGCCGGTGGCTTTTCAGCTTCAGGATCGGCGGAACTGGGGGGCAAACGTGATGAATCCGTTTGATATTCCGTCTCCCTTTTTGACCCGGCGCTTCAAATTCGCTTTTGAAGCTGAAAACGTTCCCGCTTGCGGCTATAGATCATTTATCGTTCGACCTAAGTCAGGCGAATTGGTGAATTACGGCTCGCTGCGGTGTTCTGATCATAGAATGGAAAATGAATTTCTCCGCGTCCGATTTCATCCGAATGGAACTTTTGACCTTACTCAAAAATCAACTGGTAGAATTTTCTCTGGCTGTCATTATTTTATCGAGGATGCTGAAGCCGGCGATCCCTGGACGCGAATTTCTCCGCCTGTCAATCCAGTTTATTCATCGTTCGGTTGCGCAGCTCGCATCAGTGTAATGGAAGAAGGTCCGCTGCAAACAACGTTTCAGGTTGATGTTGAAATGAAAGTGCCCAAGTGTTTGAGTGATGATAAACGCAAGCGAAGCCAGGAATTGATATCACTGCCCATTTCTTCGCTAATCACTTTGCATAAAGGATCGCCTCGGTTGGATATTGTTACAACTTTTGACAATCAAGCACAGGATCACCGGTTGCGCGTCTGTTTTCCCAGCAATATCGGGTCAAAAAGTGTGGATGTGGAAACTGCATTTGATGTGGTGACACGAGAGATCGAAATCCCGGATACGCGGGACTGGGTCGAGCCCTGGACCGGTACCCAGCCGCATCAATCGTTTTTCGATATGTCGGATGAGGATGGTGGACTGGCCGTTATCAGCCATGGTTTGGTCGAATATGAAGTTTTGGATAATGATTCAAAAACGATGGTTTTAACATTAATTAAAGGATTACGTTATCCCAAAGTAGGATTACCTCCGGATCGAGTGGAGCGAAGAGAGCAAATTGGTTCGCAGTGTTTGGGGAAGCATCGTTGCGCTTATGCGCTCTATCCCCATGAAGGTGACTGGCAGACCGGCAGGGTGTATGAGTTCACTTATCGTCATTTTACCCAGCTTAAATTGGCGCAATGCGGTGTCTCACCGGGCGAGCTTCCGCGAACCCAGCAATTTTTTACACTGGAACCTGATACGCTCGTATTGAGTGCGCTCAAAAAGTGTGATCATCGGGAATCCATAATCGTACGCTTTTTTAATCCTACCGGCGAGGATATTTACGGATTACTTCGTTTCTGGCGGACTATTAAAGAAGCGTGGCTGACCAATTTGAACGAAGAACAAATAAATGAATTGCCCGTTCAGCCAGATGGTAGTTTGAGCCTGAACGTTGCACACAAGAAAATAATCACCGTGGAAGTTCGATTTTAATGAAAAAACTCATTGTAGAAAACTCGCGTGATCTGGGATGTCTTTTTGCAGACAATCCGCTAAGCATGATCGGCCAGGATGGCGCCTATTCAATTCCAATTGGACCGGGAAACGCACTCTGGTTGTTTGGCGATACATTTATCGGTGGTTTTAATGAGATCGGAAAAAGAATCGTCGAGAAAATGGTCAGCAATACCGGCTTGATCTGTCGCTATCGAGATGATTGTAGTGATCTAACGAATTTTAGCTATCTCACCGATGAACAGGGCGCTATCCGGCAACTTATCACTTTTGAACCGGACGAAGATCCCGATAAATTTCGTATCTGGGGGATGCATGGCTGTTGCATAAAGGGAAAAGTGTATTGGTACTATACGAGGGTGAAACTGCTCGAACATGGGCAATGGCCTTTTAAATTTAAAATGTCAGGGACCGGCCTGGCAGTCGCGGATTATCCGGCGTTGAATTTTAATCGGATCAAATATAAAAATTCCACAATCTGGTGGGAGAAAAATGAACCCTGTTTTGGTGTCGCGGTCCTTCCAGATTTTGAGAACAATATTGCTTATATTTACGGTTCATACTTGAAAAACGGACGCCATTTTTGCGCCCTGGCGAGTGCGCCAGTGAACTGCATCGACGATATTTCAGCGTATGAATATTTGGTTTCAGCTGAGCCTCGTTGGGGGCGTGATTTAAAAAAAGCTATTCCTGTTTTATGCGGTATGCCAACCGAGATGTCAGTGTCTTATAATCCGCACCTGCAATGCTATTTAGCGGTCTTTTCCTATGAGACCACCGGCAAGATATTGGGGTGCACCGCGCCGCACCCCTGGGGACCCTGGAGTGAACCTGCGGTTTTGTGGACGCCTCGGGTGGGTTTGAGGAACCCGCTGGTCTATAAGGGACCACTTGTTTACGCGGGAAAAGAACATCCTGAATTGGCGCGAGAAAACGGCAAAATTATATATCTCACCTGTGTAGAATTTGAGGAATATTTTTCGCGGTTAATTGAAATCGTTCTGCAATAGTTGATTTATTGGTGTAAATTTAAAATATCTGATGTGGGAAAGATTTGGAGAAAGTGCTGGAAAATAATCAACCCGGTCAACTACAGCTTTTATGGCGGCTTTTAAAATACGTCAAGCCCTATTGGGACAAGTATCTATTGATAATTATTCTTTATTTTGTTCAGGGCGCCATTCATACCTTACCTTTTCTCTTCCTGTCAAAAATGGAGCTTTTCATCAGTACAGGCAGAACCAAATATTATCTGGTTTTCTGTCTATTGATGTTGTTGCCAGCATTTATTTTTCGATTTGTGATTTTCGAAAGCTTGCTGAGCATATTGAATTGGTACATTGGCTTGAAGCTTTCGTTCAGTTTTCGCCAGCAATTATATCGGCATATCGAAAAACTGTCGCTGAGATTCCATCAGAGCCGACCGGTCGGAGAACATTTATACCGGGCCAACGCGGATATTGATTCATTGATACCGATGTTCAACCACCCGATGAACGGTATCCCGATGTTCATCTCCAGTATTTACCAAACCATCCTGATGGCGTATTTAATTTCGATAGCCGGACCTCGCATTCTGTTTTACCTGGCGCTCATTCTCGTTCCGACCTATGCTCTGGTTCACTATTTATATGGAATTGTCAGGCGGCTGGATTATGTGAAGCGCGCTCGGGCGCAAGAATTAACAGCGCTCTTGAGAGAAAGCATTGCCGGCATCCGGGTTGTTAAAGCGTTCGATCGTACCAAGTTTTCTATCAGACGATATTATTCGGCGTTAATT
>OMKS01001598.1_pt1 | contig 20017 bp, 18 predicted proteins | sample 1674721 | NCBI WGS metagenome assembly OMKS01 (sample SAMN06264996, study PRJEB25208) | sediment metagenome | isolation source: hot spring sediment | place: USA: California | collected 2014-09-02
CGCGCGTAAAATGCGTGCCGCCCCGCATCAGGCACGAACGGCTCCGGCACAATGCGCGTCATCGCCTCCACCGCCGCGCGCACATCGGGGAACAACCCCACGCCGGTCGCCGCCAGGATGCCCGCGCCGAGGGCCGCCGCATCGGTCACGACAGCGCGGTAGACGGGCTTGCCCGTCACGTCGGCAATGATTTGGAGCCAACGCTCACTCTGCGCGCCGCCGCCCATGGCGACGTAGCTTTCCACAGGTTGGCCGAGCGCCGCTTCCACACCTTCCGTGTGCAATCGCTGCTCGAAGGCGATCCCCTCCAGAATCGCCCGGTACAGGTGCGCCCGCGTGTGGACGCCGCGCCACCCCACCACAATCCCGCTCGCCGCCGCATCCCAGTACGGATTCATCGCCGAATTCCAGTAAGGCACGAGCATCAGGCCCTCCGCGCCGGGCGGAATGTCCGCAATGGCCTCGTCATACCAATTTTCAATCCCGGATTCATGATTCATGATTCCAGATTCGCTCATTCGCTCATTCGCCGATTCTACTATCTTCTCCACAAACCACGAAATCGTATACGCGCCGCCGAGGAGCACGGTCTCCAGGCTGTACGCGCCAGGAATCCCACTGACCATCGTGCGGAAGGCGCGGTCGGTCACGTAGACGTCCGCGTGCGTGCCGGAGACGACGGACGTGCCCAGGTTAAGGTACGCTTGTCCCGGCTGTGTGATCCCCACGCCCAGACCGCCAGCCTGCCCATCGCCGACGCCCGCCACGACGGGTAGACCAACAGGCAAGCCGGTCAGCGCGGCAACTTCGGGCGTCACCATCCCCAACACCGCGCCGGGCGGATAGGCTTCCGGCATCTGCGCCACGTCCACGCCGAGGTAGGCCAGCAGGTCGGCGTTCCAGGTGTTCGTGCGCATATCGAACAGGCCGGTGGGATCGGCGCAGCCCCAGCCGGTGCGCGCATGGCCGGTCAGCTTGCAGGTGAGAAACGCGGCGACGTCCAGGTATTGCGCCGTGCGCGCGAAAACGTCGGGTTCGTGCGCGCGGAGCCAGGCGATCTTGCCCAGGGTGAGGTTGCCGGAGAGCGGTTTGCCGGTTTCGTGGTGAATGCGCTCCGCGCCGTACTCCCGGTCGATGACGGGCAGCAGATCGCGAGCGCGCTCGTCCATCCAGACGATAGCAGGGCGCAAGGGCGCGCCGGTTTCACCCACTGGCACAAACGTCTCACGCTGAGGCGAAATGCACAGCGCGGCGATACGGGCGGCGTCCACATCAGCCAGCGCCGCACGCACCGCCGGCACGCACGCCTCCCACCACGCTGCGGCGGGCTGCTCATGCCAGCCGGGACGCGGCATCACCAACGGCAACGCGGTGCGGCCCTCACTGAGAAGCGCCCCGCGCGTGTCCCACACAATCGCCTTGCATGCAGTTGTGCTGCTATCAATGCCGATGACGAGGTCTGCCGGTTCTTTCATCTACACAAACAAACTTCTATGACTTCTTCTTCATAAGGATGGCACGGACGTGGAGTTCCGTGCCCTTACGGATGCGTTGGACGTTTTCGGCGTGCTTGATGTAGGCAATAACGGCCAACAGAATCGCGGCAACCTGGCACCAGAGGGGGAGCCTGAGCCTAAAGGTCACGATAGGTAGCAACGTAAAAACGGTAAGCGAGCCAATAGCGATGTAATCCACCACCAGCACCACGCCGAGGATAACGGCGATGAACAGCAGGCCGAGACGAAGGTCGTAAGCGAGCATCATGCCCATCAATGTGGCAACCCCCTTTCCACCGCGAAATTTGAGATAAAAGGGGAAGATGTGGCCGATAATGGCCGCCATACCGGCAGCGTAGGCCAGGGCAGGTGTCGCCGGATACAGCGCGCGGACAATGACAACGGGCAGGACGCCCTTGAGGATGTCCGCAACGCCGGTGATCACGCCATACTTCAAGCCGAGCACCGTCACCACGTTGGACGCACCCGCGTTCCCAGAACCCTGCTGGCGAATGTCGATCCCGGCGATGATTTTGCCCAGGATATAGGCCGTCTGGATACAGCCGAAAAGATAGCCGATAAAGCATACAATGAGAATTTGTGCGATCATAATACCCCTTTCTACAATAACGGTCATCATAGTGTAACGCCTCAGTATTGTCAAGGCACGTGCTTGACAAATGATAATATGTAATTAAAATAATTACATATATGCGCGCAAACAGTCAATTCACCACGATGGTTCATGTGCTGACCTTGTTGGGCAAAGCCGATCACCCGCTTTCCTCAAGATGGGTCGCCGGTAGTGTCAACACCAACCCGGTGATGATACGGCAGACCGTGAGACGGCTGCGTGAGGCCGAACTCGTGGATACGGTGCCGGGCAGCGCTGGGGGAGCAATTTTGCAGAAAGACCCGGCGCAGATCACGCTGAAGGAGATTTACCGGCTGACGAAAAAGGAGACGTTTTTCGGATTGCACCCCAACGAACCCAGCCCATACTGCCCGGTGGGGCGGAATATTCAGAGCGTGCTGATCGAGGTTTTCGATCAAATGGATCAACTGGTGGAAAACGCGCTGGGCGACATCACGATCGCCGATGTGATCGCGCAGGTGTCGCAGAGAGAAGCGACACGCACGCAAGCGTAGCAGAATAGCAATGAAGATAACCAGCATATCCACAACTATGGTCAACAAGCCCAAACCCTGGAGTTTCCTCCTTCGCTCTCCGGGCAGAGACGTCATCCAGTTTGCCTTGCTGATCGTGGTGGGGGTCTGGCTGATCTCACTGAGCACGGCTCGACTGGGCTATTACTGGCAGTGGTACCGTTTGCCGCGTTACCTGTTCAGGATCGAAGCCGGCCGGTTGGTGGCCGGCGACCTGATCAAGGGGTTACTCTTCACCTTCAGAATTTCGGGCGTCAGCCTCGTGCTGGCGCTGGCGATTGGGCTGGCGACGGCGCTCTTGCGCCTGTCGGATTCGTTTATGGGCCGGGTGCTGACCCGCGTCTACCTGGAAGTGATCCGCAACACGCCCTTGCTCGTCCAGATTTACTTGCTCTACTTCGTCATCGGCCCGATTCTGGGCCTCGGACGGTTCGCGTCGGCGGTGCTGGCGCTGAGTCTGTTCGAGGGGTCGTATATGTCGGAGATTTTCCGGGCGGGGATCGTCTCGCTGCACAAGGGCCAGTGGGAAGCGGCCTACAGCCTGGGCCTGAGCCGCTTCGACACGTACCGCGACGTCATTTTGCCGCAGGCGCTCCGGCGCATCCTGCCACCGCTGACCGGTGAGGTCATCAGCTTGATCAAAAACACGTCGCTCGTCGTGCTGGTCTCGCTGAGCGATTTGGCGTTGCAGGCGCGGGTGATCGCCGCCGATACGTTCCTCACGTTCGAGGTCTGGTTTGCCACAGCAGCTATTTATCTGGCAGTCACGGTGCCATTGTCGATGATTGTGTACGCGATGGAGAAACGCTTCAAGGTCTTGACGTGAGAACTGGAAGCTGGAAGCTAGAAGCTGGAAGCTGGAAGCTGGAAACTCGCAATTCGATCCAGTATCGAGTATCGAGTATCAAGTATCAAGCAACGAGTCAAACAATGAGCGAAACACACGAAAATTACATCATCGAAATCGAGAACGTCAGCAAAACGTTTACCGGCGGCGTCGAGGCGGTTAAGGGCTTCTCGGCGAAGATCCGGCGGCAGGCGGTCGTCGTGATTATGGGGCCGTCGGGATCGGGCAAGTCCACGCTGCTGCGCTGCATCAACGGGCTGGAAACGGCGGAAAGTGGCACGATTGTCGTGGACGGCATCCCGCTGGATGACGACAAACGGCATCGCCTGGAGATTCGCAAAGAAGTGGGGATGGTCTTCCAATCCTTCAATCTCTTCCCGCACCTCACGGCTTTGGAGAATGTGAACCTAGCCCAGCAGCGCGTGCGCAAAAAGGACAAGGCCAACGCCACGCAGCGCAGCATGGAATTGTTGCAGATGGTGGGGATCGCCGACAAGGCCCACAACTACCCGGCGCAGCTCTCCGGCGGGCAGCAGCAGCGGGTGGCGATCGCACGCGCCCTGGCGATGGCGCCCAAAGTGATGCTGTTCGACGAACCCACCAGCGCGCTCGACCCGGAGATGATCAACGAAGTGCTCGACGTGATGAAAACGTTAGCCAGGTCCGGCATGACGATGGTCGTCGTGACCCACGAGATGGGCTTCGCGCGCGAGGTCAGCGATTGGGTGATCTTCATGGATGACGGGCAAATCGTGGAAACAGACACACCGGAGCGCATCTTCGAGCACCCGCAGGAAGAACGCACCCAACGCTTCCTCAGTCAAATTCTGTAGCACAAGATTTTTTGTCAACGGATGGAACGGATTCTAACGGATTTTTTAACTTTCGACTTTCAACTTGTAACTTTCAACTATGTTCACAGGAGGGATATCATGAGTTACACACGCACTTGGCAAAAGATTGTAACGGCGGCGACGGTCATCGCGCTGCTCACGGGATTGCTGGCGGCCTGCTCCGGCGCGCCGGTCGGGACGGCGGACGGGACGACAAGTCAGGTGGATGAGATTATGCGACGCGGCGTCCTCAAAGTCGGACTCGACATCTTCGTGCCGTGAGCCTTCAAGGACAAGGACGGCAACCTGGTCGGCTTCGAGGTGGACGTCGCCAAAAAGCTGGCGGCGGATATGGGCGTCGAGGTTGAATTCGTGCCCACCGAGTGGTCGGGCATCATCCCCGCGCTGCTGACCGGCAAGTTCGACGTGATCATCGGCGGGATGGGCGTCACAACGGAGCGCGCGCTGAAGGTCAACTTCTCCGATCCCTACGAATGGAGCGGCATCGACGTCGTTGTCAACAAAAACATGCTGCCGGGCCTCACCAACCTGGACGCCCTGAACAGCGAGAACGTTGTCATCGCCGTGCGGCTGGGCGCGACGCCAGCCGAAGCAGCCCGCCGCCACGCGCCCAAAGCCCAGTTGCACCAATTCGATACCGACGAGGCGGTCATCCAGGACGTGCTCAACGGCAATGCACACGCGGCTTTCTCGTCCTCCCCCACCCCCGCATTCTGGGCCGCCGACTACCCCGACGTGCTGTACCGGCCCCTGGGTGGAGAGTTGCTGAACCTGCAACCGAGCGCCTTCGCCGTCCGCAAGGGCGATCCGGACACCCTCGCATTCTTCAATGCCTGGATTCTGATCAATCAAGATTGGCTCAAGGAGCGCTCCGACTACTGGTACGGCACGAAGGATTGGCAACCCCTGTTAGGGGAATAGTGCGGTTAAAGCCGTCAGGGAAAAGGGTGTTTTTCAAGGAAATCCTCTTGAGTGCTCAAAAAGTCAGGTTTCGAACTATAGACGCGGTCCTGCTCCTGCTCTGCCTTGCAGCGGGAGTGTACATCTATTATCGCGTCCAGTACGGGTTGGAATACAGGGGCAATTGGGCGGCGATTCCGCAGTTCTTGCTGCGCCGCGACCCTGCAACAGGCCGCTGGGTTACCAACTACCTGCTGCAGGGTCTCATTACCACGCTGAAACTGTCGCTGTGGGCCATGCTCCCGGCGATGATGATGGGCGTCATCATCGCGTTCCTTCGCACCAGCAAAACGTTGTTCTTCCGCATGGTCGGCAGAAGCTACGTGGAACTGGTGCGCAATCTGCCGCCACTCGTACTGATCTTCATCTTCTATTTCTTCGTCATTGACCAGATCATGCCCCTGTTAGGCATCGAGACGTTCATTCGCAGTCTTCCGGCGAGCGCACAAGGGGTTGTGACGTTTCTGTTTGCGGAGAAATCGCTGTTCGTGCAGTTCCTCTCCGGCGTCATCACCCTCGCCTTTTTCGAAGGCGCATACATCGCCGAGATTATCCGGGGCGGGATCGAGTCTATCGAACGGGGGCAGCGCGAGGCCGCCTACTCGTTGGGATTGTCGTGGGCCGACGAAATGCGCTTTGTGGTGATGCCGCAGGTCATCAAGCGCGTGCTGCCCACGTTGGCGAACGAATTTATCAACACGATCAAGTATTCGGCAATCGCGTCGGTCGTCTCCATTCAGGAGTTGACCTTTATGGGACGGCAAGTCGTGGTGGCGACGCGCTACATCTTCGAGGTGTGGATCACGGTCGCGGCGCTGTATATGGTGCTGACGCTCAGCTTGTCGCTGCTGACGGGGCGGTTGGAGAGAAGGATGCGGGCAAGCGATTGAGTTAGGTAACACTGTACCTGAGTACACAGCGAATTCAGCCGTCAGGCCGATGACAGGAGTCCGATTTTGGGTACAATAGAAGCATAATCGGTCTTCAGTAACGAAAGAAATGGTGACGACAATGCAAACGAAACAATTTACACCCAGTCCAAAATACTTGACGAAGTTACGGGTAACACTGAGTTTGATCGCCTTCGTGATTCTGGTATGTGGTTTTGCCCTCGGCGTAATGATCGCCTTCGAAGAGGGGATCGGCGCGTTGGCGATTACGCTGGTGGTGACGTTCGTGCTCAACCTCCTGTGGTGGGCGCCAGGGATGCTTCTCATCGGCCCATACTACCGCAGCCTGCGTTACGAGATCCACGAGGACGAAATGATCGTCAACGCGGGCATCGTGACCAAATCGATCAAGCACGTCCCCTTCCGCACGGTAACGAACCTGACGGTCAAGCGCGGCCTCTTCGACCGCTGGTTTGGCATCGGCACGTTAGATATCGAGACGGCCGGGATGAGCGGTACGCAAGGCGTGCCGGAGCAAAGCCTGGTAGGGTTGGAGAATCCACAAGAGATCTATGAGATGGTCGTCGCCTCGCTGCATCGGTTCCGCGGCGGGATGGCGCCGACGAGCGCAGAGGAAGAAGCGCCGCCTGCGGCTTCATCTGAGACGCTGAACGCCATTCTTGCGGAGGTTCGCGCGATTCGACAGGCACTCGAAAAGTAACCGCTACTCTCGTCCTCAGGTTGGTTTCTGTGCCTCAATAAGGAATTTCTTGGCGGCAAAAGACAGGGCGACCTCCGGTTGCCCTGTTTCCTTTTCCAGCCTGGCTTGCAGGGCCAACAGGCTGTCCAAGTGCGTCGCCACGGAAAAGCCGGGAACGATCCAGGGCACGGCCTTGAGGTAATACACAATCGCACCGACGTCCGTGAAGGTAAACCTGCCGGTCCACTCCTCAGAAGTAATGATCGTCAAACCGGCATCTTTGACCCAGGCAACGCAGTTAGCGAGCGTCTCATCCGGCCACTGTGGCTCGGCGCCGAAGACTGCCATCAAATCGTGCGCCCATAGGCCGTCAATCTGCTGCGTCAGGAACACCCCGCCAGGCGATAGGATGCGGGCAACTTCCGCCGGGTTGAACCCCGAATGGCGATTGAGCACCAGGTCGAACTCCGCGTCGTCGAAAGGCAGCGCGCTGGCGCGGGTCAGTTCCACCACTTCCACGCGCACGCCCAACGGTGACAGCCGTTCTATCGCCAGATGCACGTTCGGCGGATAGTCCTCGGTCACGACGACCTTCGCAGGCCAGTGTTCGCGCAGTTTGAGCAAACGCTCGCCGCCGCCCGTGCCCATATCCAGCACAGACGCAGTGCCCTGTAAAACCTCCGCCGCGCGTGTCGCGTAAGACCACGGCGGTTGTTCCTCCATCATCCGGCCTTCCAGGTATGAGAAATCCCAACCGGTGAAGGGGGCTTGTTCTTCTTGTTGCCATAGAGCGATATTGGCTTCTCGGTCCATTCCTCCTCCTCCTCGTTACTACTTCAGCAAGGGCGCACGCTCACGCCATTGTAAATACTCCGCAAGATTCCTATATGGTACATTGGACTCAATGGCCCGCGCCATATCATTCGTCAAATAATTCATCCAATAATCAGCGAAAACAGCTTCCCCATATACAGAAAAAGGGCCTTGTCCCGCAACCAGCCTCTCAATATCTCGCACCGAACCGATATTTTTGGTATTGCCAATACCAGGATGATCACTCGCAATGCGCCACTTTTCTTGCAGCAAGAACTGGAAATCCTTGATCACAGAAGCAATTTCCAGCAGGTCTTCCAATTTGTAGATACGGCGTTCGTCTATACTTTCGTCAGTACGAGTGTAAATGATTCCCAGTACAAAATGACCCGCATAAGTAGCGTAAGGGAATGTCACATTCTTCGTAGAAGTTCGATCGCGGAAATATCCGGTAAACGCACCCAATGTAAACCCATTGACGGCAGTAGGATTGGTGCGATAGGTGCTTTTCAAATCAAGAGCAATTCGTGTTCCATCTGCGGCAACCAAACTAACATCGGGATAATGATTCTGATACTCACTGAGCACCAACTCATAACCGTGTTGCTGCGCATACTGCATGATAAGTGGAATAAGCATTAGTTCGATCAATTTGGAAACCACTTTGGTATCCACGGAGATTGTATAGATGTTGCGATACACGTCAATAAATCCTTTGACAACCCAATCACCTGTATCAGTCGCCAATGTCTGAGTAAATTCCTCGAAGTAAGCCATCAAAGAAGTCTGAAATGCCATTTTATTCCACGTAGATATTGTTGTCACCTTAACCTCACTGTGCGATAAATAAAATCTCTTCAGAGCGATGGTTCGTTGAAAGTACATACTTGTATTGCCCAAACCATTCAACACGTACATCTCGTTTGTATCTTTTCAAAAGAGTTAGAATTTCTTCCGGCGAAGGAATACCATCACTACGATAAGAAACTAGCAGAATGCTATCTTGATAATACCGAAAGAGTTGATCGAAAGCGCAATAAATTCGACTTTTATCTGTCCACAAACTTGGAGAACGTTTCAATCGTCGGTGTTTAGAATGATAATCAATATGCGCTTTCCACGTATCGTACATCGTTAACCCTTCAAGGAAATGGTAGAAATCCCGATAATCCACGCCTTCTCCACGTTCGGAAATGTACGGGGTATCAACATAGACCAAATCATACGTTCCCGGAACTTCCAAAGCATCGACGTTCAATGCCTGATTCGTTCGTCCATTATCAAAAACTGCCTGATTTGCCTCAGTCACAAAATCACAAAACCACGCCGCAAAAGGACGATCCCACGAAGTTTTATTTCCGAAGGAACGCTCCACATCGGCCAAACGCACATATAAATTCTTGCGATGGAAGAGGTTATAAGGGCGCTTGACAATTGCTGCCTGCGCCAGTGCAAAAAACGCCAGCGCGAATTTATATGGATCAGTGATGTGCCTGACATTGGCAATTGTTTGATCGAGCCAAGTGTTTTCTTGATCAGTGAAGTAAATGTCGTGGAAAGTCTTCTCGATGAAGTCTATATAATCAACATCAGGATGGCGGGTGAGAATCCATTCAACATCATCTATCGTTAACTGCACAGTAGCATTCTCAATCAACGCAACACCAAAGTAATAGTTGAAACGTAAAATATCATTATAGGTAACGTGCTTTCTCTCCTGTTTGAAACGATAGGCCACTGCACCGGTTCCACCGAAGGCATCCAGACAAGTGTCAAACTCCAGTTCTTTGACTTGATCCCAGATCCAATCTACTAGTTTAGCCTTGCTACCCTGATAACGAGTACCAGGAAATTTCGCCACAGCGATATCGCCAGGTAGCAACAAGGGTTGATAAATAGACTCAGTTTGCATAGTAATCCTATACCTCACACCACGACATGATTCAGCACTTCCTCATAAGCCGCGTATGTCTCCCGCGCCGTCTGCGTCCACGAAAAGCGTGCGGCCTGGCGCAGCGCGCGCTCCCGCAACTCGGCGTGGAAAGCGTCGTCGGTCAACAGGCGCGCCAGCGCATCCGCCATGCCGTCCACGTCGGCAGGCGCCACGAGAACACCCGCATCGCCCACCACCTCCGGCAGGCTGGACGTGTTACTGCCCACGACCGGCGTACCGCATGCCATCGCCTCCAACGGTGGTAAACCAAAGCCCTCGTAGAGCGAGGGGAAGATGAAGGCCCGCGCCTGGCGATAGAGCGCCGGTTTATCCGCTTCGGGGACGAAGTCCACGAAATGGACGCGCCCTGCGGGGATGCCGGCCTCCTGCGCCAAACGGCGCGGATCGGGCGCGAACGCCGAATCCACCGCCGGGAGCTTCCCCGCGATAACCAGACGCGCATCCGGCACGGCCTGAGCGACACGTGCAAACGCCGCGCACACCGCGCGCACGTTCTTGCGCACGTCGAAGCCACCCAGGTAGAGAACGTAGCCCGGCTGCACACCAAACTGCTCAAGGATAGACCTGTCAGTTTTCGGAAAACCTACCAGGTCTGAATAGGCTTCATCCACTGCCAGGTAGATCGTCCGTACACGGTCGGGCGAAACGCGCAGATGGGCGATAATGTCCCGGCGCGACGCCTCCGAATCCGTGAGCAACAACGTTGCGCGTGGCGAGGCCGCACGCACGAAGGCCGTGTACAGCCGCACCAGTACCCCGCCGCGATAGGGTTTCAGCAGCAGGGGAATAAGGTCGTGGACGGTCACGATGATGGGGAGCGCAGCGCGCAGCGGCGGTGCCCAGTAGGGCACGTGGAGCAGATCCGCGCCACATCTGCGGGCCGCCTTGGGCAGCGTCACCTGCTCCCACCACACTTTACCAAGATTCGTGCCCTTCCCCGGAACTACGAGGAACGCAACGTTTGGCGCGCAGACGGCCTCCGACATAGGAGGTGCCGGCGTCAACACCACAAACTGCGACGCGGGGGCAATCTCGGCAAGCGCGGACGTCAGGTAGCGCAGGTACTGTCCGCTCCCCGTCTCCGGGCGATCCCAAAACCACCCACTCAGAGCTACACGCATCGGCGCATCCACTTTAGTAAGGGAGTGGGGGGATTAGAGATTAGTGCCTAACCGCCCAAATTCTTGCTCAACGGGCAAGAAAACGGGCTGCGAAAAACCTTTTTGGTTCCGGCTTGTCCGGGTTAGGGATTAGGAAAGCTTACGTGTACCATTCACCCGGCACCAATCACCCGTTACCAATCCCCAACGCGCCTATTCCCGCAGATGGACGTTGACGGCCTGTGGGCCGCGATCTGTCGAAATCACCTCATACCATACCGGTGCGTTTTCTTGCATGATCTGCTCCACATCGCCTTCAATGCCAGTGCGGTGGAAGAAGACATCGCTGCCATCGCGTTGTGTGATAAAGCCAAAGTGCTTGTCCTCACGGAACCACTTCACGACACCAGCCCGCAATCCCGGACCAAGCGCCTCCTGCGATCGACAGTCGGGACACTGCTGAGGAGTCTGCGGCTCGAAGCCCAATTCCGCTTGCTGGCGCTGTTCCTCAACACGATAGATAAACATTTTACCACATGTTGCACACGTCAATTGTTCGTCACGATAGGTCATTCCTTTTCTCCTAAATCAGTCCGGCATCAGTCTGCCGTTACTCAATCCGCTCAACCTGAAAAACAACATCCACAACCACGTCTTTGCCCTGCAACGCGATAATCGACTCTCCACGTGTCGCACGACCCTGCTCCGGCACAGAGCGCCCTGTCACTGTCTTCGACGCGCCACGCCGCGTCACCGGCATCAGACGGCTCGTGCTGGTCATCATCCCCACACTCGCCACAAGCTCTTTCGCCATAAGTTTGGCGATTTGCACACCCTTGCCGCCGCGTTTCTGGCTCGGGAAATCATCTACGGGCGTGCGCTTTGCAAATCCCTGATCGGTAATGGTAAAGAACGTGCCGCGTGATTGTGCAACTGCCACTCCCACTGCGGCGTCACCCTTTCCAAGGCGCACGCCGCTCATCCCACCAGCTTTTGCGCCAGTAGGACGCACATCGCTCACCGCAAACCGGATGCCCAATCCGCGTGCCGTCCCCAGGATCACCTCATCCTCCTCCATCACCCAAGCAACACCCACCAACACATCGCCTTTATCCACGCGGATGATCTGCGTGAGTTCGCGCCCCACCCCCGGCAGATCTTCAGGCGCAAGACGCTTCACTTGACCTGTAGCCGTGGCGAGAAAAACCGTGCCTCCGTCAAGGCCTGAAGTGTCTTCTGACGAGACCTTCGGCAAGGCCATTGCCGCCACGAGACGATGCCCGTTGCCTACCCGCAGCAACGTTGACCAGGATACGCCTTCCCCGTCCCAGGCTGTGCCTTCCGGCAGTTGATGTACCGGCACAGCAATGGTATCACCTATCGCCGTAAAGAGATAGAGCACGTCGCGCGTCGAAGCGCTGATGAGCGCCAGCGGAGCCTCCGCCGGGCGTGCAGGAACCCGTGGCGGGGTCGTGCCGTCGTCGGGAATGCGTCCGATGCGTCCTTCACGAGTCACCGTTACCCAGACCGGTTGATCGGGGGTCAGCGCACCCGCCACCACCTTCTCGCCTTTGAGCTCCAAAATATGCGTGCGTCGCGCGTCGGCATAGCCTTCCCGCATATCGAGCAATTCTGCGCGAATCGCCGCGCGCTGCTTCGCCGGCGACTTCAACAGCGCCTCCAACGTCTTGATCGTCGCCAGCAGTTCGCGGTACTCATCCTGAAGTTTTTTGCGCTCAAGCGCCGCCAGACGGCGTAACTGCATATCCAGAATAGCCTGCGCCTGTATTTCCGTAAGCTTGAAGGTCTTCCTGAGATTTTGCCGCGCGGTATCGACGGTACGCGAGCGACGGATCGTATCAATGACGGCATCCAGATTGTCCAACGCGATCAGCAACCCTTCGAGGATGTGCGCGCGGCGACGGGCGTGTTCCAGCTCGAAGCGTGCCCGTCGTTGCAAAACCTCCAGCCGGTGATCGATAAACAGGGTCAGCGCGCGCTTGAGCGACAGGCGACGCGGCTCACCATCCACCAAGGCCAACAGGATGATGCTGTAGCGCGTCTCCAACGTCGTGCGCTTGTAAAGCGCATTCAACACCTTGTCCGCGTTAGCGCCCAGACTCAGTTCGATGACGATACGCATCCCCTGCCGGTCCGATTCGTCACGCAGATCGGTGATACCCTCCAGGTTCCCGGAACGCACATTCTCGGCAATACTCTCGATCAACGAGGTCTTGTTTACCTGATAGGGGATCTCAGTAATCACGAGGCGTTGCCGTCCACGCGCGCCTTCCTCCATGTGAGCGCGCGCACGCATCGTGATGCGCCCGCGTCCCGTCGCGTAGGCCTTGAGCAACACATCCTCGCCGTCCGCTGTATCTTTGCGGTAAACCAGGCCGCCGGTAGGAAAATCCGGCCCCTGGATGAACTTCATCAGGTCGGCGACATCTACATCGTCGATCTTTCGCCAGTTGTCGAGCAGATAGACGAGTGCGTCCACCACCTCGCCCAGGTTGTGCGGCGGGATGTTAGTGGACATGCCGACCGCAATACCCGACGCGCCGTTGACCAGCAGGTTCGGTATCCGCGAAGGCAGCACAGATGGTTCCTTAAGCGTACCGTCGAAGTTATCGACCCAATCGACCGTATCCTTATCGATATCCATCAGGATTTCCGTCGACAGGGGCATAAGCCGGGCTTCGGTGTAGCGCATCGCCGCCGGAGTGTCGCCATCGATGGAACCAAAGTTCCCCTGCCCATCTACTGTCGGATAGCGCATCGAGAAATCCTGCGCCATACGTGCCATCGCGTCGTACACGGCGGAGTCGCCGTGCGGATGGTATTTGCCCAGCACTTCACCGACGATACGAGCCGATTTTTTGTACGCCGAATCCGGCCTCAGCCCCATATCGTGCATCGCATACAAGATACGACGCTGAACCGGCTTAAGTCCGTCGCGAGCATCCGGCAACGCGCGCGCAACAATCACACTCATCGCGTAATCGAGGTAGGCGCGCTGTACCTCGACATTGATATCCGTCTGTCTGACCACACCAATTTCCATATAAATGCCTCCAGAGATCAATGATAAATCTTCGCGCACAAAATAGCCTGGCCATTTGAGTTTGGCGTGCCTTTACCCAAGCCTTTGGCGAAAAATGTAGAATTCACCCTCTAAATATAAGGGATGTGTGCGGTTTTAGCAAGTGAACGAGATTACAAAAGTCTCATAAGGCCACTGGTTGAGTGAGCACCTGCGCCGCGCACTCGGTCTATAGGTCGCAGTACGTGCTGAGACTTTTGTTGTCTATACTAATAAAGTATAGCTTCTTCTTGATTTTTCACACGTTCCGGTTACACTTAATAGGATGAAAAGTTATTCGTGTGAACAATGGGGCAGAACCATCAGCCTTGCAGTGCTGTTATTGAGTGTGCTGTTCTTGGTACGCGGGGAGGGGGCGCCGCCGCAAGACATCAAATTCCGGCTGGATATCGCCACCACACACCGGGCGTTCAACTTCTTCACATGGGAAATCAAGACCGTCGCGCGAAAATTGGCTTGTGGCGCGCTCAATCCGCAGCGGTTTATGGACGAAGACCAGCGTGCACGGTTTGTACTCGGCTATCTCGATCAAGTACGAGAGGCATCGCGACTATCGAATGAGATCAGCCACGCCTTCACCAACCCAGAGATCGCCGATCCGGCAACGGTAACGCAGACCCAGCAAGATGCACTGAACGATCTGCGCGCGCAGATGCAGCGCAGCGGCTTGATCGCCGAAGCGGTCCTGGGCGAACAGGTCAGCGTCGTCCTACGCAATGGCGGATTCGGGGTGCTGGCGCAAATCCTGCCACCGGTCAGCAGTACATTCACCCCGCTGCCTTATCTGCTGATCATTTCGCCTCGCGAGGTCATCCAGAGCACATACCAGCGTCCCCTGGTTGCCGGGCTAACAGCAGCAGAGCAGGATACCATTGAGCAAAGACTCGAAAGCATGTTTCCGGATAAATCTGCCTACGTCACCGGCATTGGTGGATTGGCTGCCTATCCAGCGATGCTTTTGGAAAGCAGCTCCATCGACTGGGTAAGCGATGTCATCGCGCACGAATGGGCTCACCATTACCTCGTCTTCTACCCACTGGGTTTCTACTACGACCGCTCGGGCGAAACGCGCACGCTCAACGAGACGGCGGCCTCGTTGATGGGCGAGTGGGCCGGGCAAGAGGTCATCCTGCGCTTTTATGCACAATTCTTAAATCGTCCCAAACACCTCCCTAACTCTCTCACGCTTACTGAAGAAGAAGCAGTAGCAAGCCAAGTGCACTTCGACTTCGGTGCAGAGATGCACCTCACGCGCGTCACCGTGGATCAACTGCTGGCCGAGGGCCAGATCGAAGAGGCAGAAGCGTATATGGAGGAGCGACGGCAGTACTTCGTCGCCAACGGCTACCGGATACGGCGACTGAATCAGGCCTACTTCGCTTTCCACGGGGCCTACGCCAGCGCCCCGGGCGCGTCCGGCGAGGATCCTATCGGGCCGGCAGTGCGGCAAGCCTGGGCACTCAGCGCCACACCGCGCGAATTCCTGCGGACCCTCGGCCCAATCACCACATTGGCGGCACTCGAAGCGCAGATAGGGAGTAGGGAGTAAGAGGCAAGAGGAAAAAAACCGAGGTCGCACACATCATTCGCTGATTTGCCGATTCGCCATTTTCAATTGCGGCTGTGGTATGGTATGGTATAATCAAAACGTGGACTTAACAGAAGACATGGATCGAGGACGCGCTTGTTTAATCCGATAGACGCACTGCTAGGATTATTCTCCCTAGACATAGGCATCGACCTAGGCACAGCTAACACGCTGGTTTATGTGCGTGGTAAGGGTATCATCAGCAACGAACCTTCGTGGGTCGCCGTCGACAGCAACCGCCGCGACTATGTGCTTGCTGTAGGGGCAGAAGCGAAAGAAATGGTGGGGAAAACACCGCCTAACATCGTTGCTATTCGCCCGCTCCGCGACGGTGTGATCTCCGAATTCGACATCACCGAGGCGATGCTACGGCACTTCATCAAGCAAGCGCACCGCCAATTGTTCATCCCTTTTCCCCGCCCACGCGTCGTGGTCGGCATCCCTAGCGGCGTGACCGAGGTGGAAAAGCGTGCGGTACGCGACGCAGCCCTGGAAGCCGGTGCGCGCGAAGCCTATCTGATCGAAGAACCGATGGCGGCGGCGATTGGAGCCGGGCTACCGGTAACGGAAGCGCAGGGCAGCATGATCGTCGATATCGGCGGCGGTACGACGGAAGTTGCCGTGTTTGCGCTCAAAGGCATCGTCGTGAGCAAAAGTCTCCGCATCGCCGGAGATGAATTGGACGACGACATCGTGCAGTACGCGCGACAAAAGTACAATCTGGCGATTAGTGAGCGCACGGCCGAGCGCGTCAAGATCAACATTGGGTCGGCCTATCCGCTGCCCGAAGAGCGCACGATGGCGATGCGCGGGCGCAACCTGATCACCGGCCTGCCCGAAGAAATCGAAATCAGCAGTATCGAAATCCGCGAAGCGTTGAGCCGTTCCACCAACATCATCGTGGATTTGGTCCGCGATACGTTGGATGAGACACCGCCCGAATTGGTTTCGGACTTGATGGAAACCGGAATCTGTCTTGCCGGCGGCGGGGGACTGCTGAAGGGCATGGCCGAGCGCATCGCCGAAGAAACCCACATCCGGGCCTGGGTCGCACAAGACCCACTAACGTGTGTCGCCCGAGGCGCGGGTATGGTACTGGAGAACCTCGAAGCACTCCGCGCCACCCTGTCCAGCGACGACCGGCGTCATCCTGGAGGCTCAGCTTCGTGACGTGATACTGCGTGTGGCATGACAAAAACCAGCCACAGCAGAAGGTCAGAGAGCGGTTACAGCAGAAAAGTATGCAGGGGGTTTCCCTGACTGCCGACTATCTGACGACTTGACTACAGAAAAGGATAGACCATGCGGCGGGAAAGCGGGCAGTGGTTGCCCTGGGTATTGTTGGTCGTGGCGCTGCTCTTCCTGATCCTGGTTGGGGCCGGTACATTCAGCCCCTTGGAAAGCCTGTTAGGACAGATCATCGCCCCGGTAGCACGCGGAGTGGATGGCATCCTCGATACACTCGGTGACGTAGGGCAAACCGCGCAGGATGTCCAACAGCTTGAAGCGCAAGTCGAAGCGCTGCAAAGCGCGAACGACACCCTGATCCAGGAGATTTTCCGCCTGCGCGAGTTCAAGGCCGAAAACGAAGAACTACGGCGCATCCTCAACTTTGCACAGGAAAACCCCACCTACAGCTACATCGGCGCCGACGTCGTCGAGCGGGGCTGCGGCACGTATCCTTGCGGCACCCTGGTAGGACAAGACACCAATCCTTATTTGCAATACCTGATCATCAACACGGGCACACGACAAGGTGTCGCCGTCGGGATGCCGGTCGTCACCAGCGGCGCGGTTTTAGTAGGGCGTGTCGCGCGCGTCTCGCCCAACCTGGCCTACATCCAACTCATCAACGACCCACTAAGCCAGATCGCCGCCATGCTTCAAGAAACCCGCGTCACCGGTATGGTGATTGGGACAACCGAAGGAGGCTTGAGTATGATCGACATTCTGCCCGACGAAGAGGTGGCGGGGGGCGAAACCGTCATCACGTCGGCAGCGGGCGGGTTGCTCCCTAGAGGGCTAATCCTGGGCCAGGTAGAAAGCGTCTCGTATCTAGAATCCGATCTCTTCCAACGCGCCGTGCTCCGCCCGGCGATCGACTTCAAACGGCTGGAAATGGTGTTAGTGATCACGGATTTTGCGCGCGTCGATTTGCAAGAATTGGAAGAAGAAAACGATTAGGGCTGATTGCGATGAGTCTATACTTTGGGATACCCATTCTGCTGGCGGCGGCTGTCCTGCAAAGCGTGTGGGTGGAAAGCATACAAATCCTCGGCGGACGGCCTGACCTGGCGCTGTTACTGACCGTGACGTGGGCCATTATCCGAGGCGCTAACGAAGGCGCGGTCTGGGGATTCGTCGGAGGGATCTTCTGCGACCTGCTCTCCGGTGGCGCTTTTGGTCTCTGGACGCTGGCACTTACCGCCGTGGGCTTTCTCGCAGGGCAACCCTGGGTGCATGCCCTGGGGCCAACGCTGATCCGGCTGGCGCTGATGTCGGCGCTCGGTACGCTGTTCGGGCACGGCATCCTGCTAGGCACGATGGCGGTACTGGGATACAGCATCAACCTGGGGCGCGCCGTGCAAACGGTCGCGGGGCCCGCGGCACTGCTCAACTTCCTGCTCTCCCCCTTCGCCTTCACCTTCCTGGTCTGGTTCCACAAGCGCACGCAGCCGCGCCTGGGAGGATTCGCCCAATGAGCTACCTGGACGACAACGGAACACGCATCAACGGCCCGCACAAACGGGGATCGCGTAGACACGGAGAGATCGACAGCCAGGCATCGCGCCCGCCGTGGATTCAACGCGCGCCGCGCGTGGCGATGATCGGATGGGTCATCCTGCTCGTGTTAGGGCTGTATCTCATCCGCCTGTGGCAACTGCAATTCCTGGAAGGCGGCGCCTGGCAAACCCGCGCCGAGCGGCAACAAAGCCGTCTCGACACCGTTTCCCCGTCGCGCGGTGTCATCTACGATCGCAGCGGCGAAATCCTGGTGCGCAATATTCCCGCGTACAACGTCACCATCACGCCGGGTCTGCTGCCAGACGACGAAGACCCAGAACGTAGACGCGCCGTGCTTATGCGTCTTGCCCAACTCCTCGATGTCCCCTACAGTACCACCCAAGGGCTGGACATCCCCAAATATCAAGGCGAACTACGGACTGTAGGCCGCGCGACATTCCCGCCCTATGGCGAAAGCCCTGAGGAGGGATTGCTGGAAATGGTGGAAAAGGTGCGCTATCTAGAACCGTACAGCCCCATTATCGTGGAACAGAACATTGACCGGGACCTGGCTTTGCTCATCGCGCAGGAGGGCAGTGTCACGATGCCCGGCGTAGGGGTCGAAATCACGCCACGCCGCAACTATATCTACGGCTCGCAAACGTCACAAATCCTCGGCTTTTTGGGACCGATTCCCTCGGAGCAGGCCCGCGAGTACGAAGGCAAAGGCTATAATCCAAACACCGATCGTATCGGATATGCCGGAGTGGAAGCGCAAATGGAGGAATTCCTGCGCGGCACGCCGGGACGGCGCCTGGTGGAAAGGGACGTTCTGGGACAGGAGTTGCAGACCATCAGCGAGACACCACCCAGTTCAGGTGACAACGTCCACCTCACCCTGGATATGGAATTGCAGCAGATGGTTGAAGAAGCCCTGCGCGATGGGCTAGACGTGGCCGGCTCACCGCGCGGAGTGGTCGTGGTTTTGGATCCGCGTGATGGGCAAGTCCTCGCGATGGTGAGCTTGCCGACCTACGACAACAACATGTTCAGCGGGAAATTGGATATGGATGCCTTACGCGCGATAGAGAAAGACCCACACCGTCCTCTCATCAATCACGCGATTGCCGATCAGGTTCCGCCGGGTTCGGTCTTCAAGATCATCCCCGCCACCGCCGCGTTGCAGGAAGGCGTCATCAACCGCTATACGATCATCAACGATCCGGGCATATTCTACCTGCCCAACAAATTCGCACCCGACAATCCAGAGCTGGCACAGCCCTTCTACTGTTGGATCCATCTGCAGTACGGTATAGGCCACGGGCCGATGAACGTTGTGGATGCACTGGCGCAGTCCTGCGACACGTTCTTCTACCAGGTTGCCGGCGGGTACGAGGAAACCAAGTTCCAGGGGCTGGGCATAGAACGGCTGGCAGGCTATTCACGGATGTTTGGATTGGGCGCGCTCACCCAGATCGACATTCCCGGAGAGGCGCGCGGTCTGGTCCCCACGCCGGCCTGGAAGCGCCAAACCTACCAGGAAACGTGGACGACCGGCGATACGTACATCACCGGCATCGGCCAGGGGAATTTGCTGGCAACGCCCCTACAAATGGCTAATGCATTCGCCATCGTTGCCAACGGCGGCACGCTTTATGCACCGCAACTCATCCACCACGTCGCAGACACAGAAGGCAACATCATCCGCGACTTCACGCCAAAAGTCATCGACACGCTGGACGTCGCCGAATCGGTGTGGCAGATCGTGCGGGAAGGGTTGGATCTGGCCGTTTCAGAGGAAGGAACCGGGAAACGGGCCGA
>OMKS01001599.1_pt1 | contig 20016 bp, 13 predicted proteins | sample 1674721 | NCBI WGS metagenome assembly OMKS01 (sample SAMN06264996, study PRJEB25208) | sediment metagenome | isolation source: hot spring sediment | place: USA: California | collected 2014-09-02
CCTTGGCCGCCATACCCGGTACTCATGGAAACGACCTACCTTCTACAGCCTGACCATCACTACCAGTTGTCGTTGTACGTGCGGACCGATGAAGAAGCTTGGGTAACGATCGATGGCAGCATGATGGCAGCGTACCCGCCAAACGTTGTTCCTCTGCCGTCTGCTATCCTTCTGGCCGCCTTTGGGTTGGGTACGGCGGGTACCATCTTACGCCGACGGAAATAATCGGAGATCCAACGGGTCGGTCACACTGGGAGGTAAGGGCGTCGCGTGGTAGACAGAGAGAAGATTCGCCCGGCCTACGCGGAGTTGCAGGGGATTCTCGGGCAGCTGCCAAACAAGGGATACGTGGAGAATCCAGCCGTATGGACCCGGCACAACGCCCTGATCCAAGAACTCAACGACCTGACAGGCCGGAGTTACGATGGGTTCAGATTGGCTTCCAGAGAGTCTACCATGTTAGGGAACGTGGTGGAATACGAGGAATACCGTATGAAGCTAGCGGGGCTCGTTGGGCGTTTGCATGCCGAGTATTTCTCCGATGAACCCCCGCCTTTCGTCAATATGCCTTCGACCATGATCACCCAGACTCAGAGCCAGTCAGTTCAGGTGGAGGTACTGCTGGAAATCAACACGTGGATTAGTGACAAGTTGAATCAGGCGAAGGAAGGAAGCCCGGAGAGGAAGTTCTTGGAGAGAGTAAGGGGGGCCGTGTCTAAGGTGAGGAGCGTCGGCCAGTTCGTGTCCTTATTGCTCACGACGGCGAAGGAATTCGGCTTGTCGATAGACCAATTGAAAGACTTGCTTTCTTAGCAGAGGGCAATAGCCGGGCACAGTCTGCCTACGACGCCGGTTGCCGCCGGTGACGCCATTCCTGGATGGCGCAGTACAGGACGGGGGTCATGAGGATCGTGAGGATGGCGACGCTCATGCCGCCGAAGGAGGGGATGGCCATAGGCACCATGATGTCGCTGCCGCGGCCGGTGCTGGTCAGGACAGGCAAAAGCGCCAGGATCGTCGTGGCGCTGGTCATCAGGGCCGGGCGGACCCGCTTGGCAGCCGCGGCGATCGTCGCCCGGCGGATCGCCTCCACGTCGCCGGGCCGCTCGGCCTCGAAACGCTGGTTCAGGTACGTCGTCATCAGCACCCCATCGTCCGTGGCGATGCCGAACAGGGCCAGAAACCCCACCCATACGGCCACGCTGAGGTTGTACGGGTGAATGCTGAACAGCTCCCGCAATGGCACCCCCAGGACGGAGAAATCCAGGAACCACGACCGCCCGTACAGCCACAGCATCAGAAAGCCGCCCGACCAGGCCACGAACACGCCGCCGAAGACCAGCAGGGTGGTGGAGACCTGCCCGAATTGCAGGTAAAGGATGAGGAAGATGACCAGCAGGGCCGCGGGGATCACCATCGCCAGCGTCTTCTGCGCCCGCACCTGGTGCTCGTAGGTGCCCGCGAACTCGTAATGAATCCCCGCCGGCAGGGCCGGGTCGAGCTTCTCGGCCAGGTGCGCCTGGCAGGCCCGCACCACGTCCACCTCGGCGTAACCGGGCTTTTTGTCGAACAGCACGTAGCCCACGAGGAAGGTGTCCTCGCTTTTGATGGACTGCGGTCCCCGCGTGTACTCGATGGTGGCCAGTTGTCGCAGCGGGATCTGCTCGCCGCCCGGCGCGGGCACGAGGATGCCGCCCAGCGTCTCCAGTGTGTTGCGCAGCTCACGCGGGTAGCGCACCCGCACGGGGTATCGCTCGCGGCCCTCGACGGTCATCGTGATGGGCCGGCCGCCGATGGCGATCTCGATCACGGTTTGCACGTCGTCGATCCGCAGCCCGTAGCGGGCGATGGCCTTGCGGTCGATGTGGATCTCCAGGTAGGGTTTGCCGATGATGCGGTCGGCGAAGACCGCCTGCGTCTCGACGCCCTCGACCTCCTTGAGGAGCTCCTCAATCCGCAGCCCGACCTCCTCGATGGTCGCCAGGTCGTGGCCCTTGACCTTCACGCCCATCGGCGCCCGCATGCCCGTCTGCAACATCACCAGCCGCGTCTGGATGGGTTGCAGCTTCGGCGCCCCGGTGACGCCGGGGATGGCCGCGGCCCGGACGATCTCGTCCCAGATGTCCTGCGGCGTCTCGATGCCCTCCCGCCAGAGACGCTTGACGCGGCCCTGGTCGTCCAGCACGAGCCGCCCATCGCGGTCGGTCTGGTACTTGGGCTTGTACTCGATGACGGTCTCGATCATGGAGATGGGGGCCGGGTCCAGGGCGCTGTCCACGCGGCCGATCTTGCCGACGACGCGGTCGACCTCGGGGATCGACTGAATCGCCGCGTCCATCCGGCTCAGGACGTCCAGGGCCTCGCCGATGGAGGCGTGGAACATCGTGGAGGGCATGTACAGGAACGACCCCTCATCCAGCGCGGGCATGAACTCCTTGCCCATCGACCGCCAGATCAGACCGCCGCAGACCACCAGAACGGCCGGAATCGACATGAAGAGCAGTTTATGCTCCAGGCACCAGGCCAGAATCCTGGTGTAGCCCCACCGCAGGGCGTAGATCAACAGCAGGACCACGCCCAGCAGCAGGGTCGTGAAGGCCGCGTTGCGTATGAGGCCCTTGTCCGGCCCCAGCGGCTGCCAGTAGCGCGCGAGCAACACGAGCACGACGATGACCAACAGGATCTGCATGAACGTCCCGCCACGACCGCCGTTCGGCCTGCCCCGGTGGCCCATGTCCCGGCGGCGGTAGATCGTATAGGCCAGCGGGGGGATCACCGTAAGGGCCACCACGACCGAGGCGATCAGGGCGAAAGTCTTCGTATAGGCCAGGGGTTTGAAGAGCTTGCCCTCGGCGCCGGTCATGGTGAACACGGGCAGGAAACTGACCACCGTCGTCGCGATGGCGGTCAGCACGGCCGAGGCGACCTCGCTGGAGGCGTCAAAGATGATCCGCAGACGCCCCACGCCCGGCTCGGCCGTCGCCAGATGCCGCACGATGTTCTCGCAGATCACGATGCCCATGTCGACCATGGTGCCGATGGCGATGGCGATGCCGGACAGGGCGACGATGTTCGCGTCCACCCCCGTAAGACGCATGGCGACGAAACAGCCCAGGACCGCCAGTGGCAGCAGGCCGCTGACCAGGATGCTGCTGCGGATGTGGCGCAGCATTACGAGCACGACGATGACGGTGACGAGGATCTCCTGGCCCAGGGCATCGTTAAGCGTGCCCAGGGTCTCATAGATCAGGCCCGTGCGGTCGTAGAAGGGCACGATGCGAACCTGGCTGATCGTGCCGTCGGACAGCGTCCTTCGGGGCAGGCCGGAGCTGATCTCGTCGATCTTGGCCTTGACGTTCTGAATGGCGGTCAGGGGATTCTGTCCGTGCCGCACCACGACGACCCCGCCGACGGCCTCGGCCCCGGCCTTGTCCAGCGCGCCCCGCCGCGGCGCGGGGCCCAGATGCACGTGGGCGATGTGCCGCAGCAGAATCGGGACGTTGTCACGGACGGCGACAACGACGTTTTCCAGGTCTTCCAGGGAACGGACAAAGCCCAGCCCCCGCACCACGTACTCCACCTGGTTGACCTCGATCGTGCGGGCGCCCACGTCGCGATTGGAGGCACGGACGGCCTCGAACACCTGCCGCAGGGTGACCTGGGCCGCGCGCATGGCATCCGGGTCGACGTCGATCTGGTACTCCTTGACGAAGCCGCCGACCGAGGCGACCTCGGCGACGCCCTCGGCCGACTGCAGGGCGTAGCGCACGGTCCAGTCCTGGATGGATCGCAACTCCTGCGGGTCCCAGCCGCCGGTGGGCCGGCCCTGCTCATCGCGTCCCTCCAGCGTGTACCAGAAGACCTGCCCCAAGGCCGTCGCATCGGGGCCCAAGGCGGGCCGCACGCCCTCGGGCAAGGTCCCGGCAGGCAGCGAGTTGAGCCGCTCAATGAGCTTGTTGCGGGACCAGTCGAAATCGGCGCCGTCCTCGAAGATGACATAGACGCTGGAGAAGCCGAACATGCTGTTGCCGCGGATGCTCTTGACCCGCGGCACGCCGCTCAGCGCGGCGCTGAGCGGATAGGTGATCTGGTCTTCGATATCCTGGGGGCTGCGGCCCGGCCATTCGGTGAAGATGATCTGCTGGTTCTCGCCGATGTCCGGGATGGCGTCCACCGGCACCGGGCTGCGCACGAGCCAGCCGATGTCCCAGTCGAAGGGCGCCACGGCGATACCCGCGAGGATGGCGGCCACGACCACCAGACCCACCACCAGCCGGTGCGTGAGGCAGAACGCGATCACCCGCGCCAAAAGACCCTGTTGCCCGTCGCGTGGAAGCGGTTCGGCGGACATGGTCACCCTCGTCAAAGTCGGCGGCCCCGATTACTTCTGGAACTGAGGCAGCTTCGAAAGATACTTCTCCGGCTCGGCCTTGAACTGATCCACACACGCCTGACAACAGAAGTACACCTTCTTGCCCTGGTGCTCCACGAAGAGGTCCTTGTTGATGGGGCCTTCCATGACCGGGCAGGTGGTCTGCTCGGTCAGACCGGCCAGAGCCGCCTGCGCCGTGCCGGCCGCCTCGTGCATCATCGCCCCGGCCTCGTCGGTTGCCTCGTTCACGGCGTCCTTGAACTGCGGGAGTTTGTCCAGGTACTTTTCGGGCTCGGCATTGAACTGGTCCACGCAGGCCGGACAGCAGAAGTACACCGTCTTGCCTTGATACTCGACGGAGATGTCCTTGTTGATGGGATTGCCCATGACGGGACAGGTGGTCTGGACGGTGGCGGCCGCCACCGTGCCGGTATGCGTCGGTCCGGCGGCGGGCTGCTGCTTCTTGCAGCCGCTCAGGCTCCACGCCAGCGCCACCGCTGCGACACTCAGGCTTGCGACTGTGATCCATCTCTTAGCGTTCATGATATCCCCTTTCCGTTTACATGTCGGTTTCGTGATTTCGGTGGTCTTCCTGGATGGGGTCCTGCGGAGGCTCCTGGGAGACCTTGAACTGCGGCAGTTTGTCCAGGTACTTCTCGGGTTCGGCCAGGAACTGCTCGATGCATCCGGGACAGCAGAAGTACACCTTCTTGCCCCGGTACTCGGTGAAGATGTCCTTGTCGATGGGGTTGCCCATGACCGGGCAGTGCGTCTGGATATCTGTGCCTTCGGGGGGCCCTTCGTCGCCCCTGGCCTGGTCGTGCGCATCGGGTGCCGGACCGTCCTGGTCCGGGTTCATCATGCTGATCTTCCCGCGGATCTGCATCTCGGAGTCGATCTTGAAGGCGCCGTTCGTGACCACGTGCTGACCGGCTCTCAGCCCGTCCAGAACGATGTAATCGTCGCCGGCGCGAGGGCCGAGGCGCACCTCGTGCAGCCGGAACGTCGGGGCCGCGGCGTTCGGGTCGGACACATAGACGACCGCGCGCGTGCCGGTGATCAGGGGGGCCGAGGCGGGAATGACCAGCGGAGGCGGCCCGGCCACGGCGGCGGGCGCGTAACCCAACTCCGTCGCCGTGACCAAGGCCATCTCGCAGACGTCACACGTCCCGGCCTGGTCCTTGACCACCTCCGGGTGCATGGGGCAGATCCACTTGTCCGCCAGCCGCGGGTCGATCACGCGTCCACCGGCCGCGACCGAGGCACGGACGGTGGCCCGGACGAACAGATTCGGCTTGAGGCGGCCGTCGGGATTGTCCACGATGACGCGAACCTTGGCCGTTCGCGTGCGGTCGTTGAGCACCGGGTCGATGAAGCTGATCGTGCCCGTAAACACCTGGCCGGGATAGGCCTCGGTGGTGAACTCGACCTGCTGGCCATAGCGCAGCCACTGCATGTCGGATTCATAGGCATCCAGTTTGACCCACAGGCGGCTCAGGTCGGCGATGGTGTAGATCCGTGTGCCCGTCTGGACGTACATGCCTTCGTGGGCGTTCTTCTCGATGACCACCCCACCGCGGGGCGCATAAATGGTCAGGTGATCGACGACGCGTCCACTCCTCTCGATCTGCTCGACCTGCTCGGCGGTCAGGCCCAGGAGCCGCAGCTTGTCTGCGGCCGCGGCCAGGGTTGCCCTCACGGACTGGGCCAGCGTGGGTGAGCTGTTCGGCGTCAGTCTCCCGACGGCCTCGACGGTCTGGAGGAACTCGGCCTGGGCGCTGATCAGCTCGGGGCTGTACAGCTCGACCATGTGGTCGCCGGGTCGCACCGTGATGCCCGTGTAATCCACAAACAATCGGTCGATCCGCCCGGGAACGTAGGCCGTGATGGTCTTGATCCGCGTCTCGTCGTAGTCGACCTTGCCCACCATCCGCACCTCGGTGGTGACAAAGCGGCGGGTCACGGGGTGGGTTTGAATCCGCAGGAGTTTGGCGGCCTCCTCGGACATCTGCAATTCGGTCCGGGCGGCGGCGCTGTGCGACAGGGGAATAAGGTCCATTCCGCAGAGGGGGCACTGACCGGGCGCGTTACGACGCACGTTTGGATGCATCGAGCAGGTCCAGATCGTTTCTTCGTCGGTCTGGTCGGCGATGCTTTCGGTTGACGGGCCAAAGTGGGCCCGCGCGATGAAGCCACCGGCAAACCCCACAACCACGAGGAGGACAAGGGCCAATCCTCGGGCGAGTCTGACGAACTGTCTTCCGGTTTTCGACATGGTCTATGACAATCCTTGGCCACAGTCAAATCATGGTAATTCTACTATATTGCTAGGGTTCTGTTCAGCTTTTTTCCTTATGAGCAAATCAAGGTAAATCCCCACCAATACTAGGGCTTAAGGGGTCCGCCGGCCAGCATCTCCAGCTCGGCCAGACGTTGGAGGTGATCGGCCTGGGCCCGCTCATCCTCCAGCTCGAAGCGCAGGAGGGATCTTTGGGCCTCGATGAGCGTGGAGAAATCGACCGCTCCCGTGCGGTATGAATCCTCGGCGACCTGGACCATCTGGCGGGCCTTTGGGACCAGACTTTCGCGATACAGCCGGACCCGCCGTTCGGCATCCTCCAGTCCGAACAGAACCTCCAGGGCCCGCGTGGCCAGATCGTTTTCCTGCTGGATCCGCTCCAAACGGACCTGTCTGGCCGCGGCCTGGGCCTGTCGCTTGCCGGCATTGTAGCTGTCGGCCCAGATCGGCAGGTTGACCGACAGGGTGGCGATCACGGGGTCCTTGCCGCTGTCGTGGACGGGCATGCTGCTTCGGCCCGTGTCGATCCAACCCAGGCCGAGGGTCACGTCGGGGTAGGTTCGCTTTTCGGCGAGGGCGATGCGGTTTCGCGCCGCGTCCAGTTCGTGGTCCAGGGCGGTCAACTGAGGGTTGGCCATGCGCAGCCGCGCCAGGAGCTGCTCGGTTGAAACGGCGACAGGCTGGTACTCCAGCGGTCCAGGTGGCGGCACCGCGGCCGTGCTCGAGCGGTTCATCACGCGGTTCAACCGGGCCCGCTGGGGCTTGAGCATCTCGCGAACGCGGGCCAGACGGTCGAGCAGGATGTCCACCTCGATCTGGGCCTGCAACACGTCGGGGTGCGAGCCGGCGGCCGCGGCGAATCGGGCGCGGGCCACCTCTTCAAAGTGTTCGACCAGCTCAACATTCTGCTCGGCCAGGCGTACTGCGCGATGCAGGTAGGCGTACTCGTAGTACGCGCTTCGCACTTCGTAGAACAGCTTCAACCGCTCGGCCTCATAGCGCTTGTGGGCCGCCTTGGCCGCCGCCGCCGCGGCGTCCGTTCGCGCGGCGATCTTACCGAACCACGGAAACGTCTGCATGAAGCCGAACGAGTGCTCCTGTGGGCCGACGCGGGTCTCAACGTGCTCGATGAAATAGCGGTACTCGAATCGGGGGTCGGGCAGGGCCTGGGCTTGGGGCACGGCCTCGACGGCGGCCTTGAACGCTTCGAAACGGGCCTGCAGCCCGGCGTTGTGCAGAGCGGCGTACCGCAGGCAATCGTCCAGGTCCTTCAGGGTGTTCGGGTCCGTGGACGCCGCAACGGGCACGGCCAGGACCACCGATGCAAACAGGCCCAGGAGCGGACACTGCATCTTGAGGCCCTTCCCGGTGGGTTTCATGTGTGCTTCTTCCGACGTCATCGTTCATCCCCGCATGACTGTTTGACCTGATATCCCCTACGGGATGCGCCGGGGTTTTTCAATAGCTTTGTTTTCATTTCCGACCGGAATACAAGGGCCTCTCAAACCGCCGTGGCTGCGGGGTTGCGCACTTGCTCACGCCGCCGCCCAGTCGCCGGCCAGGCGCCGGGCTTCCTCAATCGCCTTGTTTACGACGGTTTCTTTGTCCTTGGCCGAGCCGTGCAGCGTCGGCTCAACGATGATCGAGCCGATGTCCTCGAAGCCGATAAACCGCAGCAGTTGCTCGACATACGGTTTCTGCAGGTCGTAGGCGGCCATGGGGGTGTCGGCAGGATAGGCCCCGCCTCGGGCATAAACGACCATCGCGGGTTTGCCCGTCACCAGCCCGCTGTATCCGGCGTCCGGGTCGAACGTGAAGGTATAACCAGGTTGGATGAGCACATCGAAGTAGTGCTTGAGCCGGTAGGGGAGTCCGAAGTTCCACATGGGAACGGCAAAAACGTAGGCGTCGGCCCGGCGGAACGCTTCAATGACGGCCTCCACCTCGGCCCAGGCCGCCTTGTGCTCAGGGCGGACGTCCTGGCCATGCAGAATCGCGTATTTGGCCTCCAGGGCTGCCCCGTCGAAGACGGGCAGGTCGGCCTCAAACAGGTTCAGGCGGATGACCTCCAGGCCCTTTTGCCGATCCCGGCAGGCCTGCACGAACCTGTCGGCGACTGTGATCGAACGTGACCGATCCCGGCGGGGGGAAGCTTGAATATACAACAGACTCTTCATAATCTGTCCTCCATCTGCGGGCCTTGCCCGTGCATGTTCTTTTCCTTGCTTCCGGACCGCTGGGGCCCGACAATGCCGTCGTCCGCTCGGCGTTCTCCCTGCCCTGCCCAGAGGGCCTGTACAGGGCATACGCCCCGCACGGCCGCGCGGTTCCGGAGTAGGAGGCGTCTTTTTCGCCCGCCCTGAAAAAACGCCGGCTGACGGAACCACTTCGGCAAGTCGGCGTAAAGCAAAGAGTTGCGCGGTCCCGTGTCGTGGCCAATCAGGGAGAATGGGCGTGCTGCAAGTGCGAAAACCAAACGGTCGGATGCCTCCACAGATAGTCGCGCCGTCGGTGTCGTGGCTGACGCGATGGCGGTTGCGTTTTGCCGCGCTGCGGCTGCGGCGAGGCGCGTTGCGGGAGGACGTGTATCGACTGGCACGCTGGCTGCGCTACGAGGTTGTGGCCGAGGCCGATGCCGAGGCCTCGGAGAGCACGACGGTAGACGTGGTGCTGACGGAGGCAGGCCAGGTGGCCGGACTGACCCGGAGCGGCACGGTGCTGGAGGCGGGCGAGGCGGGGGCGTGCGCGGGCGTGTGGCGTTTTTTGGCTTCACTGGGTGTGCGTCGGTGTCACCTGGATGCGCGGCTGGATCGCGACCAGTTGATGGAGACCGTGGTCTTCCTGTGGGCGTTGCGGGCGGCCGTGGCGGCCCGACGGATGTCCGGGCCGGGCCGGTCGGCTCTGGCGGCGCTTTATACGGAGCCGGGGGTGCATATCGCCTGCACCGAGGTGTCGCTACGCGGGGCGGAGCTGAGGGTGCGATCGAGCTATTGCACGACGCAGTTCGATCATATCGTGGACTGGTTCGAGCGTGGGCCTCGGACGCTGCGCGATCATCGCACGTACTTTCGGGCGGCGGGGCTGTATGCCGGTATGGCGGTGATGCTGGTGACCGGGCCGAGCCTGTTCTACGCATCGATTCACGCGTTGTGGTACGAGGCGATTCTGCTGGGTCTGGCGTCGGTGGTGTTGTTCGGCCTGGTGTACGTCGCGATGATGGTGATCGGCCGTGTGGAATACGACAACGAAGAGAAGACCGAACAACTGGCCCGGGCGCTTCAAGACCTGCATCGCTATACGGATCGGATCGGCACGGACCTGGATCGGGCCCGGCAGGTGCAGGAGAAGTTCCTGCCGCGGCCGGAGCGGATGCCCCACCAGCAACACATCCGGTGGGCGTCTCGGTTCGAGCCGGCCGAGCGGGTCGGCGGCGATTACTTTGACGTGGCCGCCGTCGACGAGGACCGCGTGGTGATCCTTTTCAGCGACGTGTGCGGGCATGGGATGAGCGCGGCGTTTCTGACGGCCGTGCTCAAGAGCACGTTCCTGGGCTGGCTGGACCACCACACCGGCCTGGACACCCTGGCCAACGAGTTGAACAGCCATTTGGTGCGGCTGGCTCCGTCCGGCAGCTTCGCGGCGGTCTTCCTTGCGCTGTATGATACCCGCTGCGGCCGCCTGGAGTACGCCAACTGCGGTCATCAACCGGAGCCGTGGCTGTGCCCGGCCGAGGCCAAGGAAACGGTGCGTCCGCTGTCCAACGCGCGGAACCTGCTGTTGGGCATCGAGCCGCGCCTGGCGCTGCAGATCCGAAGCCTATATCTGAAGCCGGGGGATACGTTGCTGTTCGTCTCCGATGGTGTCGTCGAAAGCGCGGGCGAGGATGATCCCTACCGAACCGGTGAGTTGACCGCGTTTCTCGGCCAGCGCCGCGCGGCGGAGGTGGGGCGGCTGGTGGATGAGATTCGAGCTTGGGCCGACGGCCCCCGCGCGGCGCCCGCACGGCTCGATGACCGGGCGATTCTCGGCCTTCAGGTCCGGGCCTTGGCCTGTGAGCGGCCGACCGTTGACCAGATGGCCGCCGACGCCTATGTTATCTAAGCTTGGCTTTCCGAAGGAGACCGTGGCAAGTGAACTATATTTCGATAGGATAGGGCTTATGGAGCCCCCCTCGTGCCAGTTTCAGCCACTCTTCACGGGGGAACACAGTGGGTGAAGCACGCAAGGACGCGCTGGGGCTGATCGAGAAATTATGCTACTCCCCGGAAATCGGACCAGGGTATAAGGTGGTGGTTGTGGTATAATTCTGTCGGATATAGGGCTCAGGAAAGGACGCAGGATTATGTCACAACGTCGCAGGTTTGACGCGGCCTACAAGGCCAGGGTGGCGGTGGAGGCCATCAGGGGCGAAAAGACCCTCAACGAGATCGCCAGCCAGTACGAGGTACACCCCAGCCAGGTCAGCCAGTGGAAAAAGCAGGCCCTCGAGCACTTGCCGGAGATCATGGCCGATGGGCGGACCACGGCGGTCCGGGACAGCCGGCCCCTGGACGTGGACCCGTTGCACCGCAAGATCGGCCAGCAGGCCGTCGAGATCGACTTCTTGAAAAAAAAGTTGCGTCAATTGGGATTGCTCAACGAATCACGATGATCGAAACGGGCCATGGACAACTGAGCCTTCGCAGGCAGAGCGCCCTGCTGGGGGTCAACCGCAGCCGGCTGTACTACAGGCGCCGGGGGGTGTCGGCAGACACCCTGATGCTGATGGACTGGATCGACCGGGAGTTTACGGAGTACCCCTTTACGGGTGTGGCCCGGATGGTCGAGCGGATCCGGATGGAGCACGGCGTCGCCGTGAATCACAAGCGTATCCGCCGGCTGATGCGGACAATGGGGCGGATGGCGATCTATCCGAAGCCGCGGACTACGCTGCCGATGACGGAACACCTCAAATACCCCTGTTTGCTGCGGGGTCTGACGCTGGAGCATCCGGACCAGGTAGGGTGTTCGGACATCACCTACATACGGCTGAAGCACGGGTTCATGTACCTGATGGCGATCCTGGACTACGTCAGCCGGTACGTTCTGAGCTGGTCGGTGTCGAACAGCCTCGATTCGCTGTTCTGTCTGGACGCGTTGGATGAGGCGTTGAGGCTATCGACGCCGGGGATCTTTCATTCGGATCAGGGCAAGCAGTACACCTGCGGCGAGTTTATCCGGGTCCTGCGGGCGCGGGGCATTCAGATCAGCCTGTCGGGGCGGGGCCGCTGCTTTGACAACATCCTGGCCGAGCGGCTTTGGCGGACGGTGAAGTACGAGGAGGTTTACTTGAGGCAGTACGCAGATGGGTACGAGCTGATGGGGCGGTTGCGGGCGTATTTTGCGTACTACAATGAAGCCCGGCCGCACCAGGCGTTGGGTCATCGCACGCCGGCCCAGGTGTATGCCTCGGGTGGCGCTGTGGGCCTGTGCCTCGGCTCTGAAGCGTACAGGGCCGTCCCTTTGCTTCGTTCGCCTTCGTCGTCGGCCCCGGGCCCTTCGGGCCCTCGGGGTGAGGCCGACGCCGAGGCGACGAAGCTGCAGGGACTTGCAGGAAGCTTCGGTGAAGGACAACCGTTCACAACCTCCACCTTATTCGGAGCCCAAAATGGTCTTGACCACGGGTAGGGGTTCACGGGGAAGAGCATGGCGAGCCGAAAGAGAACGTTGGCGTGCATTCGCGTGTGCCTGAGCCTGTTTTTCGTGGGGCTCGTGTTCGGTCTGCACACGGTGGTCTTTGTTCGGGCCGAGACGACGTGGATGGCCGACCGTTTCGGCAGGGGGACCTTCGTGGAGGAGCGTTGGCCCACCGTGGCGGCGTGGTTCGAGCATCTTCACATCGCCTTCGCCACGACCTACACGACGTATCCCGTGATGGCCTACTGTATGGATTGGCTGGGCTACGCCTGCATCGTCCTGGCGGTGTTCATGGTCGGTGCGATTAAGGACCCGGTGCGGAATATCTGGATTGTCCAGGCGTTTATGGTCGGATGCGCTATCGCCTTCGTGATGCCTCTGGTGATGGGGCCGCTGCGCGGCATCCCGTTGTTCTGGCGGCTGATCGACAGCAGCTTCGGCCTGGTGGGTTTTTTTCTGTTGCTATTGCCGTACCGGCTCATCCGCGGACTGGAGGCCTCGTCGGCAGACCCAGGGCACGGCTAGGGCCGTGGATCAGGGCACGGCGCGGGTCCCGGGCGATGTTTCGGCCTCGGCCAGCAGAATGGGTTCTTCGGGCGACGCCGCGCGGCGGCTGATGGCCGTGGTCAAGGCGGTGCAGAGCGACCGGGCGTTCAGACGCGTGCGATGCAGTCGGCAGCCGGCAATCCGCGCGTGGAACAGCCGCACGTCCTCCTGGGGCGACAGGGCAAAGCTCTCGTTGTAGAAGAGGTCCATATCCCGGCAGAAATCGACCCCTTTGGTGTGACCTGCGGTCTGGTCGGGAACGCGTCGTGGGGGCGTGGATTGGCGGGCGGTTTCCTGGCAGCCGAACAACAGCAGGCACGCCCCGAGGGTGAGCCAGGCGATCCAGTGTTTCATGTTTTCTCCCCTTGTCCTCGTACTGAAAAGGCCACACCCTCCGTCAAAAACATACCAAATACCCCGTCCCGGTCAACCTGTGTCGACGGGGGCGCTGACGGCGCCGGGATGCATCGTGCCGTGCGAATTCCCTGTAACGGCGTCGGCGAATTGACGATAAGAAGAGCAGACGGCGTCCGGTCCCGTTGAGCCGTCGGGGCCAACGGCGGTTTCAGGGGCAGGGCGATGCAAGTTATCGGCCGAAAATGTGAAAGAATCGTCCGTCGTCAAGCGTTCTTGTTTGACGGATAACGGGGCAGGGCGTAGAATCCAGTCCAACGGCTGATTTCTACGCAGTCATCCGTCTCAGGACTCGCATGCGTTCGGGTGGAGTAGCCTTGAAGCGAGCAGGTCTCATCATCGTTTTGATCCTCACGTGGGCGCCGGTTCCGAGCTTGGCCGGCGCGGAGGCTCTCCCCCCGGCAGCCCCCCCCTCGGCCGTGGCCGCGACCGAAGCGGAGGATGCCCAACTGCGGGTTCTGCGCACGGCCCTGATGCAGGGGCCCACCACGCAGAGCCGTGTGGACGCGGCGGTGGTTCTGCTGGGGCGGTCGGATCCGGCGGCCCGGTCCGTGCTGGTGTCGGCCCTTCTGGCGAAGGACAATCCCGACGCGCGCCGGGCGGTGTGCCGTGGGCTGATTCGCAGCCGGGCGGTGGTGGGGACCGTGGGTCGGCCGGACGCCTTTCTCGAACCCTTGATGGGCCTGCTCTTGTCGGAGTCGCCCGATGAGGTCCGCCTGGCCTCGGAGGCCCTGCTGGTCCTCGAGTTTGAGCAGATCGGCCCCCGGCTGATGCAGTGGGCACGCAGCCGTGAGATGGAGACGCGAGTCCGGCTGAATGTCCTGTACGCCCTGAGCCTGTGGCCGCGCAAGGAGGCCATTGCCACGCTGATCGACCTGGTGGACGATCCGGATTCCCAGGTCGCCGCCCGCGCCCGTGATGAGCTGCACGAGGCGTTCGGGATTCCCGCGGGGACCGATCCGCAGACCTTTCGGGGGATTCTCGAAAAGCTGCAGGCCAAGAGTCCGCCACAGATCATCCGCGATCTTATGGCGGCCCAGCGTGAGCGGGCGGCGGTGCAGAGTGAGCGAATGCGGCGGCTGGCCGCCGAACGCGACCTATGGCGGGGCAAGTATCTGGCCGGGCTCGACCGGGACTATGCCCGCCTCGACGAGGCCGGCAAGGCCAAGATGCTGATTGAGAGGCTTGGCAGCGAATGGTCCGCCGAGAAGCTTTGGGCCTTGGACAAGGTCAGCGCCTATCCGGGCAGTGTGCCGCAGGAGCTGCGCGTTCTGCTTCTGGCCTCGGTGGCCGACAGTGACCGCGACGTCCGTCTGGCGGCGGCCAAGGTCCTGGCCGGCAAGAGCGCCCTCGATCCGGCCCAGGTCCTGCTCAGGCAATTGGAGATGGAGACAGACCGCGAGGTCGCCACGGCGATCTTTGACGCGGTGGGGGAGGCGTGCTTTTTCGCGTTTTCGCCGGGATCCCCGATCAAGCTGGATCCGGCCATCCGCGACCGCACGCTGGAACTGGCGGGGAAGTACCTGGCGGCCGAGGACGGTCGCATGGTGGCCCAGGGGGCGGATGTACTTCGCAAGTTGGTCGGGCTCGACGGGCTCACCGATGAGGCGGTCGAGCGATATGCGCGGCTCTTGGCGAACACGTACACGACCGCCAAGGAGACGAAGGACGAGACAGTCCGCGTCGCGCTGCTCAATGCCATGGCGTCTCTGGCCGACCGCCCCAAGGTGCAGGCGGCGGCCGATACGTTGTTCCGACCCCTGTTTGAACAGGCCCTGCAGCAGGACAGCGCCAACGGTCTTCGTCAGGCCGCCGCGACGGGGTTGCTGAATCTCGACAAGACGGCGGCGATGGCGTTTTTTCGCGAGAAGGAGCTGCAGTCCGACCGCAGCGCGGCGGTCCGTCGGGTGGTGATCTCGGCGGCGGCGCAGGCCGGTGACGAGCGTGATCTGACGTGGTTGAGCGGGTTGCTGGGCGCCAACGGCGAGCCCGAGTCGGCCTGGCAGGCAATGCGGGCCATTTTGGACCGGCAAAATGCCGCAACCGTGCTGGCGTGGGCCAAGCGGCTCTCAAAGCTAGAGGCGCGTTATCGTGAATTGCTGACCCTGGCCGACGGCAAGGCCGAGGCGGCCAAGGACACGGACATGCAGACGGCCATCCGTCTGCTCCTGCTCCAGGCGCATCTGGACGCCTCGGATGTCCCGAAGGCGGCAGGGGTGTTTACGTGGCGGTTGCTGCGGCAGAACGATATCACCGCGGCCGATCCGTTCGTCCAGGCGATCGAGGAGTGGCTGGCTCGGCCCGACGTGGACGCGGCCCGAAAGACCCTGCTTCTGGATGCGCTGGCCGGCGTGAAGAAGCCCGATCAGGCCCAGTGGACGCAGTGGATGGCCAAGCTGAAGGACTGGCAGACGCGGTTCGGCTCGGCGGCGGGCGAGGGGGGGGATGCGTCGGCCGATACCGAGGGTAATGCCGCCCGTTCATCGAGACGGGCGCCGGCGATGTCGCCCTTGACGTGAGTGGTTTATTGCCCGACCGTCGCAGTCCGCCGGTTCATCGGGGATATGCCCGCTCAAGTCGAAGGCCCGCCCTTTCAGAATCTCACGTCCGTATGCTACAATGTCTTGGCAGGTTCATGCCGTGAACTTGAGGCGGCGGTAGAGGGTACCGGAAAAGACGTGTGTTCGAGGAGATCCATGCGCTCCATGAGACCAGACCGATGGGCATGCCGGGGTGCGGCGGCAATCCTGGTTCTGCTGACAAGCGGCGTTCTACGGGGGGCGGATCGGCCTCAGTGGGGTGAACCGGGCGGTCGCAATCAGGTGTCGGCGGAGGTCGGCCTGCCCGATCGATTCGATCCGGAGACGGGCCTGAACGTCAGGTGGGTGGTTCCGCTGGGGACCGAAACGTGGTCCACGCCGGTGGTCTCGCAGGGGCGTATCCTCATCGGGACGAACAACGGTGCGCCGAAGGACCCGCGGGTCAAGGGCGATCGGGGCATTCTGGTGTGCCTGCGGGAGGACGATGGCGGATTCTGCTGGCAACTGGTCGTGCCGAAGGTGACCGAGGACATCTACAAAGATTGGCCGCGCGTGGGCATGGTGTCGGCCGCCACGGTTGAGGGCGACCGTGTCTACATGGTCAGCAACCGCAACGAAGTGATGTGCCTGGATCTCAAGGGCCAAGCCGACGGCAATGATGGGCCGTATCGCGATGAAGGGCGGCACATGGTCCCGGCGGGCACTGAGCCGCTGGAGATCGCCGCTCAGGACGCCGACCTCCTTTGGCTGTACGACATTCCGGCCGAACTGGGCATCTGGGCGCACGACTCGGCGCACTGTTCGGTCCTGGTGCATAAGGACCTGTTGTACGTCAACACCAGCAGCGGACTCAACGGCGAGCATAACCGCGTCCGCGTGCCCGACAAGCCCAGCCTGATCGTGTTGGACAAGCACACCGGTCGACTCGTGGCCCAGGAGAACGAGGGCATCGGCCCGCGGATCTTCCATTCGACGTGGTCCTCTCCGGCGTTGGGGACGGTCGAGGACGAACCGGTCGTGTTCTTTTGCGGGGGCGATGGCGTGTGCTACGGGTTCGACCCGCCACGTCCTTCGGATGCGCCGGTCGATCTGCACTGTCGCTGGCGGTTTGACTGTGACCCCGAGGCGCCGAAGGAGAACGTGCATCAGTACATTCGTAATCGCCAGGTGAGCCCCAGCAACATCAAAAGCATGCCGGTCTTCCATGAGGGCCGCGTATACATCACCGCCGGCGGCGACATCTGGTGGGGCAAAAAGGAGGCGAATCTTCTATGCGTGGATGCGAGCGGTCAGGGGGACGTGACGCGCCGCGGCCGGCTCTGGTCTTACGCGATGGGCGAGCATTGTTGCACGACGCCGTCGGTGTGGGAGGGACTCGTTTTCGTGGGCGATTGCGGCCGCATGGTCCACTGCGTCGACGCCGCGACCGGGCGGGCGTACTGGACCCATGAGACCGACGGTGAGATCTGGGCCTCGACGCTGGTGGCCGACGGCAAGGTGTACGTGGCCACGCGGCGAGGCGGCGTGTGGGTCTTTGCCGCCGACAGGGAGAAGCGCCTGCTGCACCACGTGCGTCTGGACAGCCCGATTGCCGGGACACCGGTGGCGGCCAACGGTGTTCTATACGTCGCCACGATGCGTAAGCTATACGCCTTTCAGAGTGGCGCCTCGGCCCCGCCCGCGCAATAACCCCCGTTCCGGCCTGGCGTCGTCACGGGCCGATAATCCGGTCGGCGCCCACGCGATCGGCGCCGCGTGTATCGGACGGGCCCGTCCGTACGCACTGCTGACCCCTCCGATTGAAGTTAACCGCGCGGCTGGAATCGACGATACCTCTTCGGGTGAATCCCCACGCAGGGAACGGGATGAAACGCCGGTAAAAAGGAGGTTCCCGCAAGAGGCCCGTTCCCGCGGTCAATGGAAACGGACGTGCAGTCTTGGAGATGCGCCGTGTCGCAGTTTGACAAGCAGAGTCATCCGATCCTGGCCGAGAGTGTGGTCCGCCTGGACCCGAGCCCGCTGGTCACCACGTCACGGCAGTGGCTCCAGGTGCGCGACATCATGACGCCGGATGTGTGCACGATCGACCCGGATCGCACCATCGTCGATGGGGCGGCGATCATGGCCGACAACACGATCTCGTGTCTGATCGTCTGTCGGGGGAACGACCTATTGGGCGTTGTGACGGAGACGGACCTGCTCAAACGGGCGGTGGCCCAGGGCGACGATTTCCGGCGGATGACGGTCGCCCAGGTGATGAGCCGCCCCCTGTACACGGTTCAGGCCGATTTGGGCGTCCTCGAGGCCGGTCGCCTCTTGGAGGACCGCAAGATTCGGCGTCTGGTTGTGCTCGATGAGCAGGGCCACCTGGCGGGCATTCTGACGCAGACCGATCTGGTTCGCGCCATGACCACGTACAACATGGGCAAGGAGATTGCCGAGATCATGACCCAGGACGTGGCGGTGGTGTCGTCCGGCGTGACGGTGCAACAGGCGGCCCGGGTCATGGCACGGCAGAACATCTCCTGCGTGATCGCCATGGAGGGTGAGACGGTCGGGGGCGTCTTCACGGAGCGCGATCTGCTCAAGCGGGTTCTGGCGGCCAACCGGGACCCCGGCCAGACCCTTCTGCGGGAGGTGATGTCGAACCGGGTGGTCAGCGTGTCGGCCAGTTGCTCGATCGTGACGGCCAGCCGCCTGATGGACCAGCGGAAGATCCGCCGGCTGGTGGTCATGGAGGACGGCGCCCTGCGCGGCCTCATCACGCAGACAGACGTGCTGCGCGCGCTGAAGGAGCGACTCCAGGCGGAGGAGGATCGCCACCGCCAACTACTGGCCGAGTCGCACAACTGTGTGTTCACCACCGATCTGGAGGGGCGCACGACGTATGTCAACCCGGCTCTGCTGCAACTGCTGGGCCTGTCGGACGCGTCGGACCTGGTGGGGCAGATCTTCTTGCCCGATCGGTTCTGGAAAGAGGCATCCCAGGCCCCCGATGTGCTGGCGGGCCTGAAGAACGGGGGGCCCCAGATTCGTGATCTGGCGTTGCGGTCGGCAAGGGGGAAGGACCTTTTCGTGACGCTGTTCAGCGTGCGTGCTCGTAACGTGCGAGGCGAGGTCATCGGTCGACAGGGAGTGCTCTACGATACGACCGCGGACAAGGAGCTGAGCCGGATTCGACGGATTGAGCGGGAGCTGCGCGACAGCGAGGACCTGTTGCGCGCCACGCTCGAATCGACCGCCGACGGGATCGTGGCCGTGGATCACGACAACGCCGTGATCGACGCCAACACGCCGTTCCGGCACATGTGGGGCCTGGACCCGGACACGGGTGTGCCCGCGGACTGGTCGGCGCTGGGCGATATGTTGGAAGACAGCCTCGCGAATCCGCAGACCTTGCGGCGGATCGTTTCCGGCCAGGCGGCGGCAGCCGGGGAGGCCTGCGTCCTACACTTCAAGGACGGCAAGGTCCTGGAGGTGCACGAACGGCCATTGGTCCGCGGGGGGCGCGTCTGCGGACGCGTTTTGAACTTCCGGGACGTCACCGTGCAGCGACGCACCCAGGAGGCCCTGGAACAGGCCCGCAAGCAGGCGACCGACGCCTGCCAGGCGACGGAGCGCGCCAACCGACAGTTGGCCGAGGCCGCCGAACGGGCGCAGCTTCTGGCCCAGCAGGCCATGATGGCCAATCGCGCCAAAAGCGACTTCCTGGCCAACATGAGCCATGAGATTCGCACCCCCATGAACGCCATCGTCGGATTCAGCGAACTGCTGGAGCGAGAGGATCTCAATGAAGAGCAACGCAAGTTCGCCCGGACGATTGCGCAAAGTGCCCGAAATCTGCTCGATCTGATTGACGATATTCTCGATTTCTCCAAGATCGAGGCCGGCAAGCTCACGTTGGAGATGCTGGAGACCGACCTGGGGCAGCTTCTCGAAGGGGTCGATTCGTTGCTGCGTCCCAAGGCCCAGCAAAAACAGTTGCGTTTTGACGTGTTGCAGTGCGACGCGTTGCCCCAGTTCATTCGCACCGACCCGACGCGGCTGCGTCAGTGCCTGATCAACCTGGCCGGTAATGCCATCAAGTTCACCGAGTCGGGACACGTGTATATTAACGTTTCCCTCGAGACCCGTGATGACGGTGGCACGTGGCTGCGGTTCGACGTGGA
>OMKS01001600.1_pt1 | contig 20009 bp, 17 predicted proteins | sample 1674721 | NCBI WGS metagenome assembly OMKS01 (sample SAMN06264996, study PRJEB25208) | sediment metagenome | isolation source: hot spring sediment | place: USA: California | collected 2014-09-02
GGCACTGCGCTCCTCGTCCATCATTCTCTCCATATACCGCAGCCATCAGCTTTCCGCCACCCTGAACTGACGGGCAGCCTCCAGGAACCGACCGACGAAGGAGTCCGGGGCTTGGGCGTCGGCAAAAGTTGTGACCCGCAGGGAAAGATGGTTGTGGCGATTGGCTTCCAGCTCCAACTTCAGGCTGTCGTTGTCATCCTCCAGGATCAGCAGCGAAGTTTCGCCCCATGCTTCCTCGATCCGCCAGGCGCCGATAAGGCTGTTGCCGTCCAGGGAGAGTTCCACCGTGCCATGGAGGCCTTCCGAGTCTTTGGAGAAACGCAGGCGGCTGTTGTCGCCGAGCACCAAGGTTCGCCCCAGCAACCCGTCATAATTGATCGTCTCCTTTGGCCCCACGGTATTGTCGCGGCAAATCGACACGTAAGTGCCATCGAACTGGGGCTGTAAACCGGCAGCCTGGACCTTGGCATCATTCTGGTGCCGGCGCAGGTAGTAATGCAGACCGAGTTCTGGCTGCACCGCATCCACCAGATTCATGAATGCCGCGGCGGAAACTTCCACCGGCTCTCCTTGCAGGGCCTTGCCGATCAGTTCCTGCTTCCACCAGTTAAGGATGGCCGGCAGGGTTTCGGCCACTTCCCGCATGGTCACCGGGGGCACATTGTAACCCGGGGGCAACAGCGCCGCAATTCTGTTCTGGGCCGCCGGGGCTGTGGCGTAAAGCAGGCCTTTACGCAGGCCATCCAGCAGTTCATAGTTGTCGGGTTCCAGGTTTTGACCGTTGAGTTCCGCAATGTCCCGGCTGATCTGGAAGAGGTCCAGCAGCGCGCCCGCGTAGAGGTTGGCCCGCAGATCGGCCAGTTCATCTTCGTTTACCGAGCCGTTCAGCTCCGCCAGACCGGCCATGGGGTCGATGGTGAGATCATAATCCCGATAGCCATTGATTGCGGTCAAAAGGGAGGAGACGTCACCATTGGCAAAAGCCTTGGCGGCCAGGGTGGTCAGCGGGGTGACGACCACGTTGCCGCTGTCACCCTCTTCGACCCGACGCATCAACTGACCGGCAAAAGGGAGCCCCTGGTGATAGCCGCGGTCGAGCATGATGATGGTACGACCGGCGGGAACCGGGGTGGTAAAGCTGAAACGGCCCTGCTCATCGGAAAAAGTGGAGATCTGCTCGCCTTCGTCCCAGCGGCCGTTGCCGTTGACATCCTCAAAAAAGGTGGCCTTGACGATATAGGGGTCAACCGCGATGCCGCCGGTTATACCGGTAGTGGCGTAACTGGTAGTGCCGGCAGTGCTGCCAACGGGAGCGCTGTCGGAGCCACCACCACAGGCGGTCAGGATCAGGAGAAGCAGAAGAGCGGGGAAAAAACTGGAGATTTTAGTTCTCATAACGGCACCTAATGGGTTTGATGCCGTATGGTATGTCAATCACTTAATTGACAGGTACCATTCGGCAACCCCGCTACCATCTCCTGCCAAAAACAGGAGGAAGGCCGGTGGTTTTGCGCCCCATGCTTTCGCCATGGTTTGCCTTTATCGTGGTAAAACGCTGGTAACGATTACTGCGTGATGCACAAAACATACCACCAGAACCTATAAAAGTTTTATCAAATTATTCCAGCACCTTGTCCCAACTGCCCGGCTGGTTTCGCCTCCCCCGGCCCTCCCGGGTTGACGCAATCTGTCATCGGCCATGACATTTTACGTCAACCGCAACCGCCAAACCCGTCGGGACAAGCAAAGAGGGTGCCAAACCGGAGTCACTTCAGGCAAGATGCTGTTTTCTAATGGAAAAATCGGAGGGATTGAGAAATGGCCGAAGAGCCGGGAAGCAGGAAGTGTATGGAATCAACTACAGCCAGAGGTAGCCAAGGCGGTGTTACCGGGGTATTTACCAATTAAATCGTTTGGTTATTCCGGTGTATGGATTTCACTCCTTGAAGTCGCCGGGGGAGAGGCCGTGCTTTTTCAGCAGATTATAGAGGTCGGCCCGGTATCTGCCGGCCAGTTCCGCCGCCCGGCTGATGTTGCCGGCGGTGGCATTGAGCAGGTTGCGCAGATAGGTTTTTTCAAATCCGGCCCGAGCCTCTTTCAGGGTCGGCAGGGAACTATGGCCGGCGTAGGTCGGAAGGATCAGCTCTGCGTCGATGGCGTCGTTCCGGTTCATGGCGAGGGCGAATTCGATGGCGTTTTCCAACTCCCGGACGTTGCCGGGCCAATCATGCAGCATCAGTTTCTGCAGCGCGGCGCTCGTGATGGTGCTTATTTTACCGCCCCTCTGCTCGCTGTGTCGGCGCAGGAAGTAATCAACCAAGGGCGGTATGTCTTCCTTTCTGTCCCGCAAAGGAGGAACATGCACCGGAATTACGTGAACCCTGTAAAACAGGTCTTCGCGGAAGGTGCCTTTTTTTACCTCCTCCGTCAGGTTCTTGTTGGTGGCGACGATCACCCGGACGTCGATGTCGATCTGTTCCTCGCCGCCCAGGGGCATGATGGTTCGCTCCTGCAGCACCCGCAACAGCTTGCCCTGCAGGGGCAGGGGCAGGTCGCCGATCTCGTCCAGGAAGATGGTGCCCCGCCGGGCCCGAACGAAAAGCCCCGCCTTCTTGCGGATCGCGCCGGTAAAGGCCCCCTTCTCGTGGCCGAACAGTTCGCTCTCCAGCAGATTTTCGGGGATAGCGGCGCAGTTGATGGCTAGAAAGGGAAATTCCTTGCGCGGACCCGCCAGGTGGATGGCCTTGGCGATCAGCTCCTTGCCGGTGCCGCTGGCCCCATAGATGGCCACGGTGGAGTCGGAGCCGGCGATGCGGGCCACCTGGTCGAGCACCCGGCGCATCGCGTCACTGCGGGCAATGATGTTGCCGAAGTCGTACTTCTCCTCGACCAGCTCCCGCAGCCGGTTGAGCTCCCCGGTCAGCCGGTTTTTTTCCCGGGCCCGCTCGATCTGCAGGATCAGTTCGCGAGAGTCGAAAGGCTTGGTCAGATAGGTGAAGGCTCCCCGCTGCATGGCGTTCACCGCGCTTTCGATGCTGCCGTGCGCGGTGAGGATGATCACTGGCAGCTCCGGGGCCTCCTGGTGTAGCTCTTCCATAAGGGTAAGGCCGTCCTGACTGACCAGTTGCAGGTCAACCACGGCAGCATCGAACTGCTGTTGGCCAATCAGCTTTTTCGCTTCTTTTTCGTGGCCGGCGGTGGTCACCTCGTAACCAGAGGCTTCCAGTCTGATCCGCATCAGATCGAGCAGGTTCAAATCGTCGTCGACCACCAATATCCTGTTGTCCGCCATCTCTTGCTCCTCAGCGGGTGAGCTGCCTTTTTTGCTCTTCGATTTCCAGGTTGATCTGGCGCATCTTGTCCAAAACCTCGAAGAGACCGAGCCAGACCCGGGCTTCTTTGGCCAGGGGGCTGGCGGGGAAATCCCTGGGGATCCGGGCGAAATAATCCCGAGCCTGCCGGTAATCCCTGGCCGGATTGTCGCTGTGGGCGTAGATCAGGCCCAGGTTGTAAAGCGCCTCGTCGGCCGGCGATTCTGCCCCGGCCTGCTGCAGGATATTTTCGTTTTTCCGCACCTCCTCCTCGAAGTTTCCATCTTCAGCCACCGGTCGGGGCAGGGGCGCCGGCTCGTCTGTCGCGGCCTTAATAGCATCGTAGAGGTCCATAAAAATTTTGGCCTCCAAAACCAGCGGTGACTTGGGAAAGATGCGGATCAGTTTCGCGAAGTATTGTCGGGAGAGCTCGGCGTCCCTCCCTGTAAAGGCGGGATCGGCGTAAACCAGGCCCAGGGCGTAAAGGGCCAGGTCGCCGTGGGGGTCGGTTTCGCTGTCGCTCGCAACCTGTCGGCTCTGTTGGATCACGGTGTCGAAGGATCCGGAGGCCAGATGCTCACGGTATCGGCTAAGCTCGTGCCCGGCCGCCGGGAATTCAACGGGGACCGTCTGCACCGGCGCGCAGGCCGCCGCCAGCGCCAGGATCAGTCCGCCAACGGCAAGGTAAAGTAAAAAGTACTGCCCTTTTCGATTTGACTTGTCGCCCACACTGTACCTCCATGCGCGAGAATGATCTGTTTTACCATGGCCAGCCCCAGGCCGCTGCCTTTGATTTTCTCGCTCCTGGTCGGAAGCACCTGCTGGAACTTGAGAAAGATCCGCTTCAGGTCTTCCTGAGGAATTCCGATCCCGGTGTCCTGCACGGCCACTTCCAGCATCTTGCCCCGGACCGTGGCCGTCAGGGTGATGGTGCCCTCTTCCGGCGTAAACTTGATGGCGTTGCCTACCAGATTGCGGACCACCATCTTGATTCTTTCCTGGTCCACGTTTACCCGCAAGAGAGTGCCGATTTCGTTGACAATACGTATCCCCTTGGCCTCACACAGGGGCTGCAAACCTTGCAGGGCATCGCAGACCAAGGTGGAAAGGTTGGTCCGGGTATGATGATCGACCACCATCCCTGCTTCCATTCTGGCCAGGTCCAGAAGGGAGTTGACCAATTTGATCAAGCGGTCGCTCTCCTGAGCGATGATGAGCAGGATGCGTTGCTGATGATCATTGATATCCCCGCCCACGCGATCAAGCAAAATATGGGTCCCTTCCTTGATGGAAGTGAGGGGGGTGCGCAATTCGTGGGACATGTCGGCGAAAAAAGCCGACTTAAGGTTGTCCAACTCCTGAAGCTTGTGGCACATGCTGTTGATAGCGAGCGCCAGGGATTTGATGGCCGGGGGCGATTCGATTTGGAGATCACCCTGAAAGTTGCCCTGGGAGATTTCCCGGGTCTTGGCCCTGATGATCTGCAGCGGACGGGTAATGCTCCGCGTGATGACGGAGGCCACCAGCAGGCCGATGAAGAGCGCTCCGAGGGTAATAAGAACGGCGATTACGCCGGCCCGCTCGCCCTCTTCTCGCAGGTTGGCTATTTTGGCAAACATGTTCTTCTCGCTCACCTGCTGAATGCCCTTCAGGGTGGCAATAAGCTCGGCGGTGATCTTTTTTTTCTCCTCGTCGTAACGTTCGGCGTCTTGGGGAGCAGCACTCTGGCGCAACTGGTGTTCCTTCTCAACCATCCTGGTAAATTCAAGGTGCTGGTCGGTGACGGTCTGCAGGGCTTGTTGAATCTCCGGATCGATCGCCTCGCTCCGGGCGTTCCGCAGCAGCCGATCGAACTCCGCCCCGGCTTCCAGGTAGTTCCGGTATAGCTGTTCATCGTTTAGCAGCACAAACATCCGCTCGTTGCGCACCTGGGAGAGCAGCGCGTCGGAGAGCTGGTTGGAGAATTCCATGACCGCCGCGTCGTGCAAAATGATTGACCGCACTATCTGATTGAACCGATTGAGCTGGTAGATAAAAAAGAGGCTTACCCCGGCCAGCATGATGAAAAAGACCAGAGAGCTGATAACAAGACGAGCGAAGATCGACAGTTTCGAAAGAAGCGGGACCCTGGCCGCCATGGTTCAGTCGCGTTTGCCGTAGTTGGTGTCAACCCAGTCGGCGTAACTGCCGTCCATGATCGCCCGCCACCAGGGCTCATGGGCCAGATACCAGTCGATGGTGGCGCCGATCCCCTCCTCGAAGCTGTAGGCGGGGGTGTAGCCCAGTTCCGTTTCCGCTTTGGTGGGGTCGATGGCGTAGCGGTGGTCGTGGCCGGGGCGGTCCTTGACGAAGGTGATCAGTTCGGCGCAGTTTTGACCCCGGGCCGCCGGGCAGTCAGGAAAGCGGCGGGCCAGAGCGGGGTCGGCGGCAAAGCGTTGGTCCAGGGCCCGGCAGAGCAATCGGACGATCTCCAGGTTGCGCAACTCATGGTGGCCGCCGATATTGTAAGTTTCGCCCCGGCGGCCTTTGTTCATCACCAGCTCAATCCCCCGGCAGTGATCTTCCACCTGCAGCCAGTCGCGGATGTTGCTCCCATCGCCGTACACCGGCAGGGGCTTGCCCTCCAGGGCGTTGATCAGGATCAGCGGGATCAGCTTTTCCGGAAACTGGTAGGGCCCGTAGTTGTTGGAGCAGTTGCTGGTGGTCACCGGCAGGCCGTAGGTGTGGTGATAGCTCCGCACCAGATGATCCGAGGCGGCCTTGCTGGCCGCGTAGGGGGAGTTGGGGGCGTAGGGGGTGGTTTCGGAAAAGGGCGGGTCATTGGGACCCAGTGAGCCGTAAACCTCGTCGGTGGAGACGTGGTGGAAAAGAAAGTCGCCCCCACCCCGCCAGAGCTTTTTCGCCGCCAGCAGCAGCGTGTGGGTGCCGACGATATTGGTTTGAATAAAGGCCTCCGGTCCGGTGATGGAGCGGTCCACGTGGGATTCGGCGGCAAAGTGGACGATGGTGTCGATCTTCTCCCCGGTCAGCAGTTGCTCCACCAGGGGCTGGTCGCAAATATCGCCATGGACCAGACGGAAATCGGCTTCGGCGGGCAGGCCCTCCAGATTGGCCGGGTTGCCGGCGTAGGTCAGGGCATCCAGGACCACCAGCCGGTCCCCGGGATGCTGCCGGGCCCAGTAGTGGACAAAGTTGGCCCCGATAAAACCGGCCCCGCCGGTAATCAGCAATTTACGCATGCTTTCAGCTCCTTTAGCATGGCCCGCAGGCCGTCGCGCCAGTGGCGGGGGGGCAGGCCGAAATCTTGCCAGCTGGCGGTTTTGTCCAGCACGCTGTAGGGCGGGCGGCGGGCCGGGGTGGGGTAGGCGGCGCTGTTGATGGGTTTGATCGCCGCGCTGGTGGGACCGAGGAGGCCCAGTCGCTCTCCCTCCTCCTTGATCGCCACCGCGAAATCGTACCAGCTTGCCACCCCGGCGTCGCTCCAGTGGTAGATGCCCCGCAGCTCCGGGCGCTGGGCCGCCGCCCACAGGGCCTGGGCCAGGGTGCGGGTCCAGGTGGGGGTGCCGATCTGATCGCATACCACTCCCAATTCGGATCGTTCAGCCAACAGCCGGAGCATGGTTTTCACGAAGTTGTGACCCTGGGCTCCGTAGAGCCAACCGGTGCGGATAATCAGGGCCTGGCCGTTGCTGGCCCCCCGCACCTCCATCTCGCCCGCCAGCTTGCTTTGGCCGTAGATATTGAGGGGTCCGGTGGGGGCGGTGGGGCGGTAGGGGGTGGCCTGGTCGCCGGCAAAGACGAAATCGGTGGAGATATGCAGCAGCCTGGCTTTGCCGGCCGCCGCGGCCCGGGCCAGGTTGCCGGCGCCGGTGGCGTTGACCGCGTAGGCCAGCTTCGCTTCCGCTTCGGCCTGATCCACCGCGGTATAGGCGGCGGCGTTGATGATCAGGGCGGGGCCAACGGCGGCCACCGCCCGATTAACCGCGAGCTGATCGGTGATATCCAGTTGCCGGCGGGTCAGGCAGTGCAGTTCGCAGCGGGGCGGGGCGGTATGGCGCAGTTCGTCGGCCGCCTGGCCGCCGGCGCCGGTGATCAGTACCTTCATGGGTAGCACTCCGCCTCCCCCAGGCCGGCCCCGGCCCGGTCCTTGGCCGAGAGCAGGGGAGGGAGGTCCGGCCGCAGCGGCCAGGCGATGGCCAGCTCCGGGTCGTCCCAGCGCAGCACCCGCTCCTCGGCGGGGGCGTAGAACTGGGTGCATTTATAAAGAAAATCCGCCTCGGGACTCAGTACGTAAAAGCCGTGGGCGAAGCCCGGGGGCACCCAGAGCATCCTTTTGTTGGCCGCCGACAGGGTTACCCCCACCCAGCGGCCGAAGGTCGGGGCGTGGCGGCGCAGATCCACGGCCACGTCGAAGACCTCGCCGGCGATCACCCGGGCCAGCTTACCCTGGGGCTGCTTGAGCTGGTAGTGCAGGCCCCGCAGGGTGCCCCGGGTCGAGCGGCTGTGGTTGTCCTGGACAAAGGCAAGATCGAGCCCGGCGGCGGCGAACTTTTCCGCGTGCCAGGTTTCCATGAAAAACCCCCGTTCGTCGCCGAACACCTGGGGTTCGATGAGGATAACCTCCGGAATAGCGGTGGGAGTAAATTTCATGGCCGGCCGATGATCCGCAGCAGGTACTGGCCGTAGCCGCTTTTTTCCAGGGGCCGGGCCAGGGCCGCCAGTTGTTCGTCGTCGATATAGCCCATCCGGTAGGCGATCTCCTCCGGGCAGGCGATCTTCAGCCCCTGGCGATCCTCCACCACCTTGATGAAGAGGGCCGCTTCCACCAAAGACTGGTGGGTGCCGGTGTCCAGCCAGGCGGTGCCCCGGCTCAGGGGTTCCACGGTGAGCCGGTCCCGTTCCAGGTAAGCCTGGTTGACGTCGGTGATCTCCAGCTCGCCCCGGGGTGAGGGCCGGATCTCCCGGGCGATCTCCAGTACCTCGTTATCGTAAAAATAGAGGCCGGTGACCGCGTAGTTGGATTTGGGCTGCCGGGGCTTTTCCTCGATGCTGGTGGCCTTGCCCAGCTCATCAAAGGCGATCACCCCGTAGCGCTCCGGATCCTTGACGGTGTAGCCGAAGATGGTGGCCCCGGCCTCCCGGGTGGCGATACTCTGGAGCCGGCGGGAAAGACCTTCCCCGTAGAAGATGTTATCCCCCAGGACCAGGGTGACCGGGTCGGAACCGACAAAATCGGCCCCGATGATAAAGGCTTGGGCCAGGCCGTCGGGGCTGGGCTGGACGGCGTAGCTCAGGTTCAACCCCCAGGCCTGGCCGTCCCCCAGCAGGTGGCGAAAGGCGGCCTGGTCGCCGGGGGTGGTGATGATCAGAATCTCCCGGATTCCCGCCAGCATCAGGGTGGAGAGGGGGTAGTAGATCATCGGTTTGTCGTAAACCGGCATCAGTTGCTTGCTCACCGAATGGGTGAGCGGATAGAGCCGGGTGCCGGAGCCCCCGGCCAGGATAATCCCCTTGCGCATGGTCACATGGCCCCCTTGGAAAACAGAACGGCGGGAATGGTCTTGAGCAGGATCTTGATGTCCAGCCAGAAGGACCACTTTTCGATATATTCCAGGTCGAGGGCCAGCCACTGCTCAAAGGTCAGGTCGCTGCGGCCCGAGATCTGCCAGAGGCAGGTAATTCCCGGTTTGACGCTGAAGCGCTTGCGCTGGATCCCCCGGTCGAACAGGTCCACGTCCCGGATCGACATGGGCCGGGGGCCCACCAGGCTCATCTCGCCGCGCAGCACGTTGAACAGTTGGGGCAGCTCATCCAGGCTGGTTTTGCGGATGAAGCGACCCACCCGGGTAATCCGGGGGTCGTTGCTGATCTTGAAGATCGGCCCGTCGGCCTCGTTGAGGTGTTCGATCTCCTTGAGCTTCTCTTCGGCGTCCAGGTACATGGAGCGAAACTTGAACATGGGGAAAAGGTGCTTGCGCAGCCCCACCCGCTGCTGGACAAAGATGGCCGGCCCCGGGGAATCGAGCCTGACCGCCAGGGCCACCACGGCCATCAGCGGCAGGATCAGCGGCATGGCCAGCAGGGTCACCACCAGGTCGAACAGCCGTTTGACGAAAAGCTTGCTTTCGTCCTGGGCCACCGGCTCCATGGTGAGCAGGGGCAGGTGGCCGATCTGGGTCAGGCTGACCCGGGCCACCTGGACGTTGAAGATGTCGGCCATGAAGCGCAGCCTGATCCCCTCCTCCTCACAGGCGTGGGCGATAGGGTCGGCATCCTCCAGCAGGGAGCGAGGGATGGCGATGATCACCTCGTCCACCACGTTGCGCTTGAGGCACTCGCTGATCTCGGCCACCGTGCCGATGACCGGCGCGCCGTCGATCTCCCCTCCCACCCGGTCGGGATCGGGGTCCAGATGACCGACAACCTTGATCCCCCACTCCGCCTGGTTGCGCAGGTTGCGGGCCATCTCCCGGGCCCGGTCGCCGGTGCCGATGATCAGCACCCGCAGGGAGCCGCTGCCGTCGCGGATCGATTTTTTGAAGTACTCCCGGGCCGCCAGCCGGATCGCCAGCAGGGCCAGAAAGGCCAGAATGGCGAAAAAGAGGATCACCATCCGGCTGATATATTGAATTTCCAGGAAGAAGAGCAGGGAGAGCAAAACCCCGATGGTCAGGGCCATGCTGCGAAAAAGGGCCCAGGCATAGGCCAGGAAGTTGTTGTAGCGAGGGTTCTTGTAGGCCCCGAAATAGGAGAGAAAGCCGATGAGCAGGGTGAGCAGCAGGGGCAGCAGAAAGAGGTGCGAATAGATGTTGAGTTCGCCGGCCGCGGGCAGCAGCAGGTTGCGGCCCCAGAAGGCCACCAGAAACGCCGCCACCGCGCAGATTAGATCGAGTAGGAAAACGGTGCGGTCGAGTTCCTTGCTGCGGGGATCGTACATGCTTCACCGGATAATTCGGGGTAGGGCCGGGCCGGCCGGACAAAATGAACATGAGACTGTATCATTTCGTTGAGGCTTTGGCTACAACCTTTTGCGGCAACCGGGCTGTTCAGCTGCCCACCAACTGAAAGCGGCTCCCCGACGATATAGGGGTCCACCACGATCCCGCCGCTGATGGTACTCCCGGTGGGGGTGGACAGAGCCGAACTGATGCCGCTGCTGCCCCCGCCGCAGGCCGCCAGGGCCAGCAGGGGCAGAAGAAACAATGAAAAGATAGTCGTGGTCCTGGTAACCATAATGCCCCTTCGTTGCCGAGTTATAAAGATAATTCTTACGCTGTATCAGAACATGGTTTGCCTGGCAATTCTATTTTTGCTGGCTCGACAACGATTGGCTTCTCGGCAAAAGGGTTGTCCGGTTCGCCGCCAGCCGATTCGATCCGGTTTCCGGGAATCCGAACCGGTCCGGTCCGCTTTTCCGAACCGAACCCCGGCCCGGCAAAAGTTGCTCGTCGGTAACTTGCCAATAACAATTGATTTTTACCCGGAGGGCAATTTGGCATGTTTGTTGCTTGTAGGTATAGGTTAATTCCGAAATTAAAGTTGATAAATTTGTCCAACAGTCACAGGGAGACTCTGGAGATGAAGAAACTACTTGCGGCGGTTACCGCCACTCTGTTACTGGCCGCGACGCAGGCCGTCGCCGCCCCCTTCAACGCCTTTATCGATAACTCGGCCAGTCCCTACTCCGTGGCGAACCGGGCCCAGGCCACGGATATCTGGGAAGACGTTCACGGGGGTTACTACTACGGTGGTGGCGGCTATGAGTTCACCGGCTACTACCTGGGCACCTTTTCCGGTAACACCGGTGACGACTACGTGACCGACCTGATTAACTTCTATCTGGGCTCCTCCACCTCGTTCGAGTTCACCAAGGTCGACGCCCCCGCCGCCAGCAACGGCACCCTGACCGTCACCTACTTCAATGACTACTCGGGAACCTGGGAGACCAATTTCCCCGACGTGGTCAGTTTTTACACCATCAAGGGGGCCACCGAGTTCGCCCTTTACTTTGTCGATCCCTACACCGCTTCCGGTTTTTGGACCAGCGCCCATCTGTTGGCCCCGAATGGCAAGAACACCCCCGAGATGTCCCACATCACCGTATCCACCACCCCGGTACCCGAGCCCGCCACCATGCTGCTCTTCGGAGCCGGGTTGGCCGGGCTGGCCGGGTTGGGGCGGCGGAGGCTGCTGCAGGCCTGATCAGGCCACGGGAACCAGCAAGCTGGACGGCAGCAGCAAACAGGGCAGGGCCAGGCTTCTTGGCTCTGCCCCTTCTTTTTATTGCTGACACCAGTGGGGTTCGATGGTAATGGTTTGGCCAGGATCCAGATCGGTCCGGGGCCTTTGCCGGTCAACTCCCTTGCCCAAGAAAAACGAGGATCACCATGCTCACCCCCCACTCCCCCCGCTCTTTCCCCATCTTCCTTATTCTCGCCCTGCTGCTGGCGGCGTTGTCGGCCGGTTGCGGCAATCCCGAGCAGAAAAAACAGGCCCACTATGATAAAGGGCTGGAGTACGCGGAAAAGGGGGAGCACCGAGCCGCCATTCTCGAGTTTCGTAACGCGGTCCGGATCGACGGCAAGTATGCCGACGCCTACTATCAGCTGGGCCTGGCCCAACTGGCCACCGGCGACCCCCAGAATGCCTACCGTGATTTCGAGCGGGCCAGCTCGGTGGACCCCGCCAACCTCGATGCCCTGCTGCAGGCCGCCCGCATTCTTCTGGGCAGCAACCAGCCCCAGGAGAGTCGCCAGCGGGTGGAGAAGATCCTGGCCGTCGATCCCGATCACCTGGAGGCCCTGATCCTCCGGGCCACCATCCACCTGTTGGAGGGCGAGGCCGACCAGGCGGCGGCGGTGGTGGCCCGGGCCATCGAACTCCACCCCGAGCTGGATCGCCTCCATCTGCTCCAGGCGCAAATCCATACCACCCGCCGGCAGCCGGCGGCGGCCGAGGCGGCTTTCAAACGGGCCCTGGCCTTGCCGCCGGCCAATATCGGCAAGCATCAGGCCCTGGCCGGCTTCTATCTCAGTCAGCAGGAGGAGGCCAAGGCCGAAGCGCAACTGCGGCAAAGCATCGCCGCCTTCCCCGATTCACCCCAGCCCCATCTCGATCTGGCCGCCTTTTACGCCGGCCGGGACCAGATGGAGCGGGCCGAGGCCAGCATCAAACAGGCCATCGCCCTGGCCCCCGAGGATCCGGCCCTGCTCCTCAACCTGGGCAATTTTTACCGCAGCCGGGGCCAGCTCGACCAGGCCGAGGCGGCCTATCGGGAAGCCCTGGCCCTGGCCGCCGCCGAGGCCGCCCTGGATATCAAGACTACCCTGGCCGACCTCCATTTTGAACGGGGCCGGCGGGAAGAGGCGGAACAACTGGCCGGCGAGGTTCTGGCCGCCAACGGCCGCCACGGCCTGGCCCTCCAGGTCCGGGCCAAACTCCTGGTCGCCGAGGGGAAAAACGAGGAGGCGCTTGTCATTCTCAACGGCCTGGTTCGGGATTATCCCCGTTGGGGCGAGCCCTTTTACACCAAGGCGATGGCCCACTTCAACCGGGGTGAGATGGAGCTTTCCCATGGCGCCGTCGAGGAGGCGGTCAGGCTAAATCCCCGGGACAGCCAGGCCCGGACCCTGCTGGCTCAACACCTTTTCCAGAAGAGGGAGATCGCCGGGGCCAAAAATGAAGCCATCATCGCCCTGCGCCTGCGGCCCAACAACTTCCGGGCCGCCATCATCCTGGGCCGCTCCTTCCTCCACGACCGCGAGTACCAGGAGGCCCTGGACCTTTTTACCCGCATGAACGAGCTGGTGCCCGACAACCTGGAGGTGCTGCACCACCTGGGGTTGACCCACCTGGCCCGCCGGGAAAATCAGTCGGCCGCCGCCATTTTCGCCCGAATTCTCCAACAGCGGCCCGATTTTACCCCGGCCCTGGGCTCGTTGGTGGCCATCCGCCTTCAGACCCGTGATCTGGCCGGGGCCATCGCCCTGGCCGAGGAGCAATTGGGTAAGGCCCCAGATCATCTCGATTATCTGCTGCTGCTGGGCGAGCTCTATATCGCCAATCAGGATTTTGAGCGGGCAATTACCGTGCTCCGGCGGAGCCAGGAGTTGGCGCCCGAGGAGCTGCGCCCCTATCTGCTGATCGCCCAGATCCAGACCAAAACCGGGCGCAGCACCGAGGCCATCGCCGAATACCGGGCGCTGCTGGCTAAACAGCCCGGCCAGATCCCCGCCCGGATGCAACTGGGGATTCTCCTGGATCAGCAGGGCGATCAGGCTGGGGCCAAGGAGGCCTACCGGGAGATCCTCGGGCGTTCGCCCCGCTTCGCCCCCGCCGCCAACAATCTGGCCTGGATGCTGACCGGCGAGGAGAAGCCCGATCTCGGCGAGGCCCTGCGCCTGGCGCTGCTGGCCAAGGAGCAGGCCCCGGAAGATCCCCATATCGCCGATACCCTGGGCTGGGTCCACTACCTGCGGGGCTCCCATGACCTGGCGGTACGCCAGTTCAGTCAGGCCGCCGCCGGCCTGCCCGAGGCCCCCGCTATCCGCTACCATCTGGCTTTGGCCCTCCGGGCGGCGGGCAAAACCGCCGAGGCCGGGAGGGAGTTGCGCCGGGCCCTGGATCTGCCGGGGGAGTTCGCGGAGCGGGAGGCGGCCACGGAGTTGCTGGCCGGCTGGGAAAAAGAGTAGCTGTGGCCCATGCGGCGAACCTTTGCCATTGGTGACATCCACGGCTGCAGCTCACTGCTGGCCGAACTGCTCAAGCGGATCAGTCCCGATCCGCAAGGGGACACCCTGGTCATTCTCGGCGATTTCATCAATCGCGGTCCCGATTCCCGGGGAACCGTCGAGCTGCTGCTGGAACTAAAGCGGCAGTTCCGCCATCTTATCCTCCTGCGGGGCAACCATGAGCAGATGTTGCTCGATTATCTCGACGGCCGCCACCAGGGCCTTTTTTTGGCCGTGGGCGGCCGCGAGACCCTGGCCAGCTACGGGGCCGACCCCGCCGCCGTAGCTTCCACTTCCTGGCTGCCTCCCGAACACCTGGCCCTGCTGGCCGATCTGCCCACCTGCTATGAAAACGAACACGGGATCTATGTCCATGCCGGGCTCCAGCCCGGGGTCCATCTCACCGGCCAGTCGCCGGAATGGCTGCTCTGGGCCCGGGATGATTTTATTCGGTCCAACCATGATTTCGGCAAACGGGTAATTTTCGGCCACACCCCTTTTGCCGACCCCCTGGTGACGGCCAACAGGATCGGGATCGACACCGGCGCGGTCTATGGCGGCCGGCTCACCTGCCTGCTGCTGCCCGAATTGAAGTTTGTCAGCGTCGCCGCCACCGGCTCCTACTCCTGGGGCCGGCATCAGCGATGACCTTTACCGGGGGAGAATGATCCCGCCGCCATCACCGACGCCGATGCGCTGGGCGAGGGGGTTTTGCGTGGACCTGGCTGGTCAGTGGCCGTTTTGGCCGTAGGTTTGCCAGGCGGTGCGATAGAGATCGTTAAGGCGCTGTTCCAGTTGTCGGCGGTACTCCTCCAGCCGGTCTCCCTTCACGCCGGGGGGGACCGGCAGCGGCTCCCCGTAATGGTAGGCGATCCGGGCCCCGGGTTTGGGGATCACGGTGCGGTCCCAGCTTCTCAGAATCCAGCAGCGGTCGGCGGCCCAGGCCGAGGGCAGGATGGGAGCCCCAGTGCGGGAAGCCAGCAGCACCGCGCCCGCCTGGGCGATTTTAGCCGGCCCCTGGGAGCCGTCGGCGATGATCCCGGCGTTGGCTCCTGCGCCGACCTTGCCGATCATCTCCTTGAGGGCCGCCACCCCACCTCGGCTGCGGGAACCCCGCACCAGTTCGGCGTTCATCATCTTCAGAGCCCCGCTGAGCAGTTCGGCGTCGTCGCTGGCGGAAACCATCAGGATCCAGCGGGCCGCCGGAGCGATCTGCTGCTGCTGGCGCTTGACCTGGTAAAGGTGGAAAAAGACCGCGTAATGCCAGCAGGCCGAGATAAAGGGGGGCGCGGCCAGGCATTGCTCCAGGTGCTCCCGGCCCACGGTCCGGACCCGGCAGGAGGCGAAGAGGGCCCGGCTCAAGCCGTGGTAAAGGGGTGGGGCCAGCCGGCGGAGCAGGGCTTGTAACAAGGGGCTTTTTATGGCCATGGCGTGGGCTCCGGTCGCGTGTCGCTCACCATTTCAACTCCTCCTCGCGCAGTAGTTTCAGGCGGTCCCGCAACTCGGCCGCGTCTTCAAAAGCCAGTTCCCGGGCCGCTTCCCGCATCGCTTGCTCCACTTCCTTGATCTCCCGGCGCAGCTCCGCCAGGGTTTTGAAGGCCGGCCGCTCTTCGCCGACGGCCGCTTCCGGCAGCTCCAGCGGAGCGTAATCCTGCTCGTAGATGGTGGCCATGAGATCCTTTATCCGGGAGCGGATGGTGGTGGGGGTGATCTTGTGCTCCCGGTTGTATTCGGCCTGGATTGCCCGCCGCCGCTCGGTTTCGGCGATGGTCCGGGCCATGGCCTCGGTGATCCTGTCGCCGTAGAGGATCACCCGCCCGTCGACGTTGCGGGCCGCCCGGCCGCAGGTCTGGATCAGGGAGCGTTCGCTGCGCAGAAAGCCCTCCTTGTCGGCATCCAGCACCGCCACCAGGGAGACCTCGGGGATATCCAGCCCCTCCCGCAACAGGTTGATCCCCACCAGCACGTCATACTCGCGGCGGCGCAGGTCGCGGATCAACTCCATCCGCTCCAGAGTTTTGATGTCGGCGTGGAGATAGCGAACCCGGACATCCAGTTTGGCGTAATAATCGCAGAGATCTTCGGCCATCCGCTTGGTCAGGGTGGTTACCAGCACCGCCTCGTCGGCCGCCGCCCGCCGGCGAACCTCCGCCAGCAGGTCATCAACCTGACTGCCGGCGGGTCGCACTTCGATGGCCGGGTCCATCAGGCCGGTGGGGCGGATGATCTGCTCCACCACCCGCCCCTGGGCCTTCTCCAACTCAAAGTCGCCGGGGGTGGCGGAAACGTAGATCGCCTGGTGGACCCGGGCGGCAAACTCTTCGAACATCAGGGGCCGGTTGTCCAGGGCCGAAGGCAGGCGGAAGCCGTAGCCCACCAGGGTCTCCTTACGGGAGCGATCTCCCCGGTACATCCCCCGGACCTGGGGAATCGCGACATGGGACTCATCGACGAAGAGCAGATAGTCGTCGGGGAAATAATCGAGCAGGGTGGGGGGCGGGGCTCCGGGCGAGCGGCCGGTGAAGTGGCGGCTGTAGTTTTCGATGCCGTTGCAGTAGCCCAGCTCCTGGATCATCTCCAGATCGAACATGGTGCGTTGTTCCAGACGCTGGGCCTCCACCAGCCGATTTTGGGCGGTCAGCTCGGCCAGCCGCTCCTTGAGCTCGGCCCGGATGGTCCGGCCCGCCTCAAGCTGGCGCTCCTTGGAGGTTACGAAGTGGCTGCCGGGGAAGATGGTGACCTCGGCCAACTCTTCGTGGACCACCCCCCGCAGGGGGTCCACCACCCGGATCGCCTCGATGGTGTCGCCGAACAGCTCCACCCGCAAGGCCCGCTCCTCCTCGTGAACCGGAAAGATCTCCACCACGTCGCCCCGCACCCGGAAGGTGCCGCGATGGAAGGAGTAGTCGTTGCGCTCATAGAGCATATGGACCAGGCGGCGCTGAATCTCGGCCGGCGGGTACTCCTCGCCCACCTTGAGCGCCAGATGCATGTTGAGGTACTCCTCCGGCGAGCCCAGGCCGTAGATGCAGGAGACCGAGGCGACGATGATCACGTCCCGGCGGGTGAGCAGGGCCCGGGTGGCGCCGTGGCGCATCTGGTCGATGGTGTCGTTGATCGCCGAATCCTTTTCGATATAGGTGTCGCTTTGAGGGATATAGGCCTCGGGTTGATAGTAGTCGTAGTAGCTGACGAAATATTCAACCCCGTTATGGGGGAACAACTCCTTGAACTCGGAATAGAGTTGGGCGGCCAGGGTTTTATTGGGGGCCAGGACCAGGGCCGGACGGTTGGTTTCGGCGATCACCCTGGCCATGGTGAAGGTCTTGCCCGAGCCGGTGACCCCCAGCAGGACCTGATGGGGCGCCCCCTCCCTGACCCCCCGGCTCAGCAACTCGATGGCCCGGGGCTGGTCACCGGCGGGCTCAAATTCGGAAACAAATTCAAACATGGCTTTTTAGCTTTGTGATTTCAGGAAGGTAGGGGCTGGAAAGGTGTAAGGCATGGCAGTGGGCAAGTTACCGCATAAGGGGGAGCGGGGCAACCGCAATATCGTCCCGGTCGGAGTCTGCCGGGTTGGGGTTGATCTTGGCGGCCGCCCATGCTAAATATGGCCCCGTTTGCCCGCCGGGCGAAAGCCCGGCTTACGCTAAAGCAACAGAGCAAAGGAGTTGATGGATAGCGGTTTGGAGTATGAAAATCCCCTGCCGGCGGCGGAGCAGGCCCTGGAGTGGGGGAACCCGGAGCAGGCGGCCCAGGTCGGCCTGGGCTGGTACAACCTGGGCACCCTTCGCCTGCAGCGCCGGGAGAACGCCGCCGCGGTGGAGGCCTTCCGCCAGGCCCTGGTTATCGCCCCCCGCGATGTGGATACCCTCTATAATCTGGCCCTGGCCCTGACCGCCCTTGACAAGCCGGCCGCCGCCGCCCACTACTACCACCGGGCCCTGGCCGAGGCGCCCCGGGATCACGATATCCTTTACAACCTGGGCCTGCTCTACCGTAAGATGGGGCGCTACGGCGAGGCCCTGCGCTACCTGGCCCGGTTGGTCGAGTTGGAACCCGGTCATGCCCCGGCCTATGGTCATCTGGGCACCATCCTGGCCAAACTGGATGACCGCCCCCGGGCCATCGCCTGTTTTGAGAAGCTGGTGGAGCTTGGCCATAAGCCGGAATCGGCCCGCCACATGCTGGCCGCCCTCAAGGGTGAAACTACCGCGGCCCCTCCCGGCGAGTACGTTGCCGCCCTCTTTGATCAGTATGCCGACCGCTTTGAAGGCGAGCTGATGGAGCAGTTGGGTTATCGGGTTCCCTTCCTGCTGGCCGAGATGCTGCGGGAGGTGCGGGGGGAAAAGGTCTTTCGGCGCCTGCTCGATCTGGGCTGCGGCACCGGCCTGGCGGGGGAAACCTTTCTCTCCCTGGCCACCGACCTGGTCGGGGTCGATCTCTCCGGCGGGATGCTGGATCAGGCCCGGGCGAAAAAGATCTACACCATTCTTCACCAGGAAAATCTGCTCGACTTCTGCCGCGACTGCCGGGACGATTTCGATCTGGTGGTGGCCGCCGATGTCCTGAGCTACCTGGGCGATCTGCAGCCATTTTTTCAGGTGGTGGGCCGGGTGCTGGCCCCTGGCGGTGAGTTACTCCTTTCGGTGGAAGAGGGGCGGGAAGGGAGAGACTTTCTGCTGCGCGAATCGGGCCGTTACGCCCACGCCCCGGGTTACCTGGAGGGGTTGGCGGCGGCGGCCGGCCTGCGGCGGGTGACCCGTCGCCGGACCGGGCTGCGCCGGGAGCGGGATGAATGGATTTACGGCTGGCTCTATTTTTTCCAGCATCCGGACCGGGGGCGGTCCGCCTGATTGGCGGCCCCGTTGGGGGCCGTTCAGCGGAAGTGGTCGTAACCGCCAAAGCCGATTTCGCGGCGGTGGCCCCGCTGGCGGAGAAAAACCCCGGGCTCTGAGATCAGCCGGCCGATCCGGCGGGGCCGGGCGGCGGCAATGGTTTGGGTCAGGGCCAGGATGGCCGGGTCGTTTTCGGGGGAGCAGGTGAAGAGCAGCCGGTAATCCTCGCCTCCGCTGGTGGCCCAGGCCAGGGGATCGACTCGGCAGAGGTCGGCGGCCCGGGGCAGCAACTCTCCCATGGGCAGCAGTTCCGCCTCCACTTCCGCCCCCAGGCCGCTGGCGGCGCAGAGGTGGGCCAGGTCGGTGGCCAGGCCGTCGGAAAGATCCATCATGGCATGGATCAGCCCCCGGCCGGCCAAGGTCCGCCCCAGTTCAACCTGGGCCTGGGGGGCGAGATGGGCCCGCGTCAGGGGCAGCCAGGCCGGATCATCCCCCAGGCCCCGGCGGCAGAGTTCCAGGCCGGCGGCGGCCAGACCCAGTTCCCCCCCCACCCAGATCGAATCGCCGACCCGACCGCCGGAGCGCAGGCAAACCTCGGGAACGGCCGCCTCCCCCAGCACCGTGACCGAGAGCATCACCCCGGCGGGATTGCGCACCGTGTCGCCGCCGATCAGGCTCGCGCCATACTCCGCCACCGCCCCGGTGAAACCATCCAGCAGCCGGTCTCGCCACTCCTCCGGCTCCCGGCCGCTCAGGCCCAGGGAGAGCAACACGAAGCGGGGGAGACCGCCCATGGCGGCAATGTCGCTGATGTTGACCGCCACCGCCTTGCGGCCCAGCAGGTGGGGAGGATGCCAGGAGAGATCGAAGTGGACCCCCTCCACCAGGGTGTCGGTGGTGAGCAGGGTAAGGGCGGCGGGGTCGGGGCGCAGCACCGCGCAGTCATCGCCGATCCCCTGCAGCAGTTGGGAGCCCCGGGGGGGCGACGCGGCGGGTCCCGCCGTTTTTGCCGTCGCCGCCCGCCGGGCGATGGCGGCGATCAGGTCCCGTTCGCTGACCATGGGTTTCCTTCCGCCTCCCCTACTTGATCACTTTCAGGTGGGATTTGCGCTCCAGGCGCCGTACCGGGG
>OMKS01001601.1_pt1 | contig 20003 bp, 17 predicted proteins | sample 1674721 | NCBI WGS metagenome assembly OMKS01 (sample SAMN06264996, study PRJEB25208) | sediment metagenome | isolation source: hot spring sediment | place: USA: California | collected 2014-09-02
ATGCGGTTCATGTTCCTGACTTACCGATGTCGTCTGGAAAAGGACCAACGAACCTTCGGAGATCTCTTCTATGCCTGCTGCGATGAACTGAGCGATATATCCTTCATCGAAGCCCTGCACCGAATCATTGCCCGTGCAACGGAGAGTATCCGTGCAATGGGCTCTTTCTGTGAAAAAACAGCACGATCTCTCCTGGATACGATAATGGAGGAGGCTCTTGCTTACGTTAATCTGCCAAAGAACACACTTGCTCTCAATAAATGCTAATCCCGAAAGTTGAGTTAAATAGTTAACTACGTCCCCACTCTTTTTAAAAACCCACCCAGGTTACCATGTTATCCATCGGTTCCCGGTCGCTCATGAGGCGGTTGGCCGGATGGCTTTCATCGGGATAACCGACGGAAATGCAGAGGTGAAGTTTTTTTGTTTCAGGCATGCCGATTATTTGACGCATCACTCGAGGATAAGCCACTCCCTGGGTGTTGATGCATGTTCCCAGCCCGTGCTCGAGAGCGGCCAGACATATTGTCTGGGCAAGGCCCCCTATATCGGATGCCGCGACACGGTCGTCGAGGGTTTCATCGGCAGCAATCACGATCAGTGCCGGCGCGTCGAATCCCCGGAATCCTTTTATAGTCCATTCTGTGCGCTTTTCTTTGTCATCCCTTTCAATTCCCAGGTGACCGTACAGTGTAAAACCCAGCGCCCGCTGTCGCTCCTTATAAACTCCTTCAAAGGGTTTCGCCGTGTCAAAATCCGTACCCGGCGGCGTACCGGCCTGCAGCATCTCCGTGTGGGCCCGACGCAGCTCTTCCAGGGGCTCGCCGGTGACAACGGCAATTTCCCAAGGCTGCGTGTTCATGGCCGACGGCGCCCTTAGTGAAAGGGCGATGATCTCCTCCAGTAGTTCCCGCGGTACCGGATCGGGAAGATAGCCGCGAATGCTCCTGCGTTTCTGAATTGCCTCATGCAGTTCCATGGATCCTCCTCTTTCATGCAATACGGGAAATAAAAATATTTTTTAAATTCTCAGGAAGTAAAGCACAACCGGCGACTTTCTGTCAAAAATATGATGCGTGGAAAATTATTCTCGCATGACAAAATACCATTGACACCCCCCATATATTGTGGTGAAATTAATAACCTGTCTATATATAGCGTATTTATTCCTGAAATTATCAACTATTTCCAAGGAGAAGAACATCATGAGCCGGAACGTTTCCCCGCCGGAACCACAACTCTCAGCTAACGCCGTCACCGTCCTCGAACGACGGTATCTGAAACGGGACCGGGACGGCAAGGTCCTGGAAACCCCGGCGGACATGTTCCGGCGGGTCGCCCGCACCATAGCCGAAGCCGACAGCGTTTTCGACTCGAAAGCCGACACGGAGAAACTGGCAGACCGGTTCTACGACATGATGGCGCGTCTCGAGTTCATGCCCAATTCCCCCACCCTGATGAACGCGGGCCGCGAGCTGGGCCAGCTGGCCGCCTGTTTCGTTTTACCGGTGGGCGATTCCATGGAAGAAATATTCGACGCCGTGAAACACACGGCGTTGATCCACAAATCGGGAGGCGGCACGGGATTTTCTTTTTCCCGCCTGCGACCGGCCAGCGACGTGGTCAAGAGCACAACCGGCGTTTCCAGCGGTCCCATCTCGTTCATGCGTGTTTTCGACGTGGCGACGGAAACCATCAAGCAGGGTGGAACACGGCGGGGAGCCAACATGGGAATCCTGCGGGTAGATCATCCCGACATCATGGATTTCATCATGTGCAAAGCCGACAAAAAACAGCTTAACAATTTCAATATTTCCGTCGGAGTCACGGAAGCCTTCATGGAAGCCGTCGGGCGGGACGAAAACTACGACCTCGTCAATCCCCGCAACGGCGAAGTCGCGGGAACGCTCAACGCCCGGAAAGTGTTCAACAGAATTGTGAATCAGGCCTGGGATAACGGCGAACCGGGTATTGTCTTTCTGGACCGCCTGAACCGAGACAATCCCACGCCCCACGTGGGAACCATCGAATCAACAAACCCCTGCGGGGAACAACCGCTGTTGCCCTATGAATCCTGCAATCTTGGATCGATCAACCTTGGAAAGTTCGTGAATGACGGCGCCGTTGACTGGAACCGGTTGAAGGAGATCATACACCTCTCGGTGCACTTCCTGGATAACGTGGTGGAGGCGAATCACTATCCCCTGCCGGAAATCAGGGACATGACCATGGGAAACCGCAAGATCGGCCTGGGAGTCATGGGATGGGCCGACATGATCATTCTTCTGAATATTCCCTATGACTCGCCGGAGGCTGTCGAACTGGCCGGTACGGTTATGAAATTCATTCAGGATGAAGGAATTGAAGCCTCACGGAAACTTGCCGAACAGAGAGGACCCTTCCCGAATTTCACCGGATCGCTTTTCGAACAGCGGGGTGAATCTCCGATTCGCAATGCCACGGTCACCACCGTGGCTCCTACGGGGACCATCTCGATTATAGCCAACGCCTCTTCCGGAGTCGAGCCGATTTTCGCCGTCTCGTACGTGCGACAGGTCATGGACAACGACATCCTGGTGGAAGTGCACCCACTTTTCGAACGTATGGCGCGGGAACAGGGCTTTTATTCTTCCGAGCTGATGGAGCGAATCGCCCAGAACGGATCAGTCCGCGACATGGAGGATGTTCCCGAAAATATCCGGAAGGTCTTCGTCACCGCGCATGACATTCCGCCTGATGTGCACATTCGTATGCAGGCCGCCTTTCAGGCATACACGGACAACGCTGTGAGCAAAACAGTCAATTTCGCCAAAAGCGCAACCGTGGAAGACGTGGCTACTGTCTATGAACTTGCCTGGAAACTGGGATGCAAGGGAGTCACGATTTACCGCGACGGCTCACGCGACCGCCAGGTGCTTTCCAGGGGCGCCGCGACGACACAGGAAGAGGACGGCCGCGCGGAGGAACAGTTGCCGGTGAAGCGCGAACGCCCGCGGGTGCTGAAGGGCTGGACCTACCAGTTGCAGACGGGATGCGGCCCCATTTATATCACCATCAACGAAGACCAGACGGGACTCTTCGAACTCTTTACCACCATGGGAAAAGCTGGCGGTTGTGCCGCGTCGCAGTGCGAAGCCATCGGCCGCCTGGTGTCTCTTGCCTGGCGGAGTGGCATTCAGGGCCGCCAGGTCGTCAAGCAACTCCAGGGAATTTCCTGTCATTCACCTTCGGGGTTCGGTGAAAACAAGGTGTTGTCCTGCGCGGATGCAGTTGCCAAGGCGATCCAGGCCCACATGAAAGCCAACGGTTACGGCGCCATACAGGAAAAACCGGTCTTTCTCAGGGGCGCCTGCCCGGACTGCGGCGGCATCCTTGAACACGAGGGAGGATGCGCTGTCTGCCGCATTTGCGGCTACAGCGAATGCGCCTGACGGCGCCACAACGACGGGCCGGCGAAAGAAAAAGACGCCGGCCGGGAGGTTGCCATGAATTGCATACACACCGTACAAGCGAAGAACCGGTATATGGGCAGGTTGCCCCGGGGCAGCGACATCCTGAAAACAATAACCGAACTGTGCCGGCGTGAAGGAATCAGACTGGGACGCGTGGAGGCCATCGGCGCCGTCGAAAAGGCCCACCTGGGCTACTATGATCAGCAGGCACGGGAATACCGGTACAACCAACTCGACCGTCCCCTGGAAATCACCTCTCTTTCCGGCAATATTTCACTCCGGGACGGCGAACCCTTTGTTCACGCTCATGTTACGCTCGCCGACAGCGACGGGCGGACCTACGGCGGGCACCTCGCGGAAGGAAACATCGCCTTCGCCTGCGAATTTATGGTGGAAGTCTTCGAAGGAGCACCCCTGGAACGGCGGTTTGATGAAGAAACGGATCTCTATCTCTGGGAACCGTCATCCTGATTTCCGGGATTTTCGAGCCTCCTGACGGCGCACCGGGATTCCGATTGACAGGCCGCGGCTTCTCTGTAATAGTTTTTTCACACGGAGGTATACTGTCATGACGCGAAAGACAGGTCTTGCGGGTTTTCTGTTTTTTGTTGTCTTTTTTGTCTGCGTGACTGCCATTGCAGCACAGCCTCCCGAAGAACGGCGGCTGACAATTCTCTTTACGCACGATCTCCATTCCTATTTCCTTCCCCAGCGTCACGCCGAACCCGGCGGTGGATTTGTCTTGATCGGCGGATTCGCGAGGCTCGCCGCGGCGATCGAAGAAGAGCGGACGGCTCACGGGGATGCCGTTCTGCTGCTGGATGCCGGTGATTTCAGCATGGGCACCCTTTTTCATACCCTGTTCATGAAAGAATCCTGCGAATTGCGTCTCCTGGACCGCATGGGGTACGATGCCGTGACCATCGGCAATCACGAATACGACTTCAAGCCCGACGGACTGGCGAGAGCCCTTGCCGCCGCGCGGGAAAAAATAGACAACCCTCCCGTCATTACGGCGTCAAACGTGGTCTTCACCGACAATGATCCCCGGGACCGGTCACTGAAAGAGGAATTTCAGCGATACCCGGTTCAGGACTACCTGGTGATCGAGAGAAACGGCGTCCGCGTCGGCATCTTCGGCATCCTGGGCAAAAAGGCCCAAGTGGACGCCCCCTTCGCCACGCCGGTTACCTTCTCCGATCCGGTGGAGGAGTGCAGGCGCGTGGTGAATATTCTGAGAAACCGCGAAAAGGTCGATATCGTCATTTGCCTGTCACACACAGGAACCTCGCCTGAAAAAAAATATTCCGAGGACGAGCATATCGCCGCGAAGGTTCCCGGCATCGACATCCTCATCAGCGGCCACACACATACCGTCTTCACGGAACCTGTCGTGGTCGGCGACACGTATATCGTATCGGCGGGATGCTATGGAGCGTTCCTCGGTATTATCGAAACAGCCGTTTCTCCCGAAGAAAAATTACGCGTCCTGTCCTACAAGCTGCGAACGATCTCCTCCGACATTCCCGAAGATGAGGCAATCGCGGCTGAAATCAGGTCCTTCAGAAAGCTGGTCAATGACCAGATACTCGCCCCACTGGATCTCTCCTTTAACCAGGTTATCGCCCACAGCGATTTTTCCAGCAAGACCCTTGCCGCGATGTCGAAACATCCGGGTGAAACAGGCCTGGGAAACCTGATCACCGATTCCTACCGCTTCGCCGTCGAGAAAGCGGAAGGCGACCATCATGAATACGTGCACGTGGCGATTCAGCCGGTTGGTCACATTCGCGATTACATGCGTAAAGGGCCGCTCTCCGCCGCCGATGTTTTCAGAATTCTTTCGCTGGGAATCGGCCCTGACGGGCGGGCCGGGTATCCGCTCATTACCGGGTGGCTGACGGGACGGGAACTGAAACAGCTCATGGAGGTCGAAACAACGGTATCGGCCATGAAAAGGGACGCCCATCTCCAGGTGTCGGGCCTCCGGTGCGTTTACAACCCCCGGCGGCTGCCCTTCGACCGGGTCATGTCCCTCGAGGTGCAGGACGAAACGGGCGCCTTTGTCCCCGTCGAGAGTGACCGGCTGTACCGCATCGCCGCGAATCTCTACACCGCCTACATGGTTGACTACATCAGTAATGTATCGCACGGCCTCTTATCGATGGAACTGAAAGACAGCCGGGGGGCTCCCCTGGAGAAGATGACCGACGGCATCGTCACCGGCCCGGAAGGCGAAGTCAAGGAATGGCTATCGCTCGTCTCCTACCTGCAGAGCTTCTCCGTTAAAACCGGCGACGGCCTGCCAGACATCCCCGCCCGGTATGCCGCCCCCGAAGGCCGCATCCAGGTGAAAGCGTCCTGGAACCCGGTCAACCTGGTGCGCGGCGGTACCGCGATCACCTGGACCGTGGTCGCGTTGTTGGCGGTGATCATTGCGGCGCCGTTTCTCATAGTTGCACTTATGCACCGGCGGCGCCTCAAAAAGCTTCGCTGAAAAGGTAACCGCCGCGATTCCAGGCCGGCATATTTTCAGAAAAACAATAATTATATCAGTGTTATAAGCCTTCTTTGCCAAATCAATTCTTGACAAGCTCCGACTCCTCGTATACAAATGTCGCATAACCAGCTGCGGCACAACCGAATAGCGTCCAGGTGACGGCCTTCCAGATTCTCCCGGAATGATTTAACACAACGTTCTGTACACTGCTCTTCATGGCACATCGAGCAGGTGACAGGAGCCTGAAAAGGCGGAAGTTTTTTTAATGGAAACACGAGGCAACAGAGAAGAAACAGGTGTAACGTTTCGCGCTCCTCGAATTGAGGATGCCACGGCGATTTACGATCTTATCAGGCGCTCGCCGCCGCTGGACCTGAATTCCCTCTATTGTTACCTGCTTCTGTGTGACCATTTTCGAAACACCTGCATCACGGCGGAGCGGGAATCAGTGATAGTGGGCTTTATTTCCGCTTATATCCCCCCCGAAAAGCCCGGGACAATCTTCGTCTGGCAGGTCGCCGTCGACGAATCCGTGCGGAACCGATCCCTCGCGACGACGATGCTCGAGGATCTGCTTGAACGGAAATCTTTAAGCCATGCGCGATGCCTGGAAACGACAGTAACTCCTTCGAACCGGGCGTCCATGGAGTTTTTCCGTTCCATCGCCCGGACGCGTGATGCGGCCTTCTCGACGGAACCCTGTTACAGTGAAGAACTTTTCGGAACGGAGGATCACGAGGCAGAACTTCTGATCCGCATCGATCCTCTCGCCAGGCCCTAACGGCGTGACGGGAAGGTTCGAAAAACCTTTTTTACAGGAGACAATCATGAGAATAATCGAACAACTCGAATCACAGGTACGCAGTTACGTGCGACATTTCCCCACGGTCTTCAAGACCGCCAAGTGGTCAATGCTCTACGACGAGCAGGGGAAAGAATACATCGATTTCTTTGCTGGCGCGGGCACGCTCAATTACGGGCATAACAATCCGGCGGCCATAAGCGCCCTTATCGAGTACATGCAGAATGACGGCATCATTCACGGTCTCGACATGGCCACCACGGCGAAGGTCAATTTCCTTCAGAAATTTTACGACACCATCCTGGCACCCCGCCACATGGAATACAAGGTGCAGTTTTCCGGTCCCACGGGAACCAACGCCGTCGAAACGGCCCTGAAAATCGCCCGCATGGTCAAGGGAAGATCAAACGTTATAGCTTTCACCAACGGGTTTCACGGCCTCACCATGGGATCCATGGCCGTGACGGGCAATGCCTTTTACCGTGACGAAGCTTTTATCAACCGGACCAACGTCTCATTCATGCCCTACGACGGGTATTTCGGCGACGGTATCAATACGGCGCAATACATGCGGAAATTCCTGGAAGACCAGAGCAGCGGTGTTGATCTGCCCGCCGCGGTCATTCTGGAAACGATCCAGGCCGAAGGCGGCATCAATGTGGCGAGCAGTGAGTGGCTCAGAGAAATTGAACAGATCTGCCGCGATTTTGATATATTGCTCATCGTGGACGATGTGCAGATAGGAAACGGGCGAACCGGCACCTTCTTCAGCTTTGAACCCTCGGGCATCAATCCCGATATTATCACCCTTTCGAAATCGATCGGCGCCGGCCTTCCCCTGGCCATGGTACTGATGCGGCCCGAACTGGACCAGTGGAAACCGGGTGAACACACGGGAACATTCCGGGGCAACAACCTGGCTTTTGTGGCTTCGACGGAGCTGCTCAGTTACTGGGACAACGGTGATTTTATTGAGGCCCTCAGCTTCCGCGAAAAGATTTTACGAGACGAACTGGAAGCCATCGCGAACAAATACGCCGATCTCGAACTGGAAGTGCGGGGCCGGGGACTTATAGCCGGACTTCGTTTCCCCCAGCAGGGAATGGCCGGCAATGTGACTTCGGAGGCCTTCGAACGCGGCCTCGTCATCGAACGCTCGGGTGCCGAGCACGACGTGATAAAATTCCTTCCGCCCCTGGTGATCGAAGAAGAGGTGCTTCGAAGGGGGCTCGCCATCATCGATGAATCCATCGCGGCCTGCGTTGAAAAACGCGACAGTATGCTGAAAGGAACCTATACCCTTGATAGTGAAAACGATTGATGAAATAAAAGGAACCGACCGCGAAGTATTCGCCGAAAACGGCAACTGGGTCAGCAGGCGATTGCTTCTGAAAAAAGACGGCATGGGATTTTCCTTCCACGAAACGATTATATTCGCGGGAACGGAAACAGTTATCGAATACAAGAACCACCTGGAGGCAGTTTTCTGTGTCGAGGGCGACGGAGAAGTTGAACTTATAAAAACGGGTGAAAAATTTCCTATCAGGCCCGGTACCATGTACGCCCTGAACGAGCACGACCGTCATTATCTCAGGGGCGGAGGACAGGACATGCGGCTGGTCTGCGTCTTCAATCCACCGGTTACGGGGCAGGAAGTACATCTGCCCGATGGTTCCTACGCCCTTGAATAACGACGCAGAAGCCGGTTCAAGGAAATTGATGCTAAAGGGTATCGCCAGGCCACCAAATCCGTCGACCGGCTGATCGTTATGGTCTCAACGCCGGGGAGTTCCTGCCGGGGTCTCTGGAAAGATTGGGAAACGGGTGCTCTTCAGGCTTTTTTATGAACGCTTGATGTAACGGGCGTTCGGGCCGATATCCATCTTGCGCAGGCGGATGCTGGCGGGAGTGACTTCCACGAGTTCATCCTCGGCGATAAATTCGATTGACTGATCCAGCGTAAGCCGTCTGGGCGGGCGCAGGGTGACGGTGGCTTCCGAAGTGGAACTTCGCATATTGGTGAGCTGCTTTTCCTTGGTAATATTAACCGGAAGATCGCCCGTACGGTTTCTTTCACCGAGGATCATACCGCCGTAAACCTCCGTGCCGACTTCCACGAAGAGTTCTCCACGATCCGTCATGGCAAGGCTGGCGTAGCCGGTTACCCGGCCTGCCCGGTCCGCGACCAGAGCGCCGTTGGCGCGCTGCGGAATGGGGCCACACCAGGGACCATACCCCTCGAAAATAGTGTTCATGATTCCCGCCCCCTTGGTGTCGGTAAGGAAGTGACCGCGGAAGCCAATCAGTCCGCGGGCGGGAATAATAAATTCCATGCCCGCCCTGCCGCTGCCACGGTTGACAAGGTTCACCATCCGCCCTTTTCGCAGGGACAGCTTCTCCGTTACGACACCTATGAACGTGTCGGGAATGTCCAGGTAGACCCGCTCCATGGGTTCCGTAACGGTCCCCGACTCGTCTCGCGTTATAACCTGGGGTTTCGACACCATGAACTCATATCCTTCCCGGCGCATGGTCTCAATCAGCACGGCCATCTGCAGTTCCCCCCGGCCGGACACCGTGAACCGGTCCTTCAGATCATGGCAGTCGATCCGCAAAGCAACGTTTCTCAAGGCTTCCTTCTCCAGACGATCCTTGAGGTGTCGGGAAGTGAGATATGTTCCTTCCCTGCCGGCGGTGGGACCTGTATTCACGTAAAATACCATCGAAACCGTCGGTTCGTCGACGTGAATACGGGGCAGGGGATGGGGGTCCCCGGCGCCGGCGATAGTATCCCCGATTGCCACGCCGTCGACTCCGGCCACGGCGAGAATGTCACCCGCCTCGGCTCTTTCCACGGGGATTTTCCTCAGGCCGTCGAAGGTGTAGAGGGCGGAAAAGGAAATCCCCTCGGTAACTCCCTCCGCGCCGCAGAGGGCGTAGGAACCCCGCAGTTCGAGAACACCGCCGGCAAGCCGTCCCAGCGCGAGCTGCCCCACGTAGGGATCATAATCCAGCGACGTGACCAGAAATCTTGTTTCGTCCTCGTCGTCGGCCTCGGGGCCGGGAATATAGTTCACCATGGCGTCGAAGAGCGGTCGCAGTGTCTGGGAGTCATCGCCGGGGTTCGCGTGGGCGATTCCTTTTTTCGCGTCGGTGTAAAAGAGAGGGAATTCTATCTGGTCGTCCCGGGCACCGAGATCAATAAAAAGATCATAAATTTCATCAGTTACCTCGTCAATACGGGCATCGGGCCGGTCGATCTTGTTTATAACCACGATGATGGGACACTGCTTCTCCAGGGCTTTTTTCAGGACAAACCGCGTCTGTGGAAGGGGACCTTCTGCGGCGTCAACCAGGAGCAGGACCCCGTCGACCATGTTCATGCTTCGTTCCACCTCGCCTCCGAAATCCGCGTGGCCCGGCGTATCAACGATGTTGATCTTGATGTCGCCGTATCGGACGGCGGTGTTTTTCGCCAGGATGGTGATTCCCCGCTCCCGTTCCAGGTCAAGCGAATCCATGACGCGGTCAACCTCGTGACGCCGGTCACTGAAAATACCGCTCTGCCTGAGCATGCCGTCGACAAGGGTCGTCTTCCCGTGGTCCACGTGGGCGATGATGGCGATGTTCCGTATAGTGTCCTTGCTCATGATATGTTCTAATCTCCGCAACCTGCTGAAATAGAAAAGCGCTTTGTATCAGAACACCCGCCGGAATACCACTTTTTTAAACGGCCGGCGGCCTGTTCTGTTTACTTTTTAAGGGAAATCTGTATATAGAGGATGACCGGCAGGCCCGACGGACAAGACAACTGGCTACCGCGCAAACGTGAAAGCATAACGATGACAGAAGAATCTCTCATGTTCGAGAGCGGCGGAATCACGCTGGAAGGACGTTTCAGTTCCGGGGAAGGCCGTCGGGGCGCAGTTATCACCCACCCCCATTCACTGATGGGTGGAAACATGACAAACAACGTGGTGGAAGCTCTCACCGCCGTTTTTCGCGACAGGGGCTTCACCACTCTGCGGTTCAATTTCCGGGGGGTCGGCCGCAGCGGCGGAATATTCGACAACGGTGAAGGTGAACAGAACGATGTACTGGGAGCGCTCTCGTTCCTCATGGAACGGGAAGCAACCGGCATCATCCTGGCGGGTTACTCCTTCGGCGCCTGGGTAAACGGGAAACTGGCCGACCGGGGGGAGATGTTCTCGAACATCGTCATGGTATCGCCTCCCATTGATATATTGGAGTTCTCCCGGGACTTTCCCGCAAAAACGGGCGACCTTGTCATCTGCGGAGACCACGACCAGTTTTGCCCCCTCGATCGGCTTACCGAACTGGCTGAAAGATCCGGCTGTCCTGTCAAGATCGTGTCGGGGGCGGATCATTTTTATACGGGATACGAAGCCGCCCTGGCGAAACACCTGGCGGACTACTTGGACACCGGCGTCCCGAAGGACGGGATGACATGAAGGAGCATTGAATGAAACCTGCAGCTTTTTTTGTATCGACCTGTGCGGCGCTCGTTTTTCTGGCTGGATGCGCCGGCTCTCCCACGACTCGTCAGGAAGGAAGCGGGGGACCGTCCCCCCATTTCTACCACCTGGTCGTAGTCGATCACGACGGTGTCGCCGTAGAGGGAGCATCCGTTCATTATACTCTGTACGACGGCAAACGACCGGTGAAAAGTTCGTCTCTGACAACGGGTCCCGACGGGCTCGTCGAGGACGGCCTCGAGACCTCGCGCAACCGGTCCCGCATAGAGTACCGCGCCACGAAAAAAGGCTACTATGAAACCAGGGAAGAGTTACTGTCCGACTACGGCGCGACACGATATGAAAAACCCGTGAACAGCGATTACGTCCGGCTGTTGCGGACCGAGGATTACCTTGACCCCGCTTTCGTCGCCGCTCTGCCCCGGGATGCCCTGAAAGATTCCCTTTTCGCTTTTATCGACAGGATGGCCCGGCGGGTTTCCCGGACCGATCCGGTCCTGATGGACGAGTCTGTCGCCCTGGTCCGGATTCAAAACAGAAATTATCTCCGATTCGCCGTCGACGACGCGATCATGTACAATGTGGAGGCCTTCACGAAGGCCCGGCTGGTGGGAAGAATTTTCAGCGATACCGCCCTGAAAACAGCCGTCACGGCCCATGAAACACTGGGCGATTCGGCAGACATGCTTTTCGGATATGACGTGAGGGTGCTCGCCCTTGTGCGCTCATTCTGCGACCCCGAAGACCGGGGAGCCGTCAGGGAATATCGCTACCTGATCTCTGAAACGGAGCTGAAACGCCACCTGGGCCGGGAAATTACGGAAGACACGCTCATGGAACGGTCGGCCGCCTTCCTGGACGGGCAACCCATAAAACCGGCGAAACTGCCGTAAAACGGCGTAGCCGAGCACCGCGGCACCCTCGACAGGGCGCCGCGGTTATGTGCTAATCGTCGAAGAGGGTTTCCGTCATCTCGACAGTAAGACCTTCCGCTTCGGTAAGTACTGTTGCCAATCCAGAAATCTTCGGGAGTTCATAACCGAAAAAATAGGCGCATACCGCCAGTTTTCCAAGGTAAAAGTCGGACTTTTCCGGTGCCGATCCCTCGTCGAGTGCCTTCTGCGCCACCAGCGCCTGCTTGAGCCATTGCCAGGCGATGGCGATGATGCCGAAAAACTCGAGGTAAACCGTCGCGTCGGCCAGGAAATAGTCACGCCCCTTATTCGCGGCCACGTCCATGAGTTTCGCCGTAACCGTCTGAAGCAGTTCAAGGGCGTCCTCCAGGGAGCGTGCGTATTTCGCCAGCGAGTCCACGGTCAGAGCCTCGTCGATGAGCGCCGTCACCTCCCTGAGATAGAGTTCACCGGCTTTTCCGTCTTTCATGACCATTTTTCTGCCCAGCAGGTCCATACCCTGGATACCCGTCGTCCCCTCATGGATCGGATGAATGCGCATGTCGCGGTAATTCTGCTCCAGCGGGAATTCTTCGCAGTAACCATAACCCCCGAGGCACTGCAGGCCGGCGCTTACGGAAAGAATTCCCATTTCAGCGGGATAGGATTTCGCCACCGGCGTCAACAGGTCAAGAAGAAGCGCATATTTTTCCTTTTCCTCGCCCTCCGTCAGTCGTTCCATGTCGTGGTAATAGGCGCACTGTACCAGCAGCGAGAGAGAACCTTCAACAACGGCTCGCTGGAACAGCAGCATGCGCCTGATATCGCTGTGCTCGATCAGCCGTACCTGGGGTGATTCGGGATCTTTGTTCGAGAGCCTGCGGCCCTGCTGGCGCTCTTTGGAATACTGGAGCGACGCGTAATAGGCCGCCGAGGCGATGCCCGTCGCCCCCAGCCCCACCCCGATGCGGGCGCCGTTCATCATCTGGAACATGTATGCCAGTCCCCTGTTCGGTTCTCCCACGAGCCAGCCCCGGCAATCATTTTCTTCACCCAGGCTCAGCTGGACGATGGGAGACCCCCGGTAGCCCATCTTGTGATAGATTCCTGCCGAGTGCACATCATTGAACTCCAGCGAGCCGTCCCCGGTGATACGTTCACGGGGAACAACGAATAGAGATATGCCCCTGACGCCGGCCGGCGCTCCTTTAATCTTGGCAAGAAGAAGATGAATAATATTTTCCACGCCGTCGTGGTCAGCAGCGGAAATAAATATTTTCTGCCCGCGCAGCTTGTAATATCCTTCGTCCGTCGGCTCCGCCGACGTGACGGTATCGGCAAGTGAACTCCCAGCCTGAGGTTCCGTCAGCGCCATGGTTCCCTGCCATTCACCCGACATCATGAGGGGCAGGTATGTTTCCTTCATCTCTTCCGTTCCGAAGCTTTCGATAAGACCCGCCGCCCCGGACGTGAGACTGGCGTAAACGGCAGCCGAGTAGTTCGCGGCGTCGAAGATGAATTCCGAAAGGAGCATTATCGTCAGGGGAAGCTGCTGTCCGCCCGCTTCGTAGGGAAAATCGGCGCCGATCCATCCCCCGGCCCCGAATTCGCGCATGATGGTTTTTACGTGGGGATGAACCTTCACGCGCCCGTCTAACAGCTCCGGCTGGCGGCGGTCCATTTCCTCGAAATAGGGATGCAGGAGGTCTTCGCCGACCTTGAGAGCCGTGTCGATTACCATATCGAAGACTTCATCGTTGTGGTCGCCATAGTAAGGATACCGCGTCAGGCTGCCGACATCAAAAACATCGTGAATCAGGAATTTCAGATTGGTCTCGCTGACAAACTTTTCCGCCATGTCGTCTCCTCTCCCTTATCAGTATAGTGCAATCCGGCGAAGGACCGGAATGATGACATCATGATCACGGTATCTCTCGGGTTCTGTTCAGGATGCCTCGGGTCGCACAATAACGTATTTTTTCTTTCCCTTGCGTAGTCTGATTTCACCGGCGGCATCAAGGTGATTCACGCCGATACGCGCGTCGATAGTTGCCACCGGTTCGCCGTTCACGTAGGCGCCCCCCTGAGCGATAAGGCGTCTCGCCTCGCCCCTGGACGCACACAGTCCCGTATCGGCAAAGAGTTCAAAAGCGGGAATTCCTTCCTCGAGAGAACTTTTTTTCACGGTCATGGTCGGGGCTGCCGACAGGTCCCCTTCTTCTTTCTCGCGCGGGATCGTGCTCGAAGGGAACAACCCGTCGACAACGGGCCTGGATCCGAAGGCCGCCGCGGCGGCCTTCCAGGCGGCGCGGGCCGCTTCCTCACCATGAGTAATCTTTGTGGCCTCAAAAGCAAGCACCGATTTGGCCACGTTGAGCTCGGCGTCGGCGAGCGTGCCGACCGCGGCTATTTCCTCCATCGGCAGAAAGGTGAACAGAGCCAGAAAGCGCTCTAAATCGGCGTCCGCGGTGTTGACCCAGTACTGGTAATACTCGTAGGGCGGCGTCAGGGAACCATCGATCCAGAGCGTGCCTTTCTCCGTCTTGCCCATTTTACGACCCTGTGAAGTGGTGATGAGCGGAAAGGTGACGCCGAATACCTGTTTGCCCGCCAGGCGCCGTGTCAGATCGATACCCGCCACGATATTGCCCCACTGGTCATTGCCTCCCATCTGGAGGACGCAGTCGTGATGGGCTGCGAGATAATAAAAATCGTACGACTGCAAAAGCATATAATTAAATTCGACAAAAGTGAGTCCCGTCTCAAGACGCATACGATAGCTTTCGGCGGCAAGCATCCTGTTCACACTGAAGTGGCGTCCCACGTCCCTCAGGAATTCAATGTAATTGAGGTCGGCGAGCCAGTCGGCGTTGTTAAGCAGGATCGCCCCCCCGTCCCCGCCGAAATCGAGGTACCGGGAAAGCTGTTTCCCGATGGCTTCGACATTCGACTCGATCTCGTCCCTCGTCATTACCCGCCGGAGTTCCGATTTCCCGCTGGGATCGCCGATCAAGCCCGTGCCGCCTCCCACAAGCGCGATGGGGCGGTGTCCCGCACGCTGCATGTGAACAAGGGCCATGATAGGTACCAGGCTTCCGATGTGAAGGCTGGCGGCCGTGGGATCGAACCCGATATAGCAGGTCACGCTCTCGCTCCCGAGCAGTTCCCTGATGACGGCTTCGTCTGAAGCCTGCTCTATAAATCCGCGTTGTTCCAATGTATCGTATATGTTCATGCTCTTCCTTTATTCATCGTTTTCCGGAAAATTCATTGTCCACCCTTACTCAAGTACTTCGTTGACCCTTGTTATCGACGAGCTCCGGCCGCTTTGCTCGTTCACCTCCACGACGACCCCCTGGAGCCATATGTTTCCCTTTGCTACCTCGAACTTGTTGGGAAGACCCGTGAGAAACCGTTCCAGTGCGGCTTCCTTTCGAACTCCCAGAACAGAGTCGAAAGCGCCCGTCATGCCCGCGTCGGTGAGATAGGCCGTTCCTCCCGGCAGAATCCGCTCGTCGGCGGTCTGCACGTGCGTGTGGGTACCGATAACGGCGCTGACTTTCCCGTCAAGAAACCACCCGAGGGCCTGTTTCTCCGATGTCGCCTCGGCGTGTATATCTACAATGATGACGGGGACGGATCGCGAAAGCCCGTCTATTTCACGAAGAGCACCCTTGAAGGGACAGTCGAGAGACTGCATGAAGACACGTCCTTGCAGATTGATCACGGCCAGGGACGCATTCGACTCGCGCCCGTCCGCCACCACGCTTCCGCGACCAGGCGTTCCTTCAGGATAGTTGGCCGGCCTCAGAAGCAGGGGATAATCATCAATAAATTCAAGAACATCTTTCTTGTCCCATATGTGGTTGCCTGAGGTGAGTACATCAATGGAACTCTGCAATAGTTCGTCGACCACATCCCGGGTTACGCCGAAACCGCCGGCCGCGTTCTCACAGTTGGCGATCACTACGTCGATCCCATGGCGTACCCGCAATCCCGGCAGCAGTTGCTTCACCGCCCGCCTTCCCGGCTTGCCGACAATATCTCCGATGAACAACAGTTTCATTATCGCCCGCGCTTATTTCGCATAGTCCGACACCCTCATCTCCCGAATAACGGTTACCTTGATCTGCCCCGGATAGGTCAGCTCTGATTCGATCTTATTTATTATGTCCCTGCAAAGCATGACGGCGTCGTTGTCGCTGGTATGTTCGTTCTCCACGAGAATACGGATTTCTCGGCCCGCCTGGATGGCAAAACACTTGTCCACACCGTTGAAGGAGTTAGCGATTCGCTCAAGGTCTGTCAGGCGCTTCACGTACGTTTCCAACATTTCCTTCCGCGCGCCGGGACGCGCCGCGGAAAGCGTGTCCGCCGCCTGAACGAGCACGCCAAGCAGCGTGTTGTTTCTACCGTCGTCATGGTGTGCCGCGATTGCCTGAACCACTCTGTCGGACTCGCCGTATTTCTTGGCGTATTCCGCCCCGATGGCCGCATGGGTCCCCTCGATTTCATGATCGAGGGCCTTTCCGATATCGTGGAGCAGCCCCGCACGCTTGGCTTCCTTGACGTTTGCCCCCACCTCAGCCGCCATCATGCCGGTCAGGTGGGCGACCTCGATGGAATGCTCAAGAACATTCTGTGAAAAGCTCGTCCGGTATTTCAGCCTTCCCAGCAGATTCAAGAGCTCGGGATGAATATCGTGAATGCCGATATCGAAGGCGACCCGCTCGCCCGTTTCCCGTATAACCGTGTCAATCTCGGCCCTTACCTTGTTCACCACGTCTTCGATTCTTCCCGGATGAATACGGCCGTCGCTGATGAGACGTTCCAGGGACCTTTTCGCCACTTCCCGCCGCACGGGATCAAAACTGGAGAGAACGACCGCTTCGGGCGTGTCGTCGATGATAAGGTCCGTACCCGTGGCCGCTTCGATGGCCCGGATGTTGCGGCCCTCGCGCCCGATGATCCTGCCCTTCATTTCGTCCGAAGGAAGGTTAACCACCGACACGGTGTTTTCAGCAACATAATCCGAGGCGTAACGTTGCACGGCGTAGGCGAGAATCTCGTGGGCCCGTTTTTCCGCTTCCCTGCGCGCCTCCTCCTCGATTTTTCTGATTGTCGACGCCGCCTCGCCCCGGGCCGCGGTAATCATGGAATCGACGAGCTGCTGGCGCGCCTCCTCCATCGAAAGGCCCGCCACCTTTTCGAGCTGTTGCTGTCTCTCGCTCACGAGAATTTCCGCCTGGCGGTTCTTCTCGGCAAGCTGTGTTTCCCTGGCAATCAGGGATTTTTCGCGGGTCTCGATGGAATTTTCCTTCTGCACCAGAACATCCAGGCGCTTGTCCAGCGTTTCTTCCTTCTGCTGAAGCCGTGCATCGATTCTCTCGTATTCCGTTTTCTTCCGACGCGATTCCTCTTCAAGTTCGTTCTTGGCCTTGAGCAGGTAATCCTTGGCCTGCAGGATGGCCTCTTTCCTGATGGTTTCCGTTTCTTTTTTCGCTTCCTCGACGATCCGTGCCGAGAGACTTTCCGATGATTCCAGTAGTTTCCTGGAAATCCGTATCCTCAGCAGGTATCCCCCCCCCACTCCTGCAGCAATCGCTATCACCACGATTACCGAAAGTAATCCGTAACCGATCAATGTTCCTACCTCCCTGTCGCAGTTCCGCTTTACGAAACATTTCTGTCGCAGCGTTAAACCATTTACGGGGACACAAAGAAGGAAAGCAATGTAAGGAAAGACTTGCCGGGGCAGGGCTGGAACCGGAAGAGATCAGGAGTACCGGGACCGAAAAACGCCCCCGATACTCTGCCGATCCTTTTAATCCCCCGCCGATGCCGTGTTAACTCTCTTTTTGAACCGTATACTAAGGTGGACACCCTGTTTTCCGCTTAAGGCTATCTTCCGTCCGTTCCGCGAGGAACGGGGAAGACCTGCTCACCACGGAAAAAGAAGGGCTTCCTTGCATATGGCTGTTGGATCAAAAAAAAACAGTCAATCACGTACATCGCAGGGGATTTCACCATCAGGTATTTCCTCTTGTACTTATATAATCTATCAATCTTGCCGCCCGGCTCTCCATCTGGCCCATGTCTTCTTCCCGCTGTTTCCGCACTTCAAACAGCTCGTCAGCTATATTCAAAGCGACCAATATGGCGATGCCCAAATCCGTACCGTCCTTTACAGCCTTCCTTGTTTCTCGTGCCCGATCGTTGACAAAATCGACAACTCGTTCGACATAGGCGTCTTCCTTGTCGCTGAGGATCGAAAAATCCTGATCCATCACCCGTATGTCGAAACGTTTTTTCAAACACCGTCCCCTTTGGTTTATGACGGAAGCTCCAGCGCGTCGAGCTTTTCAAGAAGGGATTCGACCTTTACTCGAACCGCATCTTTATCTTCCTGCAAAGCACGAATTGTCGCGTTCGCTTCCCTGAGTTCCCGATCTTTCGCCAGTATTACCTCGTCCTGTTCAGCCAGTTGCTTTTTCAGTTCGACGCACCGGTCGACCACTTGTTTTATTTTCGCCTCGAGTTGATCAAATTTTCCCGACTCCACTATTCAGACACCTTTCCCGTCTCTATGAATAAAATCCAACCTTTTTAAAACGTAACGTGATTATTACTATTAACAGGTCCACCGGAAAAGTCAAGGCGAATTCTACCCGAAGAGGCCTTGCCGGAATGGCAAATAATTATTCAAATACAGATAGTTAGGCGGGTCACGCCTGACCGTCGGTCGGCATCGTAGCCTCCGTCGATTGAAGAAACCGGTGCAGCGATTCCAGGACGGCTTCCCCGCTTCTCTCCTGGAGGACGGCCTTTCTGAACCGGGCGCCGCCGGGCAGGCCTTTCGTGTACCAGAGCATGTGTTTTCTGAAAATGAACATGCCCCGGCTCTTCCCGTAAATGGCGAGGGCAAGCTCCATGTGGCGCCTGATCGTTTCCTCCCGTTCCGCCGGGGAAGGAGCACCCGCCGAAAGCCCCGACTCTTCTTCCCGCAAGGCGTCCCTGAAAATCCAGGGATTCCCCAGACTTCCCCTGGCCACCATCACGGCGTCGCAGCCGGTGACTTCCTTGAGCCGGCGAATGTCGTCGGCCGTCCATATGTCGCCGCTTCCAATAACCGGAATGGAAAGGACGTTCTTGACCTGCGCCGTGAGACGCCAGTCCGCGTCTCCCCTGAATCCCCTGACCGCCGTCCGGGGATGAACGGTCACCGCGTCGACACCGCAGTCCTGGATCATGCGAGCGATTTCAACGACATTGACCGACGTCTCGCTCCAGCCGGACCTGAGTTTTACCGTGAGGGGACACGTTACCGCACGGCGCACCGCCGATGCGACAGCCACTGCCCGTGCCGGGTCCTTCATGAGAGCGGCGCCGGCGCCGTTTCGTACAACTTTTTTGACGGGGCACCCCATGTTGATGTCCACAAGATCGGCGCTGTGCTCTACCGCGATGACCGCCGCCTCTGCCAGCGCCTCCGGTTTTGCCCCGAAAAGCTGAACACCCAGGGGTTTGTCGCCAGGCGGCGATGCAAGATATTCAAAGGACCGGCCGGTTCCACGCACGAGACCTTCGGCGCTGATCATCTCGCTATAGCAGAGCGAGGCGCCGAAACTCCGCGCCACCATCCTGAATGCGGAATCGCTGATACCGGCCATGGGTGCCAGGAAAAGGCCGTTCGATAATGAAAGTCTGCCGATATTCATAGGTATACTCATACCAGGGCTCACTGTCCGGGCGACCTCGCCGGATCGTCATTTTCCCCGGCGGCGACGGCATTAGCGCACAAAAAACAACGCTCTGTCAAGGCGTAACAGTCCCCCTTACTCCGATGTTTCACTCCCGATG
>OMKS01001604.1_pt1 | contig 19993 bp, 19 predicted proteins | sample 1674721 | NCBI WGS metagenome assembly OMKS01 (sample SAMN06264996, study PRJEB25208) | sediment metagenome | isolation source: hot spring sediment | place: USA: California | collected 2014-09-02
GCATACGAGATCTAGTACGGTCTCGTGGGCTCGGAGATGTGTATAAGAGACAGGGGTATATGTACTGCAGCATTTCCTGGATTCCAACGGGTTATCGAATACTGAACCCATCCGGGTGGCGATACAGGGTTTTGGCAACGCCGGTTACTGGTTCGCGCGCCGGGCGTATGAGCGCGGCTGGCGCATCGTGGCGGTGTCTGATTCGCGCGGCGCTATCTATAAGGAAGAAGGGCTTAACCCGGATGCGGTACTGTCGGTGAAGCAAACCAGCGGGTCGGTCATTCATTTTCCCGCCCAGCGCATCACTGAGGCGGAATTGCTGTCCCTCGACGTGGATGTGCTGGCGCCGGCGGCGCTGCAAAGCATGATCCATGCTGGCAATGCCAAAACTATCCGCGCGCAGGTGATTCTCGAACTTGCCAATGGCCCGGTGACCCCGGAGGCAGACCAGATCTTGTGGAAAAAGGGGGTGACAGTGCTGCCTGACATTCTGGCGAATGCAGGTGGGGTGGCGGTTTCTTATTTTGAGTGGGTGCAGAACATCCAGGGCTATCCCTGGGAATATGCTGTTATCACAGCGCGCTTGCAAGCCTTGCTCAATCAGGCTTTTGATGCCATGTGGAACATGAAAGAGCGCAAACACACGGATTGCCGCAAAGCTGCCTACCTGGTCGCCATGAAACGCGTGATCGATGCTATGCTGCTGCGCGGCGGGCTGGAGCATGAACGCCATCTGTACCAGGATCATCACCGCCTGCTGCCGCATGACTGACTGTGTTGTGGCACGTCACTCGCTGCCGGTAGCTTAAACAACAAAGAGACAGCTTGCTCAGGGCGGTCCCTTTGTTGACACAAATGAGTAGGAGAAAACGCGAGTCAGCCGGTAGGAAGGGCTGGCTCGATGGCAAACGGTTTATTTTTGCAGGATTTGTGAAAGAAACAACTTGGTGCGTTCATGCGAGGGGTTGCTGAACAGCAATTCAGGGGTGGTGCGCTCGATCATCTCACCAAAGTCCATGAAGATGATCTCATCAGCGGCAGCGCGCGCAAAGCCCATTTCATGGGTCACAATCACCATGGTGGAGCCTTCTTCTGCCAGCAACAACATCACATCCAGCACTTCTTTGATCATCTCGGGGTCAAGGGCGCTGGTGGGTTCATCAAATAGCATGATCTTGGGCTGCATGGCCAGGGCGCGCGCGATGGCAACCCGCTGCTGCTGCCCACCGGAAAGCTGATTGGGATAGCTGTCAGTTTTTTCGGCGATACCCACTTTTTCCAGCATGTCCATCGCAATTGCCCGGGCTTCTTTCTTGTCGCGTTTGCGCACGATCTTCTGCGCCAGGGTGATATTTTCCAGCACGCTCAAATGTGGGTAGAGGTTGAAGTGTTGGAAGACCATGCCGATGTCGGCGCGGATTTTGTTCAATTGTTCGTCAGAGCCGTCCAGTTTCTCGCCATCGATCCATACCTCCCCTGCTGTGGGGGTCTCGAGCTGGTTGATGCAGCGCAGCAGGGTGGATTTGCCGGAGCCGCTGGGTCCGATGATGACGACCACGCTGCCGCGTTTGACTGTCAGTGAAACGTCGCGCAGCGCACCGATCTCACCAAAATTTTTCGAGATATGGCGCAGTTCAATGATGTTATCGCTCATTTTTCGCCATGCGCCTTTCGATAATTTTGATGATCAATGACAGAGAAAGTGTCATTGTCAGGTAGAGGATCGCCAGCGAGATGTAGGATTCGCGGAAGCGGAAGCTGTGGCCGGCATACAGGCGCGCCACCTGGGTGATATCACTGACCGCCAGGATCGAGACCAGGGAAGAATCTTTAAGCATGGAGATAAAATCGTTGCCCAAAGCAGGCAGCACATTGCGGATCGCCTGTGGCAGGATGATGTAACGCATCGCCTGCCCATAGCTCATGCCCTGCGAGCGGGCGGCTTCCATTTGCCCTTTGCTGATGGACTGGATGCCGGCGCGGAATACCTCCGCCAGGAAAGCGCCGTAGGTGACCGACAGGGCGATCACGGCGCGTGAGAACATGGGGATATCGCGGATGCTGAGGGCGCTGAGGAAATTGCTTTCCCGCAGCAATCCAAATTCAAACAATGCCAGCCCCAGTTTATTGGAGCCTTCAACCAGCGCCGGTACCAACACCAGCGCAACGAAGAAGATCAGCACCAGCATGGGCACACCGCGCACCAGTTCCACATACAGAGTGGCGACATTTTTTGAGACCACCTTGCTGGAAATGCGTCCCAAACCGGTGATCAATCCCAACACCACAGCGAAAGCAAAGGCTGCCAGGGTGGCGGAAACGGTGACGCTGATACCGCCGACGATGGTATTGAACGCCTTGTTGAAGTTGGGGCTGGTCAGGATCACCACCAGCGTGCCGATGGCGATGATGATCAGGGCGGCGAACCACCAGGGGAATTCGCGCCAGTCAAATTTTTTCAGCGATAACGCTGCCGGATTGAGGTCCTCCAGCGATTCGCCCGCAATAAAATTTCGTTGTTGTTCCGCTTGTATAGCTGCCATGTCATTTCTCCTGTTTAGAATTCCTGTCTTTTTTTTCTTTTCCATCCGCTCCCGCTGCGATCCGCCCAGTTGAGCGTTTATCTGGGCAGATCGAGGGGAGAACGAAAAATGGAGGAAAGGATAAGGTTCTATCGGGTTTGCAGAGCGGGCAGACATTTGCCCGCTCTGCCGTTGTGATTAAGGTTAATCAATATCGTCGTAGGTCAGGGTGAACTCTGTGCCAAAGTAGTAGGTGTTAACTTGGTTCAGAGTTCCGTCTGCCATCATGGATTCCAGCGCCAGGTTGATCGGTGCAACCAGGTCTGAGCCTTTGGGGAAGGCGAAACCAAGCTGTTCAGAGGTGATGCCTGGGCCAATCAGTTCGACCAGGGCAGCATTCTCACCAACATAACCGACACCGATGACGGCATCCAGAATCACAGCGTCCACGTCGCCGGAGAGCAGCGCCTGCACAGCAAAGGGATATTGTTCAAACGCCTGGATACGGTCGGCGGGCACGTATTGAACAGCGGTTTCGTAGTTGGTGGTGCCTACCTGGGTGCCAAGCAGCAAGCCGTCAATGGCAGCAAACTCTTCAATAGTGCTGAAGCGGTCTTCGCCCAGCGCCACGAGCAGTTTTTGCTCGATGTTGACGTAACCGATGGAGAAATCGACGATCTGCAGACGGTCATCGGTGATGGTGATGCCGTCCCCAGCCATATCGAACTGGCCATCAGCCACTGCCTGGATCATACCTTCCCAGGAAGCTTCCTGAAAGACGGGGGTGCAGTGCAGGCGGGTGCAGATCTCGTTGAAGACATCATAGTCCCAGCCGCCGGGTTCACCGTCGACGATATAGTTGAAGGGCAGGTAGGCGTTTTCTACCGCGAAGACGATCTCACGGCATTCAAGGTTAACAATGGCATCTTCGGCGGTGCCAAGACAACCTTCGGGCTGGGCTTCAGCAACTTCTTCAACGGTTTCCACCTCATCGACGGCTTCGATAGCTTCTACGGGCTGTGCCTGGTTGCAGGCACCCAGCAACAGTATGGCGATCAGGGTGAGGATCAAGAGGGTAATGGTTCTGTTTTTCATCTTTCTAAACTCCTAAATTTTTCTATCAATAATGTTTTGGACAACTTCTCTTCTTCTTTTGGCGAGGCTCTTCTCAGGCCTCGGGACAACAATGGGATCAATGGTTACTTTTGGTTGCGGTACGGTGAATCCTCCTTTGGCTTCAGGGTTTTGCCTGCGGCAGGTAAGTCTTTTTTTCTTCGGTTGTCAAGTTGTGGGGATTGACCGAATAAAAAAAAGCCTTCCTGCTTATCAGGAAGGCCCTTCGGTCTTATGTGGGGTTTGCCCTATCTATCCAACGCGCAAACGCCTTCCTTCGGCAGGGAGGTGTAGTTGATGCTTCTTATCAGGTCGTCGGGAATTCAGGACAAAATTTGATTGCATAATGCATTTACTTTACTGGAGGTTTTTTCTGTTGTCAATAGGTTTTGAGAAAAACTATCCAATTGTCGAGGTTTTCGGCGAGGGTTTGGGCGGAGATTTTGTAAAAAGAAACACACGGAGTCGCCGAGAGTCCGTGTGTTTTCAGGTCAGTTACCTCTAAAAATGATACTACCGATAGTCACCAATCAATAGAAAAGAACCCATATCACCTTACATTAACAGTATAGCGAGGAGCGCTCTCAAAACCTCCCTCCGCTTGCAGGGCTTGCGCTGTCCAAAAAGATAGTTTTTTTGAATAAATAACCCGTCTAAAAATACAGGTTATTTCGAGGCTCACCAGCACTATAGTATAATTCTACCCATGGAGAACATATGAAAATTACCTGGTTTGGACACACCTGTTTTACCTTCAGCGAAGATCACCTGTCAACGGTGCTGACAGATCCTTACATGCGCAGCGCTGAGGGGCGTAAAGCCTTCAAAGCGCGCGCTGATATCGTCACCGTCAGCCGTAACGGCAATGGCAACAGTATACTGGCAGAATTAAATGGCAAGCCTTTTGTCATTGACGGCGCCGGTGAATATGAACTGGGAGGGGTGTTCATCACCGGGGTGCAAACCAACCGCAAGGCGCTGGGAGAACGCAACACGTTGTTTGTTTATCACTACAATGAACTTACCATTGCTCATATGGGCATTCTGGAACGCCTGCCCACCCAGAAAGAGATCGAGCAATTGGGGGAAATTAACATTGCCCTGGTGCCGGTGGGGGTTACCGAGAGCTGGAACCCGGCCAAGGCCGCTGAACTGGTCAGCATGTTGGAGCCCGATTATGTGATTCCTATGGCGTATGGCAGGAACCCGGAAAACGGCAAACAATCCGGGTTGAAGAAATTCCTCAAAGCCATGGGCACCGACAGCGCCCAGCAGATGGATGTGTTCAGCCTGCGCAGTGATGCATCGGCAGAGGCGGATGAAACCACGCTGGTGGTGCTGAATGAACAATAACAGGGAGGGTTGAACAACATGGTGGCAAAATTGATCATGACCTGGGATATTGTCCCGGAACGCGAACGCGATTATTTTGAATTTGTGATCCGTGATTTCCTGCCTGGGGTTGAAAAACTGGGCCTGGAGTTGACCGATGCCTGGGCGACCGTGTATGGCGAACAACCGCAGATTCAGGTGGGGGCAATCTCAGACTCACGCGAAGAAGTGCTGCGTATTCTACAGTCTGAAGGTTGGGATCAACTGCTGGAGAAATTATTGCAGTATGTGGTCAATTACAATCAGAAGATCGTCAGCCAGCACAAAGGGTTTCAATTTTAAGCGGTCTCTTCGGCCCTTGTTTTGATGAACAACACTCACGAAATTGTCCAACGGCTGCTTGACTGGTATGACATGCATGCCCGTGACCTGCCCTGGCGGCGCAGCCCTGACGGATACCCGGTATGGGTTTCCGAGATCATGCTGCAGCAAACCCGCATGCAAACGGTGCTGGATTATTACCGTCGTTGGATGGAAGTATTTCCCACACTGGAAGTGCTGGCGCAGGCTGATCTACAGCAGGTGCTGCAGGTGTGGGAAGGCCTGGGCTACTACACCCGCGCGCGCAATTTACATCGCGCCGCGCAGATGGTCATGGAGCAGCATGGGGGCGTGATCCCGACTGAACGCAAAGCATTGGAGCAACTGCCCGGTATCGGGCGCTACACAGCCGCCATGATTGCCTCGGTGGCGTATAACAAGGATGAGGCTGCGCTGGACGGCAATATCCGCCGGGTCTATGCGCGCCTGTTCAACCTTGAAGAACCGCTGGGCACCACTGCGGCAGAGAAAACCCTGTGGGCGATAGCGGAAGACCTGCTGCCAACTGGCAGGGCAGGTGATTATAACCAGGCGTTGATGGATTTTGGTTCAGTGGTGTGTACCCCGCAGCTGCCAGCCTGTGACACCTGTCCTTTAAATGACCTGTGCGTCGCCTACCGGCTGGGGGTGGTGGCAGAACGGCCGCTCAGGCAGCCCAAAAAAGACCTGCCGCGCAGAAAGGTGGCAGCAGCCATCATCGAAAGAGAAGATGGGCGCATCCTGCTGACGCAGCGCCCGGCACAAGGCTTATATGGCGGTTTGTGGGAGTTCCCCGGCGGCAAGCAGGAACCAGGCGAGACCTTGCCAGACACCCTGCAGCGCGAAATTGTTGAGGAATTGGGCGCGCGTATCGCGGTGGGCACACAATTCGGGGTGTATGAACACACCCTGACCCATTTTCACATGACCTTGCATGCTTTCCTGTGCCACCTGGTCGATGGTGACCAGCCCCAGGCGCTGGAAGCGCAGGCGATGGTATGGGCGCTGCCCGGCGAAATGGATGCCTACCCGATGGCAAAGGTGGATCGCCAGATCGCTACTGAATTAATGGCGCGCTTGCAGCAATCAACATCTTCCGATTCTGCCTGAATTTTTGTTATACTCCTGGTGTAGTAACAATTGAGTGAAGGAGAAAACAATGACAGAGAAGATGATTGCCTATTGCGGCACTGCATGCAACGGATGCCCCTCGATGGTTGCCACCCTGGCGAACGACCGTGAAGAGTTAGAGAAAGTGGCAGTGATGGCGCGTGAACAATGGGGTTTGGCAGATGCCACCTGGGAAACAGTGCAATGCACCGGCTGTAAGGGGACCGGGGTGCGTATCGCCTTTTGCACTGAATGCGGGGTGAGTGTGTGCGCCTCGCAAAAAGGGGTGGAAACCTGTGCGCACTGCGACCAGTTCGAGGATTGCGCCACGCTGGAGGCATTGTTTGCGCAGTTCCCCGTTTGCCGGCAAACGTTGACAGAGATTCGCACCACGCTGAATTGAGTGCCGGGGCGAGGGGGTTCTGTCCATTCGGCCGACCGCAAGGAGCATCCTGTTGTGCTGAGGGCGGTGGACAACGGCCTGTCTTCTTTTTCGGGCAGGGCCATTACATGCCCCTGCATTGTTATGAAGCCATCAAATGCGTGTTGGGCAAAGAGAGCGGCTCGTTCAGAGTGGAAAATTCCGTGTATAATTAATACAGACACTAATAATCCATAGTTTTGTGTCCGATACTATCAACATTCTCAAACGGAAGAGAAAGAATATACAAACAGGAGAAAGACAATGAATGACGAAATTAAAATTCCCGAAGAAGTGGCAGAAGGCGAAAGCATCGAAACCGAATATGAACTGGAGAGCTACGAAGCTGAAGGAGAAATGCTTTCCTCGGTAAGCGCCAAAGAGGTGCATCTGATGAACAGCGGCGCGCAGTATATTGAAGCCGATACCGTTACTATCGAAAACGGCGCTGCGGCACAGGTGGATGCCCACACGGTCAGTGTCACCCAGGGCGCCATTGGCATGGTGCAGGCGCAGCAGGTTTCCCTCAATAATGGGGCGGCGGCGGTGATTGGCGGCGAGTCATTGATCATAGAAAACAGCCATGCACTGGTAATCGGCAGCGGTGATGCCAAAATGACTGGCCCTCTGACCGCTGGCATCATGGGCTGCGGCGACCTGGAAGCAGGCAGTGTGAAGGCTGTTTTGTTAGCGGCCGGTGATGTCACAGCGGAGGAAGTACAAACCGTTTTCACCCCGCTGACCGCTGGTATCTTGGGCGCAGCGCTAGGCCTGGTGTTTGCCGGTGTCAGCATCCTCTTCAAAGTACTTTCCAAAGACGACGAAGAATAAACCAGCCTATAACAAAAAGCGCGGGTGATTGGATTGCCCGCGCTTTTTGTCTTTAACCACATAAACGCGACAGATGGCGGTTTAGTTCTCTGATGGCGGGATAGAGCGGCAGGTAAACTTGCTGATAGAGGCGCTCATACTGCGCCTGTGCGGCAGTCTGTGGTTGATAGACAGCATCCTCCACAGCGCTCATTTTCTGCGCGGCAATGTTGAGGTCTGGCAGTGCGCCGCTACCCACCACAGCCAGCACGGCAGCCCCCAGGGTGGCTGCTTCCGGCAGGGCAGTGCGCTGCACATCACGCCCGGAGATATCGGCGATGATCTGACACCACAGGTCATTGCGCGCGCCGCCGCCCATAACGACATAACGGTCGATGGGTGTGGCCAGGGCATCCGCTACCCCTTCCGTATGCAGACGCTGTTCAAAGGCAATGCCTTCCAGGATGGCACGGTAGACATGGGCGGGGGAGTGGCTGCCGCGCCAGCCGAGAATGACCCCGCGTGCGTCTGCGTCCCAGTAAGGGTTAAGGGCGCTATTCCAATAGGGCAAGACCACCAGGCCTTCGGAACCCGGCGGCAGGCTGGCTGCCTGCGCGCTGAGGGCGGCGTGATCGCTGGTGCCGCTTAACAGGGTGTTCAGATACCAATCGAGGATATAGGTGCCGCTGAGCAGAACGGTTTCCAGCAGATAGGTGCCGCGGCTGCCGCCCACCATACTGCGAAAGGCATCACTGGTCACGAATTGCGGGGCGAATGTGCCAGAGATGACAGAGGTGCCCAGGGTGAGGTAGGAGCAGCCAGGGCCGGTGATGCCCGCGCCGATGCCGCCCGCCTGCCCGTCACCGATGCCAGCATACACGGCGGTGCCCGCGGTCAGTCCAGTCGCCTGCGCCGTCTGCGGGCTGAGCGAGCCGATGTATTCGCCCGGGGCAGCCAACCGCGGCAACTGTGCGCTGGTGATGCCGCAGGCTGCCAACACAGGTTCATACCACTGCATGCTGCGCAAATCCAGCAAGCCGGTAGGGCCTGCGCTGCCCCAACTGGCGGCTGCCTCACCGGTCAGCCGGGCGCTCAGGTAAGCATGTACATCCCACACCTGGGCGATATTCTCGAAGGTCTGCGGTTCATGGGCAGCCAGCCAGCGCAGTTTGGGCGGGATAAGGTTGACGCTCAATCGTTTGCCGGTGTGCTGATGAAAATCCGGCAGCAGGGGCTGCAACACCTCAACTTCAGCATAGGCGCGGGTGTCCATCCACAGGATAGCTGGACGCAAAGGATTATGATTGCGATCCATAACCACGAAGGTCTCGCGTTGAACGCTTAGGGCGATGCCCTGCACGCTGGCGGGGTCAATGGTTTGCGTACAGGCTCGCAAAGCCTTGCACAGCGCTTGCCACCAGTCATGCGGGTTCTGCTCATGCCAGCCCGGCAGGGACTGTGAGAGGGGGATTTCGGCACGGCCGCTGCTAAGCAGCACGCCTTGCAGGTCATAGGCGGATGCTTTGCAGGCGCTGGTAGAACAGTCAATACCAATAAAAAGCGGAGAAGCGGCGGGGGTTCTCATGGTTAGTTTGATTGTACCGGATGTCGTTATGACGTTGGAAAATTCGGGCATGAAAAACCCTGCAATCTGAAGTGCTTTCGGTATAATTGCGTCAATTTGGGTCGCAGTCAACCGATCCAGACAATCGCAAGGCAGCAAGAGTGCCCGACGGATTTATTTACTCAAGCGATTGAGCGTCTTCCACCCACAGGCTGTCGCTTTCGCGGTAGGTGACCAGCCCTCTGATCGCGCCGGGGATGGAACGCACGAACTTGCGCCGGGTGACATCCACCTGCACCCCGCCACCGCTCTTGCGCGCGGGGGAGTAGTAGGCGGCCAGCCGGGCGGCATGCGCCAGCACGGCAGGCGGCACCTCGCGCCCGCCGCTTTTGATGATGACATGCGCGCCGGGCAGGTCATGCACATGCAGCCATAAATCTTCCGGCGCAGCCATCTTGAAAGTGACCTGTTCATTCTGCAGGGCGCTGCGCCCCACCCAGATCAGCCATTCACCAGCTTCCACGCGCAGCGGCCCGCCCTGCGACAGGCGCTGACGCCGTTCCTTTTTCACCCAGCCGCCTTCCACCAGCGCATTGAACACAGCATCGATCTCCGGGCGCGAGTTAGCGACCAACACATCAGATGCCAATTGCTCCAGCCATTGCAGGGTTTTTTCTTCGTGCGCAAGGCGCTGCGGCAGGCCTTCGTTGGCGCGCTGTGCTTTGTCATAGCGGGTGAAGTAAACCTGCGCGTTCTCGCTGGGTGAAAGCTTCGGGTCGAGGGCGATCGTGCGCGGGTTGTCGTCGTAATCGCTGACAGTCAGTTCCGTCATGCCCTTTTCGATCATGAACTGATAGGTCAGCAACAGTTGGCCATCCTCGCGCAGGCGGTCGATCTGTGCCTGGCTGACCGATTGCGCGCGCATTTGTTCGATGGTGTTGCGCGTGCGCGCCAGGGCGTCATTCAGCAGGACAGTGACCTGCCCGCGTGCCTCGCCATAGGCGTCCATGGCTTCGCCGTGCTGCTGGTAGGCAAGGATGGCAGCGTTCATGCTCTCTGCCGGTTCGCTGCGCGCGCACTGCTGCAGCGGGTAGGGGGCAAACGCGACCAGGCGGTTTACCTCATCGTAACCCAGTGAAGGCTGGCAGCCGCAGGAGAAAACCTGCAGGAAAGCATCTTCCAACCGCTGCGGGGTGGCCTCGCTTCCGCTGCGCGCTCCAATCTCACGCCCCAGGGTGGGACTCACCGCCAGCAGGCTGCCGGAGAGCAGTTTTGCCAGTGACTGTCCTTCTTCGCGCCGTGCGAGCAGATAATCCCAGTCAATCTCTTCGGGCGGCAGGTGATGCGCTGGCACCGGCGGCAGCTGGTAGGGGCGTTTGGGCAGTACCTCGCGGAAGCGGTTAAGGCGTCTGGTCAGGCGCTTGAGCGATTCCAGAATGATCTCGCCGCTGTCAAGCAGGATCAAGTTGGAGTAGCGCCCCATCAATTCTGCCACAAGGGTGTAAGTTTCCTGCCCCTGTTGAAAATGAAAGCGTAAAATGCGCTCCCAGGGCGGCTGGCTGACCTGGGTGAGCAGTGCGCCTTTGAGCAGTTTCTTCATCTGCAGCACGAAGGGCGGTGATGTTTCCACCCCGCGGCGTGCTTTCTCAGGCACCACCAGCACATGCGGCTGGCGCGGCTCTGCCGAAAATTGCAGGTAGAAGCGTTCGCCGGCATAACATTCCATGCCGATCGCCAGCGGGCTGACCTGCACGATCTGCTGTATGCGCGCAGGCAGGCGCTGGTTGAATTCCTGCTTCCAGCAGGATAAGGTCAGGTAGTCAAGATGCATGGGGACATTGTACCGTAAACGGCTTGCGCCCGCTGTGGGTTGTGGTGGCTGGATGTTGACCTCTATAATGGTTGTAATTTTTCATCCTTGACAGGCAAGGATAAGGAATTATAATGTGAATATATGAACATGTATTCATATATTCACCCGAAAGGATAGCATGCGGGATACAACCCCCGACGTATTGAATGAAGAAATCGCCGCAGACGTGGCGGAATTGTTCCGTGCCTTCAGCGACACCTCGCGCGTGCGCATCATCGCTGCCATGGCAAATTGCGAGGTGAATGTTAACACCCTGGCGGAGGCGGTCGGATTGAGTGAATCTGCCACCTCCCACCACCTGCGTTCACTGCGCCAGATGCGCCTGGTGCGTACGCGCAAGGAAGGCCGCGAGGTGTTCTATTGCCTGGATGACGAACACATTCTCGCCATCTACCGCGTAGGGCTTGACCACGTCCTGCATCAATCCCGCCGTTAACCGCTGGAAAACCGCCATGACAGATCACTACGAAACCCAAGAACAGAAATACCGGCTAAAAAACCTCGATTGCGCGCTGTGCGCCGCCAAAATTGAGAAAGAACTCCAGCGAACCCCCGGTGTGCGCAGTGCCAGCCTGAACTTCGCCAGCGGCACCCTCGCGCTGGATACCGATAACCTCGCTGCTGTGCGCCAGGTGATCACGAATATTGAACCGGCGGTGGAAATCGAGCCGCTGGAACGTTATCTACACAACGAGCAGGACGCGAATCCTCAGGATTGGCCACGCCTGGCGCGCCTGGGGATTGCCGCCGTGTTCTGGCTGCTGGGGCTAGTGTTTCATGCCCGGCTCCACAGCCTGTTGTTCGGGGTCGCTGAATACCTGATCCTGGGGAGTGTGTACCTGCTGGTGGGGTTGGATGTGCTCAAAGCCGCCTGGCGCAACCTGCGCGCGGGGAACTGGTTTGATGAAAATTTCCTGATGAGCATCGCCACCATCGGTGCCTTTGCCATCCACGAAATCCCTGAAGCAATCGGCGTGATGCTCTTTTACCAGGTGGGCGATTATCTACAGGATCGTTCGCTGGCAGGTTCGCGCCGTTCGATCCAATCACTGCTGGCAATACGCCCTGACCAGGCCCACCGGAAGACAGCAGACAGCTTTGAAACTGTCGCTCCCGAAGCAGTGGCGGTGGGCGAGACCATCATCGTGCGCCCGGGGGAACGCATTCCGCTGGATGGCATCGTCAGCGCCGGGCAGGCGCAGCTAAATACCGCCGCCCTCACCGGTGAATCGGTGCCGCGCCGTGCGGAGGTTGGTGACAGCGTGCTGGCAGGCATGATCAGCCGGGATGGGCTGCTCGAAATCCAGGTGGAAAAACCATTTGCCCAATCGAGCGTGGTGCGCATGATGGAACTGGTGGAACATGCCGCCAATCGCAAGGCGAAAACCGAGCGCTTCATCACCCGTTTCGCCAAAGTATACACCCCCGTGGTGGTGGCCGCGGCAGTACTGCTGGCGCTGCTGCCCCCGCTGCTGCTGCCCGACGCGCGCTTCACCGACTGGCTGTACCGCGCCCTGGTGCTGCTGGTGATCTCGTGTCCATGCGCGCTGATGATCAGCGTGCCGCTGGGCTACTTCGGCGGATTGGGGGCGGCTTCCAAACAGGGCATCCTGATCAAAGGCGCTAACTTCCTCGAAACCCTCAGCCGGGTGCGCACAGTGGTGTTTGACAAAACCGGCACCCTCACGCGCGGTGTGTTCAAGGTGCTGGAGGTTGCGCCGCATGCTGGGCACAGCGCGGAGGAATTGCTTGAAGCCGCGGCGTATGCCGAAGCCTCCTCCACCCATCCGATCGCGGTATCGATCTTGAAAGCCTACGGCAAGCCGGTGGACTACACCCGCATCAGCGATGTCGAAGAAACCCCCGGCAAGGGTGTTTGCGCCAGCGTGGATGGGGTGATGGTCAGCGCTGGCAACGATGCCTATCTGCACTATCTAAAGATTTCGCACGAACCGGAATGCTGCGAACTTAGCGGCACCCTGGTGCATGTCACCCGCGGCGGTGATGACCTGGGTTACATCCGCATCGGTGATGAACTAAAACCGGAATCACTGCCGGCGATGCAGGCATTGCGCGCGGAGGGCGTACAGCGACTGGTGATGCTTTCCGGCGACCATGCCGCCATCGCCGCTGATACTGCCCGCGACCTGGCGATAGACAACGCCCACGGAAGTCTGCTGCCAGAGGACAAGTTGCGCCTGCTGGAGGACTATATGCACAACACCGGACATGCTGTGGCATTTGTCGGCGACGGCATCAATGACGCACCGGTGATCGCGCGCGCAGATGTGGGCTTTGCGATGGGCGCACTCGGGTCAGATGCGGCGATCGAAACCGCGGATGTGGTCTTGATGGCGGACGACCCCATAAAAGTGGCGCAAGCGATTTCCATCGGCAAGCGCACGCGGCGCATTGTATGGCAGAATATTGTTTTCGCGCTGGGAGTCAAGTTGGCTGTGCTGCTGCTGGGTGCGTTCGGCATTGTCAATATCTGGCTGGCAGTGATCGCCGATGTGGGTGTGGCACTGCTGGCGGTGTTGAATTCCACGCGCGTGATGGGTGGCAAGCAGCGATAAGACTGCGTTGTTGTCACCGCACTGGTAATCGTGGGCGTAGGGCGCAGTTAATTGGCCTCTTCTGGGAGCCTGTCGTGGAAGCTTCAGATGTTTTGTTTCCCGCTTTTTTTGCGCAATGTATCCACACTGATGGTCACCAAACCCAGGGTCAACTCTGCCAGCACCCACAACACTCGATGCACCGATGCCAGGATTAAGGCAAGCGAGGCATATTCAGTGGCGGCATAGAAAACGGTCAGCGCCAGTTCACGCACGCCAATGCCGGCGGGCGCAAAGATGCTCACCGAACCGATGAACCAGCTCATCGGAAAAGCTCCCACGGCAAGTTTCAAGGTGGACAGGTCAACGGTGGGAAACAACCAGCCATAACTCAGGCTGAACAACAACCAGGCCGGAAAATACACCGCCATTACGCGCAAAATCGAGAGCGGTTGTAATGTATGGGAAGATTGTACATAGCGCTGGGTGATCAACAAGCCGATGACCCAGGCGAGAACCAGCCCAAAAGTTATGAGAAAGGCCTGGGCGGCAGTCAGGTTGATGTTGTTTGCCAGCAGCACGTCACGGTTCAACAGCAGCAATGCCGCTACCCCCGCAATAAAAGCGCTGGTGATTATCCAGATATTTTCAGCGAGCATGGCGCGCAGTGAATGGTTGTTGTCAATTTTTTCGCTGCGATAAGCGCCATAGCGCCCCAGCAGATGCCACATGCCGCCGGGCAGGTATTTGCCCAGGGCGGTCAGGCTGAATATGGAAAGAAACTTCCAGTATGACAATGAAATACCTTCAGATTGCACCGAGACACGCGAGCCCTCGATGACCAGGAGTTTGGCAGAGAGCAGCAAAAGGAAAGAAATGACAAAACGCAGCCAGTGGATGGTTTGAAAATACTCCTGCACACGCGGGAAATTGGTGATGATGTAGTAGACCACCGCCGCAAACACAGCACCCATCCACAGCCATTTGATGACGACCAGCAGTTTAGAGTTCTTTAGTTTTTCCAAGTGATGATTTCCTTCAGTCGATCAAATTGGCTGGCACTGCTGCGCTGGTTTTCAGGCAGGCGCTCGGTGAGTTGGGCGCGGAATTCAGCCAGGTGCGACAGCATAGCTGGGACTGCCTGCAGTATCTGCTGCGTATCAGCGCTGTAATCAAAAGCGGTGGATTCCATCTCGAACCCCGCCAGACATTCCTGGTATTTGTGGCTCCATCCGATTACCAGGGTGGGGGTAGTGCAGGTGAGGCCGGCGATCATGGCATGAAATCGCGAGGTGATCAGCAGGTCGCAGGCGCAGATGATGCGCTGGATGCTGCCGTAGTTGATGTCATAATCAACCCAATGGATTGATGACAGCAGGGTTTGCGGCAGGCGCTGCTGCGCCAGACGGCGCAATGCTCGCAGGGCGATGAGGTCGTTGTTGTGGGTCTTACTCGAAGAAGCGCGGCTCGCATTGGGGAATATGACAAATTCGCGCCCATCAGCCGCTGCCGACTCGATCAGGTCAAGCAGCAGGTGCAGGTACTCTTCATACCTCTTTTTATACACCAGCACACTGGGTGAGACCGCGATCACCTGCCGGCGGGTGGTGAGTTTATTCAGGAGAGCCTCAACTTGTTGCACGTTTTCAGTAGTCAGGGCGTAGTCGGGCTTGTAAAGCATAGCGATGTCGGCGGCGACCATCGTGTGCGCCGGGTTAATCCCTAATTTCTTCAGATGCGAGGCGGTGATCGCGCCGCGCGCCACCACCAGGCAGCAGCGTGATAAAAGGAATTTTGATACCATGCGGTTTATCGGGTTTTCAAAGGGGCCGGTGGCCTGCGACAATTTCGCCACCGGTGTGCCTAACAGCATGGCAGGCAGGATGCTGAGCACGTTGAAGGGCAGGTATTTCAGGCGTTCATCGTTGAAAGTGATCCCGCCGATATCACACAGCACCTGGCAGTCGCGCAAGAAGGCGAGGCTTTCGGGCAGCGGCAAACGGATGCCTACAAAGGAGAGGATTCTGTAAAGTAGAGCCAGGGGGAACAGTTTGGCCGCCATGGTGAGTGGCCTGGCATCAAAAATTCGAATGGTCGGGTCGCTCAGCAGGGCGCGGTCCTTTTCAGGATAATAGGAGAAAACGCCAAACTCCGCCTGCGGCAGGTGTTGGCGCATCTCACCGATGGTAGTTTCCAGCATGGCCTGGGCGCCGCGGTTGCCCCACAGCGTCCCGCCTATGATGGCAATGCGGAGGGCTTGCGTCATAGGCTTTCGATCCCTTTGAACAGGTACAAATACAGCTTGAGCAGCGGACGCGGCAGGGCGAAGATGAGTTTCTTGCCCCAGGCTTTGCTGGAGAGGCGGTAATTGACCAGAATGATCAACGCGGTCAGCCAGTCGAACAGGTTGACCTTTGCATGCAGGGTATCCGGAATCTTTATCCCCAGCAGTTTACCGGCTTTGGAACGTGCTGACAGGTTGTAGTGGCCGCGCACCGAACGCGCCTGACTCTGCAGTACCAGAGAAGTATCTACCGACTCTGCCTGCAGCTCGCCCTGGTCGATACAGGCTTGCAGCAAGACAGCGCTGCGCTGACTGCGCGACAGCAAGGCGGTGGGTTTGACCGCTGCATCCTTCATTGCACTGAGCCACACGTCCCCGGCGGAGATGTCGCTGTCGTAGCCAAAATGATCGTGGCAGTACAGGCATTTCTTCTCGCAAAAGAAAAACAAGTTTTGATAGTTGCTGAAAGACTCAAAAGGTACCATCGTCTGGCTGCCATCAGCAAATGACAGGCGCATTTCACCACGCCAATGGCCCGCGCGGTATTGGAAAGCGGTCAGGGCAGAATCCTTGCCCCGGGTTTGTTTTGCGACAATATGTTGGGTGAGCTCAGGCAGGCTGTTGTGCCCGCAAAACAGGCTGATCAGCCAGATCACCTTTTGCGCCAGTGCTTCGTCATGCTGGAGAGCGGCGCGCAGGATGGCGGTGTCACAGGGCAGCGCCACCACCGCCAGACGTCCGTCAAACTGTCTGATGAGGGGCAGTGCCTGGGCGGAAAAGCGCACCGCCATGTACTTGCTGCCCTGCGCGCGCAGCAGGTCGGCGCGGTTGGTGGCAATCAGGAAGCGGTTTTTCACCATACCATCTTCCACATAGGCTTCGTTGACCAGCGCTCCGTCGATCTGGCGGCTTTCGAGCAGGTGCAGAAGAATGGCGGTCACCGCCCCGCCGGATGCGCTGTGTTCACGCAGGGTGTCATCAGCGGCATGCGCCAGAAAAGCACCGTTCGTATCGCCCATGATGTTCGCCTGCTGGGCAGGCGTATAGTGCTTCTTGGTGAGTTTCTCTGCCAGGGCTAACAGGTTCATGGTTTCTTCTGGAAGGTGAGGTAAGCGTGGTTAAACACCGGTGTGTGCGGGCTACGATCAAGCTGGTGCTGCAATTGCAGCATTTTCAAGCGCACATCGATGTCTTCCAGCAGGCGGCGGTTGACGCTGATCAAATCTGCCACAAACCCGACGATGAACAAGGCTGCCGATAAAACCGCCAGGATCACTGCCAGGATCAGCGATTGCACATGGCCGGCGCCGGTGCCCTGAAAATAAAAGGTCAGGTAGCGGATGCCGATGATGACCGCCGCGAGAGTGAAGATCATGGCGGGCGTGAGGAAGAAACGCAGCGGTTCATAGGTGCTGAAACTGCGCAGGATGGTGACAAAAGAACGCTGCAGGTAACGGCTGACACTGGAGATCAGGCGGCTTTCACGCAGAAAGCCGTTGGTGCGGATGTCAACGGACACGATTGGGATGCGCATGCGCCCCGCCTGGATCACGGTTTCAAGGGTGTACGTGTACTGGTTGAAGACATGCAGGCGCATGGCAGCGCTGCGCGTAATGGCACGAAAACCACTGGGCGCGTCTTTGACCTCGGTGTGCGAGGCTTTGCGCACCACCCAGCTGCCCAGATGCTGCAAGGTTTTCTTGACCGGCGACCAATGGCTGATCTCGCGCACCGGGCGGGTGCCGATCACATATTCCGCCTCTCCGCGCAGGATGGGGTCGATTAATTTCTGGATATCCTCGGCGCAATACTGGTTATCAGCGTCGGTGTTGACGATGATGTCGGCGCCGAAATGCAGACAGGCATTGATGCCGGAGAGAAAAGCCTGGGCCAGCCCCAGGTTGGTCACATGCGACACGATGTAGTCAACGCCGTGCGCGATAGCAATCTGCGCGGTGTTGTCGCGGCTGCCGTCATTGACGATCAGCCATTCCACCTGGTTAACACCTTCCAACTGGCGCGGCAGATCGCCCAGCGACACCGGCAGGCTGTCTTCTTCATTGAGGCAGGGCATCTGTATAATGACTTTCATGTATTCCTCGCGTTGCTTCGGGATACTTTTTATTATATAGCAAGCGAAGAAATGGGTGGTCAAACATTCCGAAGTTTAGGGAACTTTGAGTTTTCCTAAATACTCAAAGTTCTCAGAATCACCGCTCCATCACAATCGTGACCGGGCCGTCGTTGAAGATTTCCAGCAGCATATGCGCGCCGAAGATGCCGCTCTGGGTGGGCACGCCATTTTCGTTGAGCATCTCCACGAGGCGATCCACCAGCGGGCTGGCGATCTCGGGCGGGGCGGCTTTCACGTAACTGGGGCGGTGGCCCTTCTTGGTGTCGGCATACAGCGTGAATTGTGATACCACGATGGCTTCACCGCCGATATCCTGCACCGAGAGGTTCATCTTGCCTTCCTCATCGCCAAAAATGCGCTGGTTGGCGATCTTATGGGCAAGATAACGCGCTTTTTCTTCGTCATCCTCCGGGCCGATGCCCAAAAGGATCATCAAGCCGGGCCCGATGGCTGCCACCACCTGCCCGTCAACGGTCACACTGGCGCGCGTCACGCGCTGGATCACCACCCGCATGTCCTATTCCCGGTAGGGCGCCAGCCCGATGGCGTCGCGCACTTCGCGCAGGGTCTCATCGGCGATCTTGCGGGCGCGGTCAGCGCCATCATACAGCATATCCAGCACCTGTTCAGGATGGGCTGCCAGTTCAGCACGCTTTTCTCGGAAGTCGGCGAAGTATTTGTTGATGTTGTCAGCCAGCAGGCGCTTGCAAGCCACACAACCGATCTCGGCGGTGCGGCAGTCATGGTTGATGCGCGCCACTTCTTCAGGGCTGCTGAAGATCTTGTGCAGACTGAAGACATTGCATACATCGGGGTTGCCGGGGTCGCTCAAACGCAGGCGCGCCGGGTCGGTCTTCATCGTCATCACCACTTTGACCGTTTCCTCAGGGGTGAACGCCATTTCGATGTGGTTGTTGAGGCTCTTGCTCATCTTGGCTTCGCCGTCGGTGCCGATGATCTTCGGGAATTCGGTCAGTTTCATTTGCGGCTCGATGAGTACATCGGTGTTGTAACGGTAATTGAACGAGCGCACGGTTTCGCGCGCAAACTCAAGGTGCGACTGCTGGTCGATGCCCACCGGCACTACGGTGGCTTTGTGAAGCAGGATGTCAGCTGACATCAGCACCGGGTAGCCCAGCAAACCGTAATTGACATTGTTGGGGTGGTTCTTGACCTCTTCCTTGAAATTAGGAAGTTCGCTGAGTTTACCCAGCGGCGACACCATCGAGAGGTAGGTATGCAGTTCCAGCACCTGCGGCACCTGTGATTGCACGAACAGGATCGATTTTTGCGGGTCGATGCCCGCCGCCAGCCAATCCAGCGCCATTTCCAGTGTGTTCTGGCGGATGTTCTCCGTGGTTTCCATGGTGGTCAGGGCATGCACATCCACGATGCAATAGATGCATTCGTAGTCTGCCTGCAGGGCGACATAATTTTTGATAGCGCCAAAGTAGTTGCCCAGATGCTGCCGTCCGGTGGGGCGTGCGCCCGAAAAAACTCTGCCTTTTTTCTCACTCATTGTCTTTTTCTCCTGTTAAAAAAATAACATTCGTCTCGAAAAAACTCGGGACGAACGATTGAATCGATTTGCTGATCATCATCCGCGGTGCCACCCGCTTTAGCCTGCCGTGTGACAGGCTCACTCTGCGTTGATAACGGGCGCTGCCCCGGCCAAAAACGATTCTGGCAGCTCCGAGCTCCATTCACTGCGGCTGTGCGTGCAGGGTTTTCACCATCACCTGCTCTCTGGGGCGCCAGCACCGCGGTTACTACTTCTCTTCGTCGCTTTTATTCTATGTGTAGGTTAAGTATAGCGGGATTGGGGGTGCTGTCAAGGGAGAGAGGTTCTGTCCTTCCGGCCGACCGCAGGGAGTGCAGGAACCGGAATGGCTGTGTTTTTTCAGACAATTTTTGC
>OMKS01001606.1_pt1 | contig 19987 bp, 16 predicted proteins | sample 1674721 | NCBI WGS metagenome assembly OMKS01 (sample SAMN06264996, study PRJEB25208) | sediment metagenome | isolation source: hot spring sediment | place: USA: California | collected 2014-09-02
AGTCGGGGCTGGCGAGGTCCACGAGGGCCTCGGCGGCGGTGTTCATCATCTCGGTGACGAGCACCAGGCCGATCATCAGCGCCAGGATCGCCCACGAAGCGCCCGGCAGGCGCAACCATACGCCCATGAGCACGACGAGCGCCGTCGCTACGAGGTGAATGCGAAAGTTACGCTGCGTGCGAATCGCGTAGAACAACCCTTCGCCTGCATGTTTGACACTAATCCAGAAGTTGCCGTTACGCTGAGGACTCATAGACAATGAGGCCTCATTCAGGGAGCGCAATATCCGCGCCGAGTGCGGTAAGGATAGCAGTCTGCGCCGCCCACATCACGGCCTTCTCTGCCGGTTCGGCGTGATCGTGGCCGAGTAAGTGCAAAACGCCGTGAACCGTAAGGAGTTGTAACTCCTGTAGCAGCGCGCCGCCGGCCGCTTCGGCTTGCTCGCGCGCCCGGTCGATGGAGATAACGATGTCGCCCAAATAGCGGGGGAATTTGCCGCCGCCGCCAACAAACGGCCCGCGCGTGTCGTCGGCGAAAGAAAGGACGTCGGTCGGCGCGTCGATGCCGCGAAAACGGGCGTTCAGATCACGCAGGGCCGCGTCATCGGAGATGACGACCACTACCTCGCACGCTTCGCTCACGCCCTGCTGCGCCAGGGTTTCGATTACCGCTTTACGCAGCGGTTTTATGTCCACGGGTCCAACGTGTTCCTCAACTTGAATATCCACAATATGACGATTAACTCTACTCTGCATGGTTCCGGTCCTTAGTCTCCTTCGGTTCAGGGTATTGGACGCGCGGGTGGAAAGCCCCGCGCAATAAATCGATATAGGTCGTCTTTACAACGTGCAACTCCTGCATCGTAATCGGACAGTTATCCAACTGCCCATCGGCGATGCGCTGCGCGAAGATTGAGTTGACCACTTCCGTCAGTTCCTCCGGCGTGGAAGGCCGGCGGGCGCGCGTGGCCGCCTCCGAGCCATCGGCCAACATCACCAACAGGGTCTCGCGGCTGCGTGGCGCCGGGCCAGGATAGCGGAACTGTGACTCATCTACCAGATCGGTCTCGCCGCCGGCCGCCTCGATCGCTTTGCGATAGAAATAGCTCGCCCGTGTGGTTCCGTGATGCTCGGGGATAAACGCAGTGATCCGTTCCGGCAAACGGTATTCGCGCGCCAGCTTGAGGCCATCGCGGACGTGGCCCTTGAGCACGTCGACGCTGGTGTAAGGGTCGAGGCGGTCGTGCGGGTTGCTCAATCCCTGCTGGTTCTCGATGAAGAAGTACGGGCGTGCCAGCTTGCCGACATCGTGGTAGTAAGCCCCTACGCGCGTCAGCAATGCGTTAGCGCCGATGCGTTCGGCGGCCTGCTCCGCCAAACTCGTCACCATCATCACGTGGTTGAAGGTTGCCGGCGCTTCACGCAACAGCCGTTGCAGCAGGGGATGGTTGGGACGGCTCAACTCCGTCAGGCGGAACGTCGTCGTCAGATCGAACAACGGCGCGAGCAAAAACAAGCCGCCGACTGTCAACCCGCCGGAAACCAATCCCGCCACTACACACACACCCGCCTTGAGCGCCATCGGGATCGGGTCCGCGCGCACGTCGTCGGCGAAAAATGCAAAAAGTGCCAACGCGCCGAACAAGCCGCTCAACAATCCGGAACGGAAAATCGTGCCGGTTTGTTCGTAACGCGGCAGCGTCAACGCACCCATGATACCGCTCAACGCTACCAGGATTGCAAAGCCAAGCGAGCGTCCGGCAAGCCAGCCACAGACGCCCCCCATGTAAATCATCACACCCACTGCCGAGGGTAATCCCACCGTGGTCGTCAAGAGCATCGCCAGCGCCGCGCCGGGAAAGAGATACGGCAGCAGGTCGCTTGAGGCGGTCAGGGTGCGTGCCAGCAGCAGAAAGAGGATCAACAGCAAGAACAACAACACTTCGGAGCGCGCGGTGGCTAAAGCTTCAGGTTGAAATCGCCACAGATACAAACCTAAGCTCAACGTTGCCGCGACCGAAAGCAAGAGCGCCATACCGAAATCGAACCAGTCCCATTCTTGAGCTGCCAACCCCAATTCGTCCAGCGCCTCCACGTTCAAATCGGAGACAATGTTGCCTTCACGCACAATGACTTCGCCGCTGCGGAATTTGCGGGAAACAGGGACAACGTTGTTTCGCGCATCCCGGCGCGCCGTTTCAGTCGCCACCTCATCGAAAAAGACGTTGGGGCGCAAGAAACGCTTGACCAGGTCACTGACCACAATCGCTTCATCCTGCCCCAAATCCAGCGCCACGCGCGCGGAGATACCCGCGCGCACGCTGTTCATGTCCTCCTCACGAATGCGTTGTTGCCGCATCACCTGATCCAGCAGGGAGAGAAATTCAATTTGGACGCGGTTCCAGCTCGTGTCGGACATCTTCAGAATGATGTTAACCGTGCTCAACGGCAAATCGGCCAATTCCGGTACAGCCAATGTCCAGGCATAGCTTTGCGGTTCGGAGGCATAGATGTCGGCGCGCAGTTCGCGCAAGTAGGCCAACACCTGGCGCGCCCTATCATATTGTTCCCGCGCGATATTGAAATCCGGGGGAGTATATACGGTTTCCACCCGGCGCACGGCATCCTCTTGCGCCTGCGCAGTGAGGATATCGCTGACATAGGTGAAGTCCATCGGTGAGCGGATATCCCGTGGGGCCACATCGCCGGCAACGAGGTCAAAATCGTTAGGAAACGAAAAAACCAGAATGAAGGCAGTCAACAGCGTCAGCCCAAGCCCAAAAAGGACCTGGCGGAAGATAAAACCGCGCGTCGCTTTACGAGAATTCTTCATAGCGATAAAAGCACAAAGAGGAGCCCCACGCCGGGGCCCCTCTTGATTGGATGCGTGTTGCTAAAACGCCAGGGGTCAGGCGGAAAGCAAATTGCGGACCACTTGGCTAACCATACGCCCATCGGCCTTGCCCTGGACCCGTGGCATGATTAATTTCATCACTTTCCCCATATCTGCCGGGGAAGCGGCCTGGACCTCGGCGATGACTTCTCGCGCGATGACCGCCAACTCTTCCGCAGTCAAGGATTGGGGGAGATAAGACCGGAGAATAGCAACCTGCGTTTCGTCTTCCGCAACCGTTTCGGTGCGGCCGGCCTGGCGCAGCATCTCCAGGGCGTCTTCACGCCGGCGGACCTCTTTGCGGATCACTTCAGCGATGGCGGCATCGTCCAGCTCACTGCGCTGTTCGACTTCGGCCAACTGCACGGCGGTTAGCGCCATACGCAACGCCAGCTTGCGCTGCTCGTCACGCGCACGCATCGCGTCCTGCAAATCACGTTGAAGCTGTTCCTTGAGACCCATATTCACCTGACTTTAGTACTGCTTGCGATTATCTTTGAGCGACGTGCGGCGGCTCTTGCGCAGCTTGGCCGCGCGTTTGCGCTTGCGCACAATACTCGGCTGCTCGAAATAACGCCGCTTGCGAATCTCAGAAAGGATGCGGTCGCCCTGCACTTTCTTCTTGAAACGACGCAACAATGAATCAAAGGATTCATTGTCATCCGCAAAAACATAAGTCACGCTTCTCACTCCCTTCTTGCTCCCGGCATCACCGGCTAGGATTTTCGACTGCGGGGGTTATTATAACGTTTGAGGGGGGATTGTCAAATGATTCAACGGTCAGTGTTCAACGACAATTAGAATTACACATCGACGACAATTAGAAATACCCGCTCGGAGTGCGAGGCAGTCAGGGTAAACTAGGCCGCAGGAGGCCTAACCCGGATAAACCGGAACTAAAAAGGGCCTGCGACGCCCGTTTCTTGCTCGTTGGGCAAGAATTTGCATGGTTAGGCTCTAGAGTGGTTGACGCGGTACGGTGGTGGGGATGCCTCGCCCCTACATCGCAACACATTTTCCACACAAACGAAACGTTTATGGCGCGCATTTGGTTATATACTTAAGGTAAGCGCATCGCACCAGAATTGCACACACATTCCAAAGGCGCAAAGCTGTGGCGGGCTTGGCTTTGTGTGGGTGAGACGCCCGCGCTACATTCGTAATTCGTAATTCGCATAAGGAGGCTAACCGATGAAAAACACGTTGAGACTTTTCTGTTTGCCGTTGGCGCTATTGCTGTTAGCGCTCTCCATTCCGCAGAGCCAGCGTGCAGTCGCCGCCGTAGAGCGGGCTTCTAGCCCGCTTGCTCCCACTGCCCCGTCCGCCGAACTCGGTTGGGAGCTAATTCTGCCCGACGTGTATACTCGTATTTGGCGCTCGGCCAACTACGCGGCCGATCACACGCTCTACATCACCACCGATCAGGACATGCGCCGTACCACCGACGATGGCGATACCTGGACCACGCTCTTTGCCACGCGCCCGTACTCCGACTACCTGCGCATCAACGCGATGGCGTGGGACCCCGGTGCAACGGCCTCACCTACGTTGTTCGTTGTGCGGAACGTGGGCTATGAATACGGTGAGGTCTTCCGTTCCACCGACGATGGCCTTACCTGGGAGATGGTCTTCAGCGCGCCGGAGCAGGCCATGATGCTCTACGATATCGCCGCCGTGCGCGACGTCGATGACAACTTGGTGGTCTTCGCTGTAGGGGCTTCCCCGCACCTGCCGGCCGTGTGGCGCTCCACCGATGGCGGTGATACGTGGGAACTGACCAACACCGGACTGCTTGGATGGACGGAACTTTATCACGTCTATCCCTCACCGGCGTTTACCACCGATCACACGCTCTACCTGACCGGCTATGGCCCGCCGTTTCGTTCCACCGATGGCGGGCTGACCTGGGATAGACTTGAGATCCCCTGGGTCGATGTCGGGCGCGAGGTGGCCTTCTCCCCCCAGTACGCCACGGACGGCACACTCTGGATGAGCTATTACTTTGTCGAAGGCAGCGGGGACGATGATAAGCCATCCAACGGCATCGTGCGCTCCACCGATTACGGCGCAACGTGGCAGAAGGTGAACGAGGGTTTACCCGTTGAATATCCCGACGGCCACATCCTGGGTTTGGGCATCTCGCCGGATTATCCTGCCGATCCGGCGCTGTACGCCATCGAGCTGACGTTGCAATACGACGCCACACCGTGGAAGCTCTATCGCTCCACGAGCCGTGGCGACACATGGCTGGCCCAAGGTCTCGCGCCCGATATGACGCCCAGGGGCCTGCTCATTGCCGAGCGCGACCTGCTCTTCGTGCCTACTATCAACGGCTTGTGGCGGCTGCGCAACCACAGTTGGGAATGGCTGGTGAATGGCGACGCCGAACTCAATAAAGGCTGGCGCTTCCCCATTACCCCGGCCACGGCGGACTACTCGACCGTGCAAGCGCACAGCGGAGCGCGCTCCATCCGCCTGGGCATCGTGGGAACGCCGAACAGATATGCGTACTCCTCGGCGCGCCAACAGGTGACGTTGCCGGCAACGGCAACTGCGGCGCAGTTATCTCTGTGGCTTTATCCCACGTCAACCGAAGTGCAACAGGCGGCGTTCACGCCGGACATCGCCTCGGCGGTGAGCGGCGCTACGCTGACCGCTGCCGTGCCCACCGCCGGTGATGCGCAGTTCATCTTTATTATGGATGACCAGGGGCGCATCCTCGAACGCCTGTTGTGGACGCTGGACAACAGCCGGACGTGGAAGCCGTACACCTTCGACGTGAGCGCCTACATCGGCAAGAGTATCTGGGTGCATTTCGGCGTCTACAACGACGGGTATGGTGGGACCACCGCCATGTACGTGGACGACGTCTCGTTGACTGCCACCGAGCCGTTGCCCGCGCCGGTCGAACCCCCCGGCAATCCCGGCGCGTTGGCCGAGGATTTTCTCGTCACCGACGCCGCCGGGTATCAGAACACACCGGCGGCGGCCTTCAACCCGGCAGATGATGAATTCCTGCTGGTATACCGGGATTCGCGCGGCCATACTTTCCCCGACATCTACGCGCAGCGGGTGCGTAGCGACGGGCGGCTGCTAGGAAATGCCATCCCGATTTGCGATTATTACGATAACCAGGTTGACCCGCAAGTGGCCTATCTCGCCAGCGCCGACCGCTACCTGGTGGTCTGGAGCGATGGGCGTAACGCCGGCGAAACGCCCGACATCTACGGCCAACTAGTGCAGCGCGATGGCTCGCTCGATGGCGAGAACTTCCCGATTGCCGTCTCGCCCGGCGGGCACTTCCGGCCCCGTCTGGTGGCCGGTGAAAATGCCTTTCTGGTCGTGTGGGGCTATGCCGTTGGTGGGGACTCAGGCGTCCAGGGGCAGCAGGTGGCTGGCGACGGCACGCTGCTCGGCGCGCGCTTCGACATCTCCGACGGGACGGCCTGGGCCGGACAGCCGGACGTGGCCTACCGCCCGGCGGTTAACCGCTACCTCGTCGTCTGGGCCGACGCGCGCGGCGCGGACCAAGACATCTACGCACAGCAGGTGTTGCCGGATGGGACGTTGGTGGGCGACAACATCCCCGTTACCGGCGCGCCCGGCGCGCAAGCGTGGCCGGTGGTTGCCGCCGGTGGCGGTGCCGCCGGTGGTGTGGAGGATGCGGTGCTCGTCGTCTGGGAAGATGGGCGCAACGGCGCCCAACGCGACATCTACGGGCAGCGTTTCAAGCCGGGCGATACTTTCCTGGGGATCGACATCCCGATCAGTGTCGGGCCGGGGCTTAAGAAGACGCCCGCCGTCGCAATATGGGAGACAGCCGGATCGAGCGTCTTCTTCGTGGTCTGGGAGATGCCCACCGGACGCGGCGACATCTACGGCCAACGTATCGCATCGACCGGCCAACTGATCGGCGCGCCTTTCGCGGTGAGCGCTGACCCGCACGCGCAAATCGCTCCGGCCATTGCCGTGGCGCGGACGGCGTCACAGCCGTCCGTGTTGGTGGTGTGGGAAGATCATCGCACCGAGAACACCGGCATCTACGGTCAACGCCTGGATGCTAACGCGCGCAAGGTCGGGCTGCACGTGGGCCTGTCGCCGTTGGATGGCCTGCAAGCGCACCCGGTGATGGCCTATAGCCCCGCTTCGGATCGCTACCTCGTGGCTTGGCACCACGTCGATGGCGCTGGCGCGTGCATAATGGCGTACAGCGTCAGCGGTGATGGCGCACTGGTGTGGAGTCCGTTTACCATTGCGAACGGCATCCAGACGCCCGACCTGGCCCTGGACGTAGCGTGGGACGCGCTCAACGATTACTTCCTGGTGGTCTGGAGCGATGTTGCGCCTGAAACCATCGTTGATTTCGACATCTTCGGGCAGCTCGTCAAGCTGGACGGCAACGAGCTGATCGGCGAAAGAATCACGATCTCTTCTGCGCCCGGCCAACAGCACGCGCCCACCGTCGCCTTTAGTCCAGAGTTGGCGCGCTACCTGGTGGTCTTCGAAAGCGTGGACCTCGCTTACCAGATGACGACCCTGCGCGGGCGATTCTTGTCGGCTGAAGGTACCCCACTTTCGATGGACGCGGGCGAAGATTTCCTGCTCACCATGCCCGGCGCAAACCGGCAGGCGCGCTATCCCGACGTGGCCTACGATGCCGCCAGTCACAGCTTCCTCGCGGTCTGGCAGGACAATCGCGCTGATCCGGGCAGGTGGGACGTCTACGGACAGCGGGTGGATGGCACGACCGGCACGTTGCTGCCGGTAGAGTTCCCCATTGCTGCCGGTACGAGTCACCTTGCGCAATATCCGCGCCTGGCGGCCGGACCGTCCGGACGCTATGTCGTTGTCTGGCAGGATACGAACATCCTTGCGGGTAACGACGGGGACGTGATGGGGCGAGTGGTCACCGCGAACGGTATCCCGCTCGGCGTGCCAATCCCCATTGCGACGCAGTCCGCCTATCACGAAGGCGCGCCGGACGTAGCATACAACGCCAGGGCCAAGATGTTCCTGGTAGCCTGGCATGGCGCCGCTCAGGCAGCCTATCTGCCCGACATCTACGCGCGCCAACTGGATGCTTCTGGCAGTCCCGCCACGGCCGTGTTGCCCATCGCCGTGGCGGATGATTCGGCGCGTCACTGGCCGGTCGTCGCTGCGCGGGAAGGGGCCTTGGGGTCTGCGGAATGGTTGGTCGCCTGGGAGGACATGCGCGCCGACCCCGGCGCAGAGCGCATCGGCGTGTACGCGCGTCGCCAACAAGCCTTCTGGGCGTTGTATCTGCCGTTGGTGATGCGAAACTGGTAACGGATGATCGAACCCTTGCGAAGGTTTTTGCCAGGCTTTGGATATGGAAAGGTACTGCGTAACCTTCGCAAGGGTTGATTGGGTGTCCGTCACTTTTTCGCATCGCCTGCAGTTGAAACTGCCTGCGCACGGCGGTACGCCGTCATTCCGAACGCTTTTTGTGAGGAATCTCGCTCTGCATAAAGGCGGCTCGCGAAACTTTGACGCCCACCCGGGTTGATTCTGCCTCTTGACAAAGTCATGCAACTATATTACAATGTAATACGTAATACAATTACGGGTAAGTAAAAAGGAATAAGTGCTTGTAAGGAGGCAAACAAATGGTCAAGGCAAAGCAAGTTGAAGAAGTAGTCGAAGAAACCCCGGTTGTGGAAGAAGAGGCCGTGGTTGAAGACGCACCTGAGGGTGCGGAGAAGCAGGAAGGTAAGAAGCCTACGTCTGCGTCGTTGAAGGATGCGTTGAAGCAGGTCGAGACGTTCGGCCAGGCGTTGAGCGACGCGCTGCAAGCGCGCGGCAACGTGGTGATGGTGCGGGTGAACGATGAGGCATTAATCCACCTGGACATGCTGGTGGATGCGGAAGTCACCAAGAGCCGTTCCGAGAGTGCCGCATTCCTTATCGCCGAGGGCATCAAGGCTAACGAGGTGCTCTTCGAGAAGATCGGTGCCATCACGCAACAGATTGCCGAGTTGCGCGAGCAACTGCGCAAAGAGGTTAAGCTGGAGCCAGAGGCATAGCATCTTCTCAAAAACAGGGGTGGGGGTTTGGAGGCGGGTGCGCCCGCCCCAAACGCTTTACTCCCCTTTTTTGAGTTCGTGCTAAGCCAGGCTTTAATTATCATCAAGGAAAAAGAAAACGGAGGGAAACGATGAACGAAGAGAAAATGGTCGATGTCGAAGTGGTCGAAACGCCTGAGGCCGAAGCTGCACCTCAATCCGCTGGTGTCACGCTGTCTTTCAACACGATTGTCGATGAAACGGCGAAGGTGATGGAGTCGTTGGGCAAGGCGCTCATCAAGACGGCGCAGGATGTCTCCAATCTGATGGTCGTCCCGGTGGACAAGCTCACGCGCACGCAGTTGGATTTGCTCGTCGAGGCCGGCGTCGCCGAGACGCGCACGAAGGCCGCTGCCAGCCTGCTCAAGGAATCCGTCCAGAGCCGGCAGGAGATCTTCGAGAAGGTCGAAAAGACCCGCGCGCAGATTGACTCCTTGAAGCAGCAGTTACATTCGTTGGTCGGCAGCGCGAGTTAAGGTGACGCGGTCAGAGACCGGTCACGGCCTCAATGGCTCAACTATAGACGGCTCCATCACGGAGCCGTCTACCTGTTTCCACAGGTGTCGCAACAACCTTACTTGTTGTCTGGATGAGGCGTAGCCATTTTTGCGGTTTTAGCTGCCTCTCGACGGCTCTTGCGCGATTTGTCAACCGGAACAGGCTCTTCAGGAAATGGGTCGAGATCGAATAACATTGCGTAGACGTACCGTCCAACAACCCGGAGAGAGGCGATGGTCGGTGCGGCAATCGCCATTCCCAAAACGCCGCCGATTTCCAGCCCGATGATGATACCCAGGATGATGACGACGGGATGCAGCCGGATGTACACGCCGATGATGTTGGGGATGAGGACGTTGGTATCGAGTTGAATGAAGGCGAAGAAAACGCCAAACACGAGCAGTGCGAAGGCCAATGGCGGCAGCGGTAGGTGGGAGGACCCGAAGAAAATCGCCAGGATCACGGCGGTAGCGCCCCAGATCGTATTGCCGATGCTCGGCAGCAGTTCGAGCAGACCGCCCCACACGCCGAGTAGAATCGGCTGCGGCAACCCCAGAATCGCGCTGATGACGCCGAGGAGCACGCCCACGATCAAACAGAGCGTAAGTTGCCCGCGAAAGAATGAGGTCCACACCTTGCCGATTTCCGTCGCAATGCGCCAGAAATCGGTTTGGTAGGCCGGCGGCGCTAGATTGAGAAACCAGCCGGCGAACTTCTTGGCGTCGCGGGTCAGGTAGAAGCCGATGACCAGCGAGAACGCGGCCAGGAACCCCGTCCGCGCCGCGCCCATCACGACGGCAATGGCGCGTGTGGCGGTGCGCGTGATCCACGTGGTCAGCTCCGAGGTCACTTGTCCTACCACATCGCTGATCATGATGGTGTAGCCCATAAATTCGATGTCGTCGATGGTGACCCGGTTGAGGTACTGGATCAGGTCGATCAGCTCGCTCTGCGCTTTCACAATCTGGTTCACGACTTCTGGACCGAGGAGCAAGACGATTGGGACAATCAGTGCCACGAGGATGAGGTAAACGAGCATGGTGGCGGTGCTGTGTGACAGGCGCGTCGCCGTGCTTATCCGGTGCGCGATCGGGTAGAAGACCAGCGCCATAATCGTCGCAATCAGCAGGGGAACCAGAATGACGCGGAACAGGTAGAAGAACAGCCCGAAGAGCACGATCAAGACGATGGACACAATCAACTTTGTCGTTGTGCCCCAGCGCGAGGCAGGCGGACGGGTCCTGATTTCTTCCTCAAGGTTCATAAGCTAACTTCTCCTCCAAAGTAACCTTACTCAGTAGTGTACTTCTTGAGCCACGCCATGACTTTACCGGTTATGTCGTCGCGGGTGGTGCGGTTGACCTCCCACACGGTCACTTGGGCCAGCGTCTTGAACACGTCGCTTTCGGGATGAGGATAGCGCATAATCGTCCCCAATACCGGCTTTGGTCCCAGGATTGCCAGCATCACCGTGTCACAAAAGGTACGCGAATACAGTTCCATTGTACCGATTTCATCGACAACCACCAGCTTTTTCTCCTGCATCGCGCGGCGCAGGGCAGCGACGCCCACACGCTCCAGCGCTTTGACGTCCACGCCGTAGCGTCCCACACGCGGTGCCTTGGCATCGCGCAGCTCGACGTGGGCGATGGTCGCCTCCTTGCCATCCAGTGTAATCAGCCGGAATCCCTTCCGCCCGCCGGGACCGACGATCTCCTCGGTGTAGAATCCGCCCGCATCGTCCCCTATCTGCGCGACGACCTTGCGGATGATCGTCGTCTTTCCAATGCCGGGATTTCCGGTCAGCAGCAGTGTTTTTCCCATATTTTCTCCAATTGGCCTATCTACAGCTTGGAGTATAATGCCATCAGGTTAGGAATGCAAGCAGGGCGTGAGGAAGTAAGGAGTAGGGAGTGAAGAGTCAAGAGTTCTTGAGGCTCATCCTAATCCCAATTTACAATTCCTGATCCCTCGTTTCTCATTTCTCATTTCTAATTCCCAAGGGGGCTATATGCGTATTCTCATCACAGGTGGAGCTGGGTTCATCGGATCGCATTTGTGCGACCGGTATTTGGCTGATGGTCACGAAGTCATCGCGATGGACAATTTAAGCACGGGGAGCACGGATAACATCGCGCACCTGGCCGGACATCCGCGTTTCTCGTTCGTCAAGCACAACGTCACGAACTACATCTACGTAGCAGGGCCGTTGGATATGGTGCTGCATCTGGCTTCGCTGCCCAGTCCGGTGGATTACCTGAACTATCCCATCCAGACGCTCAAGGTGGGGGCGTTGGGTACGCACAACACGTTGGGACTGGCATTGGCCAAACAGGCAAAGTTTCTACTGGCCTCCACGTCCGAAGTCTACGGCGACCCGCTCATTCACCCGCAGGATGAGACCTATTGGGGTAACGTCAATCCGGTGGGGCCACGGGGCGTCTACGACGAGAGCAAGCGCTTTGCCGAGGCGTTGACGATGGCCTATCACCGTTATCACCACGTTGACACGCGCATCGTGCGCATCTTCAACACCTACGGACCGCGCATGCGCGCCGACGATGGCCGCGTGGTACCGAACTTCATCTGCCAGGCATTGCGCGGCGAGCCGTTGACGGTCTACGAAGATGGTTCGCGCACGCGCTCGTTCGGCTACGTGGACGATCTGGTGGAGGGCATCGTGCGGCTGATGGCAGCGGATGTCGAAGGCCCGGTCAACATGGGCAATCCGGTGGAGCTAACGATCCTCGAATTCGCGCAGTTGACGCTCGAAGTCACCGGCAGCACATCCAAAATCACCTTCGTTCACCCAACAGACGAACGGACGCGCGACGATCCCAAGCAGCGCTGTCCCGACATTAGCAAGGCGCAGGCCGAGCTAGGGTGGAAGCCACGTGTGCCGGTGGAGGAAGGCTTGCGCAAGACGGCGGATTACTTCCGCGTGAAATTAGGCCTGGTGTAATGCTGGCTTACGTCCTCAGCGTGTTGGTCTACGTGCAGCGCGGCGACGAGGTGCTGGTGATGCGGCGCAACAAGGAGCCGAACCTCGGGCTGTGGATCGCACCGGGCGGCAAAGTCGAAGTGGGCGAGTCGCCGCACGAGACGGCGCGCCGCGAGCTGTTGGAGGAGACCGGCCTGGTCGTCGATGACCTGCGCCTGCGCGGTTTCTGCACGGAGGTCTCTCCACTGCCGGAGTGGAACTGGATGTTGTTTATCTACACCTCCCGGACGTTTTCCGGTGTGGTGCAGCCTGATGAGCGCGAAGGCGATTTCGCCTGGCTGCCGGTATCAACGTATCTGAACGATTTGCCGATCCCACAAGCCGACATGATCTTTGCACCGCGCGTGCTAGGGATGGAGGCCGGCGTGTTCCAGGCGAAGTTCGTCTACGATGAGGCGCTGAAGTTGGTGACGTGGACGGAATATTCGGGCTAGGCCGATTGCGACGCGGGAAGCGTGTGACGTCGTCTACCGCGTGGGCAATCCCGGCGACGCTGGCGCTGCTCGGCGCGGCGTGGGGGGTGCTCCTGACGCGGCTCTCGCTGTGGGACGGCCTATTGTTGACGGCGCTGGCCTTCATCCTCGTGGCAAGCTTGTGGGAGCCATTGGTGGGCGTGGGAGCGGCGCTCTTCTTGGGGCCGTTGCAGGCGTGGCTGCGCATGGAGTTGCCGGAGATTCCGGCGCTCATCGGGCAAATCGTCTTCGTGCTCACGGCGGCGATCTGGATTGGGCGGGGCTTGCTGCGCCGCGACCTTCATATCCCACTGCCACCGCTGCTCCTGCCGCTGCTCGGCTTTATGGGAGTGGCGTTGTTATCGCTATGGCAACCCGCCGATGTGTGGGCGGGGCTGCTGGAGTGGGGCAAGTGGGGGCAGATTCTTGTGATGTTCTTGCTGGTTTACGATAGGTTGCGCGGCGTAAATGGCTGGCGGCGCGTGCTCCTGGCGCTTGCGCTCCTGGCGGGCGTTGCCGTGTTCCAGGCACTCGTCGGCCTGTGGCAGTTTGGTCTCAGCGATGATCTGCCGGAACATTTTGCCATCGACGCGCGGTTCTATCGCGCCTACGGCACCTTCGAGCAGCCCAATCCATACGCCGGTTTCCTGGGTCTTGTAGGCGCACTTTTAGCAGGTCTCGTAGCCGTCGCATTGTGGGACTGGATGGCGAATGGCGAATGGCGGCTTACGTATCACGCATCACGCATCACGCACTATTTTCTGCATTTTGCGCATTACAAATTCGGTCTGTTATTGTTCGCGCTGGTTGCAGTCGTGGCCGGACTGTTGGCCTCCTGGTCGCGGGGGGCGTGGATGGGCTTTGGGGCAGCGTTGCTCGCTATCGGAGCCGCCTTACCGCGCCGTGGAATGTGGGGTGTGGTGTTGGTCGCCGTCATCGTGGGCGGTGGCTTGGGGCTGTATGCCGCCGGATGGCTGCACCCGTCGATTGCTGCACGGCTGACCGGCTTTCTGGAATACACGCGCTTCGAAGATGTGCGCGGAGTGGGCATCAACGACGCGAACTACGCCGTCATCGAGCGCATGGCGCACTGGCAAGCGGCGTTGTCGATGTGGCGCGAGCGTTTCTGGCTCGGTGTAGGCTTTGGCTGCTATGAGGCGGCTTATCCGGCGCACCGGCTCATCAACTGGCCGTATGCGCTGGGCCACGCGCACAATTACTATCTCAACCTGTTGGCCGAGACCGGTATCCTGGGACTGGGTGTCTATCTCGTGCTGCTCGGCAGCATCCTCGTGAGCCTTTGGCGTGCGTCGCGGTGGACGTCGGGTTGGAAGCGTGGATTGGCGCTCGGTCTGGTCGGGGCGTGGACGCACTTTGCCGTGCACAATTTCGTGGATAACATTCTGGTGAATAATACGCATCTGCACTTGGGTGTGTTATTGGCGTTGAGCGCGTGGGTAGTCGGGATGCCGGAGTTTTTGACATTGAACACGGGCACAAGGCCCAAGGCTACAACTGAAATGAAACACACCCTGGTGATTTTGCGTGGAGGCGTTCGTGTATAATCCTGTAATTGTGGTCCATGGCGGCGCGTGGTTCATCCCTGAAGCGCAGCGTGCGGCTTTTATCGAGGGTTGCCGCCAGGCCGCTTTGGCGGGATGGGCGTATTTGACCGGCGGCGGTTCCGCTTTGGACGCGGTCGAGGCGGCGGTGCGGGTGCTGGAGGACGATCCCACCTTCAATGCCGGACGCGGCAGCCACTTCAACCGCTCCGGCGATGTGGAAACCGATGCCATTATGATGGATGGCGCCACGCTCAATCTTGGTGCGGTAGCCGCCGTGCAACAGGTCCGCAATCCCGTCAGTCTGGCGCGACTGGTGCTGGAGCGGTCGCCGCACAATTTCATTGTCGGGGCAGGCGCGCAAAGGTTTGCCCGTGAGATGGGTGTGCCGTTTGTCGAACCGGCGACGATGCTCGGTACGCCGCCGATTGTGGGCTGGTCGCCACCGGCAGACGCAGTCGGTGCAGACACCGAGGGGGCGGACACCGAGGGGGCAGACGCCGATACAGTGGGCGCGGTGGCATTGGACGTGAACGGCAATCTGGCTGTGGCTGCCTCCACCGGCGGGACGGCGGATAAGTGGCCGGGGCGCGTCGGCGATTCGCCGCTGGTGGGCTGTGGCGCTTACGCCGACAACGCTTCCGGCGCGGCCGCAGCGACGGGGCACGGCGAGAAGTTGATGCGTGTGGTCATCAGCAAGGCCGCGTGTGATCTACTTGCGGTGGGAAGACCCGCGCAAGAGGTCGCCGGCACCGTCATCCGGCTGCTGCACGCGCGGGTGGGCGGTTACGGCGGCATCATTCTGGTGAACCGGTATGGGGACATCGGACTGGCGCACAACACGCCGAATATGGCTTACGCCTACGTGACGTCCGGTCGGGATGTTGTCGCCGGTGCGGAGTATTTATAGACGTAATGCAAGAGCGTGTCCCACAACAGCAGCTCAAGTTAGCGCTTCCCGTGGCGCGTTTTCACGTTCACCAGAGGGACAGCAACGACTGCGGACCGTGTTGCGTGGCGATGGCGAGCAACACTCTGTACGAAGCGCCGCTGGTAAATGCGGTGGCGCTGGCGGAGGAGCTGAACCGCCGTGGTTTCCCGCAGCGTATTCCCGGCTGGGCGACCCTGCCGTGGGGTGTCGTCGCAGCGTTGCGCCGTTTGGGGTTGCACGCGCGCTGGCGCGTGGGGGCGTCACTCGGGCGATTGTTCGCCAACCTGGACCAGAATTGTATCACGATTGTGATTGTGGGTGAGCCGCTCCATTTCGTGGGATGTAAGTGGCGCGGTTGGTCGCATTACAAAATCCTCGCCGTGTGGGACCCTGAACGAGGACTGGGCTTTGTCGATCCCTATACGTCACGTGCCGGTGAAATTGCGTGGCAACGCCTGGACGAGTTTCGCCGGCAGTGGGCGTGGATGGGCAGGCAAATGATCGAGGTGTGGCGGGCCTAGATGGATATTTGCGTCTGCCTCAAATGCAGTGCAGATTTGCTTACGACATCCCCTTGACCCGCTTCCCCATCTGCACCAGCCGGCTGGCGATGGCATACTCCGGTACTTGAAAATCCTCACTGAGTTGTTGTAAGCTAATCAAGGGGCGTCGGGCAGCTCTGTGGAGCCATTGTGAGGGAATAAGCAAACTTGCGGCGAAGTATTTGGCAGCATCGTTGCTGTAGGGATAGTTCTCCTCCCAATCGGCGCTGGCACGGCAGATTTCACGGTAGAGCAGGCGGGCCATCGCCATGCGGTATTCGTAACGATGCTCGCCGATTCCAAAGACGAGCGACATGTCGCTGATGTCGACACTACTCAGTCCTTCTGGGGGATTGGAAAGCACCTTTTCGATTTGGATGGGTGGGCGTTTGAATTCGTAGTGTTCCACCAGTTTTATGGCCAGTTCCTCGATGTGTCTTTGATCGTTGGTTGATAGCGCCACTGTACTTCCTCCACCGGGTACGAGTTTTCGTCCAGGCCTTATTATATCTGTTCCTTGAAAACAGACAAGACTACAGAAATCTCATTTGTTGTTAACCGCGTCCAAATTGGTGGATGAGCTGCTCGACTCCGATTTGCACGATGGTCGGCCGGCCATGGGGGCACGTGCGCGGATTTGCGGTGCGTTCCAGGTCTTGCACCAGCCGCTCCATTTCTTCCCGCGAGAGCACCTGCCCGGCCTTGACGGCGGCGCGCTTGCAGATGCGACGCACAATCATCTCCTCCAGCGCAGTGTGGATGGGCGATTCTTCGCCGCCCGTTGCAATATCGGCTAGCAGGTCGCCGGGAGACAAGTTGGCGAGCAGCGCGGGTAACGATCGCACGAGGAATGTCCCCGGACCGAATGGCTCTACCTCCATGCCTAACGCGAGCAGCGCGGGCAGCAGTTCCTCGAGGTAGGTGGCTTCGGCTACCGGCAACGATACCGGTTCCGGTTCCAGCAGGGGTTGCACGGCGATCTGTCCTTGCATCCACGCGGCAATCAGGCGCTCGTAGAGGATGCGCTCGTGCGCGGCGTGCTGGTCAATCAGATAGATCCCCTCCGGGCCTTCGGCGATAATGAACATCGTTGCCGCCTGGCCGATGACGCGCAGTGGTGGAAGGGTGGGCGCGGCGGCAGTGGATGCCCCCGGTTTATGGAGAGCCGATTCGACATTCTCCGGTGACGTAAACGGCGTGCTATGGCGTGACGTTGCATCGGCGGGTGTTTCGGGCTGCGGAAAGCTGATTTGCCGTGTGGAGGGGGTTAGCGCGGCGAGCTGCGCGCGCGTTGTCATATCGGAGCCTGGGCCATCGCCGGTAGGCGCCGGTGCTTCCCATGCGCTGGCGACCGGGGCTTCGTCCATCACCGTGGCGCGGACGGCGCGCTGGACGGCGCGGAACACAGCGTCGCCGTCGCGGAAGCGCACCTCTGTTTTGGCCGGATGCACGTTCACGTCCACGTCCTCGGCAGGCAACGTCACGCTGACAAAGGCGACAGGGTAGCGTTTCACCGGTAGCAGCGTGTGGTACGCCTGGATGATGGCGTAACTCAGCCGCAAATCCTGTACCCAACGCCCGTTGACGAAGAGTGTGATGTAGCCCCGGTTGGCCCGGTGAACGTTCGTCGGGCCAACGAAGCCGCTCACCTGAATCGTGTGTTGCTCCGTGAACGCTTCCGGGATTTCGAGCAGGCTGGTCCCCAAATCCATCCCGTAGACGTTGAGCAGGGCCTCCTGCGCGTTGCCGTTACCCGGCGTGGCCAGCGTCTCCCGCCCGTTGTGGGTTAGTGAGAACGCAATGTGCGGGTAGGCGATGGCGTAGCGTGTGAGGAAGGCGTCGATGTGGTTACGCTCGGTGCGCTCGGTCTGCAAGAACTTGCGTCGCGCGGGTACGTTGTAGAAGAGGTCTTCGATCAGCAACTCCGTTCCCGGCGGGCGGCCTACCGTCGCGCGCGCGCCAAGTTCGCCTCCCTCGATCCGCAGGCGCGTTCCCGCTTCCTCTGCGGTGTGGCGTGTGAGGCACGTCACCCGGCTCACCGAGGCGATGCTGGCCAACGCTTCGCCGCGAAACCCCAACGTGGCGATGGTCTCCAGGTCGGTGGCGCTTTCCAGCTTGCTCGTGGCGTGGCGGCGGAACGCCAGTTCCACTTCTGCCGCCGGGATGCCCGCGCCGTTATCGCGCACGCGGATCAGATCGCGCCCACCACCGCGCGTTTCTACCTCCACGCGGGTGGTGCCCGCGTCCAGGCTGTTTTCAACCAGTTCTTTGACAACAGAGGCGGGCCGCTCGACCACTTCGCCTGCTGCAATGCGGGCGGCTACGTCCTCAGGTAAGAGATGAATCGGCATGCGCGCTACGGTCTCTCCGGCGCAGAATGGGATTCCGGGGCCTCTGGTACAGTATGCATCATCCCAACCGTGTTCAACGTATAGGTGTCATCGACGACTTTGCGCAAGATGTTGTTGTACTCAAGCCTGCTCATCTCGTGGTCTTCCAGCACGACGCCATAGTTCGTCGCCGCATTGTACGAGTCCACCTGCACGTAGATGACGTCTCCCTGCCTGATCTCTCTTGGCAGACGGCTGTAATTGGGTTGGTAGTAGATGTCGTACAGATAGAGTGTGCGCGTCTCATCAGGCGGGATAGGCAAAGCTTCGCGGTCCACTGCCCAGGCTGCGCCGTAGGGTGCGAGCGGGTCCCACGTTTGGTTGACGCGCGTAGGCGCGGGCGAGGGGTTGATGTATAAATCGACCCAGAAGCCTTTGGTGTCCGGAACGATGCGCTTGCCCTGGTTCCTAATGGTGATAGCGATGGTGCCGTTGCCTATGTCGATTCTTTCGACGATGAGGTCCGGGCCGATGCTGTAATTCCGCAGCACGAGCGGCAGGTAGACGATGGGCCATTTGATGACGCTGCTGGCCGTGTCCGTGTTGTTCTCCGGCGTTGGGTCTTCCCCGTTCATACCGTCGTCGAAGACAGTGGCGGTGTTCGTGAGCACAAGACCTTCCGGCAGGCTCGGAGCGGCCTGCACGTTGAGCGTGCGTACAGCCTGTTCTCCCACCCTGAGCGCGAAGGCCGGCCAATTGACGATGCCCGTTACGCTTTCGTAACCGCCATCCGACGCGCTGACGAAGTGCGCGTCTGGCGGTAGCGTGTCGACGATGCTAACGCCCGTCGCGCCCTGCGAGCCGGTGTTTTCAACGCGGATGGTATAGACCAGCGGGCCATTTGGATAGGCCACGGCACGGTCTACCGTTTTGTAGAGCACCAGATCGGGCATTGCGCCGACGATGTTCACGTCTGTGGCGATATTGTCATCGGGATTCAAGTCCGGGCCATGCGTTCCGTCGTCGTAGATGGCGACCGTATTGGTGATGTGCGAGATACCGGCCGGTAACGTGCTATGCACCACGACGTCAAGTGTGCGGATAACAATCTCATCGAGCGCCAGTTGGTCGATAGGGGGCCACGTGACGATGCCGGGCGCAGTCAGCGCGCCACCGTCCGAGGCGCTGAGGAAAGTGACGTGAGCGGGCAAGGTATCGATGATCTGGACGTTGGTCGCGTTCTGCGTTCCCACGTTGGTGGCGGTGATGACGTAGGTGAATTGTTGGTCCGGTAGCACAACGCTGAGGCCGTCATCTTTGTGAATGACGAGATCGGGCCTGGTGATAACGGTCGTGGTGACTGTGGCGATGTTATTGTCGGGGTTGGCGTCGGGGATGTTGTTTGCATCGGCGCCGATGATGACCTGGTTGGTGAGTTCACTGACATCAAGGGGGAACGGCAGGACGACGTCCACAGCGAAAAGCAGCGTGCCACCCTCGATTACATCTCCCAGCAGGTATGTACACACCGTCCCGGCCGGCGAACCGTGGGCACACGTCCAGCCGGGACTGCTGGCGGTCTGGTTGAAGGTGGTGAGCGCGGGCACGGTCTCGGTGATGATCACGCCGCCGGCAATCTGGTCGCCGTTGTTGGCGTAGGTCAGCGTGTAAACGAGGGTCTCGCCCGGTTCCACCG
>OMKS01001608.1_pt1 | contig 19982 bp, 22 predicted proteins | sample 1674721 | NCBI WGS metagenome assembly OMKS01 (sample SAMN06264996, study PRJEB25208) | sediment metagenome | isolation source: hot spring sediment | place: USA: California | collected 2014-09-02
AGCGAAGTGGATGGGTCTTTGCAGGAGTGCCGGCATGGGCCATCCACTTCACCCTTCGGGTTCAGTGGCTGCCACCCCACGATTTCCTGGCCCCTACCATCGTCATCCCGACCGTAGGGCCGAAGGCCCGGAGTGGAGGGTTCCGTTCGAACAGCCCTTCCACAAGGCACCGGACGCGGAGCCGCAGCATGCTCTCGCATGGGGGGTGAATGTTGATCTCCAGTCGCTCAACGCCATCCCGCAACCCACCGGCTGCCCAATGCCATCCCGCAACGACACCAGCGGCGTCGCTTCCCGACGTGGAAGAACGGATTCCTCGATTCCGACGCGTCGGGCCTCGGAATGACGACGGTCGCCGAGTGGCATGTCCCCTACGCCGGCGGGTGCACGAAATTGGCTTTTCGCGGCGGGGGAATTCTGGCAGAATCCGTGGGCTGTACTCGTTGGAACTAGTGGAGCAGGCGACGAGGAGTCGGACCTTGGACGAGCGAACTGAGGCTCAGGTGATCGCGGCCTGCCGGGCGGGCGACCGGGATGCGTACGCCTGGCTCGTCCGGAAGTATTCGCGGGGTGTTTTCGCGGTGTGTATGGGGATTCTTGCGAACGTGGACGACGCGGAGGACATGGCCCAGGATGCCCTGGTGCGGGGGTTCACGCGGATCCGGTTGTTGCGGGACGGCGAGCAGTTCAAGCCGTGGATCTTCCGCATCGCACGGAACCTGTGCATTGACCTCCTGCGGCGGCGACGGATCGGCCGGGGGGCCCTGGAGAAGCATCAGGAAGAGACCGAGCGGCGGGATGCGCCCGCCGAAGACTACACGTTTCTGGAGCGGGCGATCGGGCGGCTGCCGGAGAAGTACCGCCTGCCGTTGATGTTGTACTACTTTAGCGGCAAGAGCACCGAGGCGGTGGCCGAGGCCTTGGGCATCAGCCCGGCGGGCGTGTGCAGCCGGCTCAGCCGGGCGCGGCAGCGGTTACGGACGATTTTGGAAGAACAGCGGGGTTACGATGCGTAACGAGGCGTGCAAGAAGATGCAGGATCGAATCGCCCTGTGGGTGCAGGGCGATCTGTCCGCCGGCGCCGCGGAGACGGTGCGGGCGCACCTGGAGGGGTGCGCCGCGTGCCGGGCGTATGCCGAGGCGCTGCGGACGGACGATCGGATTCTGGAGGCGTGGGCCGCATCGTTGGGGGATCGATTGGAGTCGCTCCAGCGGGCGGCCCTGGACGAGGTTGCCCGCTCGCAACCGGGGCCGATGCGGTCGCGTCCCGATGCGGAGCAATGGGTGCTCCGCGGGATCGCCGCCGCGGCGGTGTTGGTGATCGGGATCCTGGTGGCGCAGGTGTGGTGGCAGGGCCAAGGGGCCGAGGAGGGTTTGCCTTCGCCGGTCGGGCCGGCGGGCACGCCCACCCACAGCGAGCCCGAAAACGGCTTGCAGCCGCTGCCGATCAAACTGCCTGTGGCGATGTTCCCGGGGACGCCGCGGGACCTGCCGGGCGTGCCCGATCTGGAGCCGCCGCGAGGCAAGGACCGCCCCGCGTTCCGAGCCCCGGCGGATGTATGGAACGTGGCCTTACACAAGCCCGTGACCAGCAGTGATCCCGTGCCGATCATGGGGCGGCTGGAGATGGTGACCGATGGGGACAAGGAGGCCTCCGAGGGGCACTACGTCGAGCTGGGGCCGATGCTGCAGCACGTCACCATTGATCTGGGCGACGTGTATGAGCTGTTTGCGATCGTGGTATGGCATTATCACAAGGAGCCGCGGGCGTATTTCGACGTGATCGTACAGGCGGCCAAATCGGCGGATTTCGCCGATGCGGTGGTGTTGTTCAACAACGACCGGGATGACTCGGCGGGATGGGGGGCCGGGGATGATCGGCACTACGTGGAGACCAACGAAGGCCGGCTCATCGACGCCAAGGGCGTGCGGGCTCGGTACGTCCGCCTGTACAGCAACGGCAACAATGACAACGAGCTGAATCATTACTGCGAGGTGGAGGTCTATGGCCGACCCGCGGTGGCGTTGCCCATGCCCACGCCCCAGCCCGTGCCGCCGCCCGCAGAGGGGGCCAAGCCCAAGAGCCCCACCCATGCCGAGGCGACCGACGATGAGCAGAAGGCGGACGGGCCCGTGCTCAAGCCGCTGGATATCCGGCTGCCGCAGCAGCGGTGGCGTGGCACGCCAGAGTCCATCAAGGGCATCCCGCGTCTGGAGCCCTACAGCGAGAAGAAACGCCCTCCGTTCTTGGCGCCCGCCGGGGCGCGAAACCTGGCCTTGGGCAAGCCGGTCGCCAGCACGGACCTGCAACCGGTGTTGGGCGAGCTGGAGCAGATCACGGACGGGGACAAGGAGGCGGTTGACGGCAGCCTGGTGGAGCTGGGGCCGTTCGCGCAGCACGTGACCATCGACCTCGGCGAGATGTGCGAGCTGTACGCGGTGGTTGTGTGGCACTTTCACCACCAGCAGCGGGTGTACTTCGATGTGGTCGTGCAGGCCTCGCAGGACCCGGATTTCGTCGAGGTGGAAACGCTGTTCAACAACGATCACGACAACAGCCTGGGTCTGGGTGTGGGCAAGGATCGGCACTACGTGGACGACTGGCAGGGCCGCCTGGTCGACGCCAAAGGGATTCACGCGCGATACGTGCGGCTGCACAGCCAGGGCAACAGCAACAACGACCTGAATCATTACACCGAGGTCGAGGTGTGGGGTCGGCCGCTCACTCAGGATTAAGCTCATTGGGGCCGGCGGCACCGGGTGCCGGCCAAACGCGGGTTTGAGATCACGCCGGCGGGCCGTATAATGCCCCCATGCACAGTGTCCACAATCGCCGAATAGCCGACGTCACAGGCCGCGTGCAATGGTGGGCCGCGGCGGCGGGTCAACTGCTGTGGCCCTTGGCGTGCGAGGCCTGCGGGCGGGCCATCGAGCCGGGCGGCGAGGGACTGTGTGAGGCCTGTTGGCAGGGCTTGCTGTCCTGCACGGCCGGGTCCTACTGCCGCGCCTGCGGGCTCGACGCGGGCTCCTTCGGCATGTTGGAGGATGGGTGCGCCCGATGTCGCGAGCGGCGCCCGGTTTACGATGGCATTGCGCGAGCCGGGGTATACGCCTCGACGCTGCGCGACCTGGTCCTTGCGATGAAGTTCCACGATCGGCCCGAATTGGCCGCTCGATTGGCACAGTGGATGGAGGCCGCCCTCGCCGCCGCACCGTTCGCGGGGCGCCTCGACGCCTTCGTGCCCGTGCCGCTTCATTGGCGGCGTCGGCTGGCGCGGGGGTTCAATCAGTCATTTCTGCTCGCTTGCCGGCTGGCCCGCGGCCGTGCGCCGGTCAACACCGATCTGGTGCGGGTACGGCATACGCCCAGCCAGTGGACGTTGAGCACGACGCGTCGCCGCGGCAACGTCGCCGGGGCCTTTGCCGTGCGCCGCGATCACGATTTTTCCGGCCGGACCCTCTGTCTGGTCGATGATATCACCACCAGCGGGGCGACGTTGAACGAATGCGCCCGCGTGTTGAAGCAGGCCGGCGCCGCGGCGGTCTACGCCGTGGTGGCGGCGGTCGCCATGCAGGATACGGACTGAACGATTCCCACCGGCCTTGGCCGGGCGAGGTGGAGAACGGATGATACATGGTTTTCGGCAGATCGCCTCGCTGACCCTGGCCAGCCGCGTGCTGGGCATGGTGCGCGACATGGCCTACAGCTACTTCCTGGGGGCCGGCGGGCTGATGGACGCCTGGACCATCGCCTTTCGGATTCCCAACCTCGCCCGGCGGATGTTCGGCGAGGGGGCGGCCTCGGCCTCGTTCATTCCCGTCTACAGCGAGCAGCTTGAGCGCGATCCCGACACGGCGGGCGATCTGGCCTCCACGGTGGTCAGCGTCGTGGTGGCGATCACGACGGCTCTGGTGCTCTTGGGCTGGCTGGGGATGGGGCTGTATGGCGCGGGCGCGGGGCGGGCGCTGCCGCTGCCGCCGGATACGAACCGGGTGCTGACGCTCAGCTCGATCATGCTGCCGTACATGGTCATGGTCTGCGCCGCGGCGATCCTGGCGGGCATTCTCAACGTGCACAAGCACTTCGCCGCCCCGGCGGCCGCCCCGGTCCTCTTGAACGTGTGCATCATCGGGACGCTGGCGGTCACCGGCTGGGCCCTGCACCTTGAGCCCGAGCAGCAGGTGTTCTACGTGGCGATCGGCGTTCTGGCCGCCGGCGTTGCCCAGCTCGTCTTGCAGTGGCTTCCCTTGCGCCGCGCCGGTGTGACGCTCCGGCCTGCATGGGCGGTGCGAACCACCTCGTTTCGGCGGATCATGTGGCTGATGGGGCCGATGATGGTGGGTCTGACGGCGACCCAGTTGAACACATTGGCCGACGACGTGATTGCCTGGTGGTTCAGCGCCTCGCCGCAAAAGGGGCCGGCGTTCGAGATCATGGGGCGTACCGTGGCCTATCCGCTGGCCCGTGGCTCGGTGTCGCATTTGTATTACGCCCAGCGACTCTACCAGTTTCCCTTGGGCGTACTGGGGATCTCGCTGGCGACGGCGGTCTTTCCGGTGATGAGTGCCGCGGCGGCCCGAAAGGACTATGCGGGCCTGCTGGCCACGTGCGCCCGCGGACTGGGCGGGGCGATCTTCGTGGCTCTACCCGCGGCGGTCGGGCTGATTCTCGTCGCCGAGCCGCTGATCGCCGTGGTTTTCCAGCACGGGCAGTTCACGGCGCAGGATACGCGGCGCACGGCCTGGACGCTGAGTTTCTATGCGCTGGGGTTGTGCGGCTATTTCGGCCAGCAGATCGTCACCCGGGCGTTCTACAGCGTGCAGGACTCGAAGATGCCCGCAATGACGGCCTTGTTGGCGGTGGGGGTGAACCTCGTGCTCAACCTGACGCTGATCTGGCCGTTGGGCACGGCGGGGCTGGCGGCCTCGACGGCGCTGTGCTCGTATCTTCAAGTCGTCGTGCTGGTGTGTGCTCTGCGGCGGCGGTACGGCCCACAGGCGACGCAGGGTCTGATCGTCACGGGCTCAAAGACCGCATTGGGCACGCTCATCATGGCGGCCGTTGGAGGGGCGGGATTGGTCTTGATGCGGCCTCTCGGCGCGTCCTTCAGCGCCGACTTGGTGCGTCTGATGGTCCTTGTGCTGGGCGGTACTGGCGTGTATATCCTCGTGGCCCGGATGCTGGGCAATGAGATGCTGGCGATGCTTCTGGGACGCCGGCGGGCGGATGCGGTCGGTCAGGTCCGATAACCCGCTGATTCATGCGCTCCCGTCGCGGACCCAACGCGGGCGCGTCGATACGCGAGCGTGTTTGACGCCTTCGACGGGGTCGGGTATAATCCGTGGACCTGTTGTGGCCGATACGGCAGTGGTGTGCGGGACGGGAGGATTACCGTCTTCATGCCCTGGATCGCAGGGCGTTGCCGCCGGGCCGAACGAAATCAATCGCCGTTGATCCGAGTCGAAGGCCGGAGACAGCCAATGGTCAGGACCCGATTGTTGCCGGGCGTGAGGATGGGGCTCATCGTGGTGTTGCTGGCGTGCGGTGCGGGCATTGCCGCCGAGCCGCAGACGCTGTTCTCGCCCCTGACGGCCGAGACGTTTCGGACGATGGCCTACGAGATGTACAGCCCGCCGGATGCGGATCCCATACGAGTCACCCAGGCGGTCGTCCTGCTGGAGGCGGCCATCCAGTTGGAGCGACGCAGCGATTATCTGACGGAGGACCTGCTGCGGGCCTGTGCCGCGTCGGGACGCGTGGATTTCGCCAACATGGCCTATACGGCCTTGGGCGAATACGCCGGGATGCCCCGCGTGGACCTGGAGGTGGCGCGCGAGACGGTGGACTACCTTCTGGCGACGGCCGATTCGCGACGGCGGCGAGAGGAGATTCTTGCGGCGCTGCTGGTCGCCACGTCGGATAAGAACCCACTGCTTCGGAGTGATTTGGAGGTGCGGCTGGGGTTCCTGGCCGCCGAGCGGGCCGACGACAAGGCCGCCAGCACGTATCTGCTCAGCGCCTACGAGGCCAATCCGTACAACCAGACGGCCTTCGAGAAACTGCAAGAGGTAGCCCACCGCATGGGGCAAAGTGTGCAACCGCGGGTGGTCGCGCGGCACGCACGGCTGGCGGTCCGCGCCAATCCACTGAACCTGCAAGCGGCCCTCTTCCTGGCGCAATACCTCGAGCGATTGGGCATGTACGATACCGCGGTCGGTTGTTACCGGTACACGGCGGACGTGTTTGCGTACCTGTACCCCGATCAACCATTGCCGTCGTCGATCTATATTCCTTGGGCCCTGGCCTGTTACAACACCGCGCGGCAACAGGACCAGTGCCTGCGGATCGCGACGCAGGTGCGGCAGAGCGGTCGCTTTGACTTGGTGTTGGAGGGCATCGCCGCCGCGGCCGCGGCCAAGCTTCAGGACACCGCCCAGCGGCAGCGTTTTCTGGCCGCCGGGCCACAGGTTGAGGAGAAGCTCTCGGCGGCCCCGACCGATGCGGTCAGCGCGGCGGAGCTGGCCTGGTTTTACAGCTTCGTGGATGAAAACCCGGAAAAGGCCCTGGCCTGGGCCAATCGGGCCCACCAGGCCGACCCGAACGCGCCCGCGGGCGAGGGGATTTTCGCCTACGCCCTGGTGCTCAACGATCAGCCCGACCTGGCGAAGCAGTACGTGGACCCCGACAAGACCGGGCAGATCGGCCTGGTGGCCTACGGACGGATCCTGCTGGCCGAGAACCAGAGGGATCAGGCCATCACCCAGCTCAAGAGGGCCGTCGAGGTGGACGTGACCAGTCTGGTTGCCGACAAGGCCCGCAAGGTGCTGGACAGTCTGGGCTCGCCCTATATCTCGGCGCTGACGCCGGAACCGGTCCGGGTGGCGCTGGTGGAGGAGTTCGGGGAGGACGTGGTCCCGCGTTTCGCCCCGCCCACGCGATGGTTCCAGGCCAAGCTCAACATGAGCGGTTCGGAACTGGCGTATGGCCAGTGCCCGGAGGCCCAGTTCGTCGTGCTCAACGTCTCGGATGAGCCAATGGTGATCGGCCCGGATGCCCTGTTCCAGGGGCGGATCCGCGTGGATGCGATCGTTCGGGGCGATATCTCCGAGCGGGTCGATGGGCTGGTGGAGCGGACGATTCGACCGGGCAAGGTGATCGCGCCCGATCAGCACGTCGCGGTATCGTTGCGGCTGATCACCGGGCGGCTGCGGGAGCTGTTGTGGAGCCATCCCCAGGCCTCGGTGCAGATCGAGTTCACGGCCTATCTCGATCCGGTGGCCGATGCCGCCGGACGCGTCTACGGGGACATCCCCGGTGTCGAGCCGGTCCGGCTGACCGTCACCCGGCGGGGTGTCGACCTGACGCAGAGCCTCTTGGTGCAGCGTCTGGACGCCCTCTCGCAGGGGATGGAAGGCCAGAAGACCCGGGCCGCGGAGTTGTTTGCCGGCCTGCTGACCGAGCAGAAGCTCCTGGCCGCGGGCGGGGCCCCGTACCGCTACCGCCTCGTCGATCGGACGGTTCTGGTTGATGCCCTGCGTCGTGGGCTCAACGATGCGAGCTGGAAGGTGCGTCTACACGTGCTTGCCTCGCTGTGGTTGGTGGGCGATCCGCTCGATTACGACCTGACCCTGGCCGTCTCGCGGAACCTGCACCATGACCAGTGGCCCGTGCGGCTGGGGGCTCTGGTGCTGCTGGAGCGGTCGCAGGGGTCGGGGTTCGCCAAGGTGCTCGATTGGACCGCCCAGTACGATGCGCACGCGGTTGTTCGCGCCATGGCCGTGGCGATGGGCGGCGAGGCGCCCGAGCCCACCGAGCCCGAAGCGCCCGCCGATGCGGCGCCGACCGCGCCGACGCCGTAGACCGCGCCGTAGACCCGTGGCCATCTTTGAGCCCGCGGCGCATGGCCGACGGCCAAAAAACCGCCCACAAGGGGGTTGTCTTAGGAATGCCGATGGGGTATTCTCCCCTGCCTTCCAGCGGTTATCCGAAGTGGTTTCTGTAAACAAGATGGGAAAGGGATAAATATGCCGGCGAAAGTTGATCCGGACAAGTGCACCGGGTGTGAATCCTGTGTGGACGCGTGCCCCAGCGAAGCGATCAGCATGCAGGGCGAAAAGGCCGTGGTGGACGCGGAAAAGTGCGTCGATTGCGGCGTGTGCGTCGACGAGTGCCCGGTGGAGGCGATCAGCATGGAGTAAGGCCAATCGCGGCCATGGCCCCATCGTCTAGGCAGGTCTAGGACACCGGGTTTTCAACCCGGCAACAGGGGTTCGAATCCCCTTGGGGCTAGACAACCACGGCCCCGCCGGCGTCCAACGCCGCGGGGCCTTCTTCATGCGCCCTCCTTGAGGTTGTAGAATCCCCCATCGCTTCCGGAGCTCGTCATTCGTCCAGAGGGATCAATGCCGTTGAGCGGATGCGCGTGGCAGTAATACCTATGCAGGCTCTGCGGATCCTGGGGGCTGCCGGCGAGGGATAAATAAAGGTGTCAGGAATGAATGGCGGTTCCTTTAGCGGCTTCAGATGCTCCCAAGCCGCGTTTCTAACTCAGTAACGCAGGTTCGAATGTCGCCACGGCCCTTAAGGAACCGCCATTCGTGTCAGGAATCTTTATTTCACCCTGCTGCACGGATGGGCCGGGATACCGGGTTCCTCATAGACGATCGCCCGATGTCTGCTTACCGTTTTGCCCACGCTTGTGGTGGTCCCTATCGTATGGCGTCACCGTGCGCGCTTGTCCATTTACGTATACTTCCTTCGGCCCATTTTGGTAAGCCACTCTCTTGATCTCGTCTCCAACCGAGACCGTACCGTAGTACGCCCCGTCAACGAGAAGCGCCGAATTCGAGCTAACCACTACTTCTAGATCAGGGCCCGTGATTCTGTACACGTCGCGCGTTTCACCCGTCCGAGGCAGACGCCGCACGACAAAGGTGTCGGTAATGGTACCACGCTGGACGCGAGGCACGAGAAGGGCCGAAGCGCCAATGTTGCACAGGATCAGCAGCCCAAGGATGCACAACCACCGTACTGCGGATCGCGTCACAGTTCTTTCAGAAAGGTCCTCCCGTCTCCGGGGCAAATCGAGGTGGCTGTCATCTGCCGTTGGCATGTTCGATCTCCTTGCCGGCCAATTCGCGACCCGGCCTGATCGCCTCGATCCTGTAAATCGTGTCCAAGAGACCATTGTACCCCCTGACGGGTCGGCGGTCAAACGTGGTCCGGTGGATGTTTTTTGTGGGGCGCAGTGCACCCGTGTAACCGAGGTGATTACGGAACTCGAAGAACGAGGGCGGCATTCGGGTAATCAAGGGTCCAGATATAGCGGCCCAGGAAATCGTCCTGACCAAGGATCACCGGGTGACCCTGCATAATCCACTTGTCCGCGCCCGATCGGGCCAGTTGGACGTCGAGTTCAATGTTGGACAGATGGAGTACGGGTTTTGTCTCACGTGCTTGGGCCCCGGCCGGCCAGACAAGCAGGTCGAACGGCAACGTCACGACCGTCACGGCGCCTCCGATGCCGGAGACGGAGTGTCTGTCCAGGCCGGAGTCGTAGGGGTCATGCCCAACCGACTTGGCGATGTGCTCTGGAAGGAGGCTGCGGTCCGCGCCGGTGTCGATCAAGGCGATGGCCTCGCATTCGAGGTCATTCTGAGGATTCCTGAGCGTAAGTGGCAAGGTTGGCTGCAGGCGGTACCCGGCGCCGATTCTCATAAATGGGAATCTGTGAGTGGCCATCTAGTACAAGCAGACGGTATCCTTGGGGGGGACGAAGACAATCAGTGGACGGTCATAACCCTTCTTGATGGCCTTTTCTCGAACCTTCAACGGGTCCTTACCCGAAGCGATCACGACACTGCTATTAAGGCCGGCCGTCGCAACGAAGCGGTTGACGTATTTGTCGGCGTTCTTGACGATCGTGCGGACTGCCATGTTCCACCTGTATGGCGGCGTTGGGCGAAATACGCGCAACGCTAACGCCTGAAAAAAGTTGCTGCTCGCCCCTCCCTGGGCATCACAAACACGCGGAACACACTTCCAGGTTGTGTTGCTCCGCTCTTCCGACACGTAGATCCTACACTCAGGGTTCGACATTTTCAAGCAGAATGCTTGATAATTGTAGTACAAAACGTAGTGGATCGGACGAGGGCGGTATACTGCGTCCTTGGCTGGAGAACGGAGGCACGGGGGGCAATCGGATCACGCGGTCATTGGGGCCGGCAGTCACCCAGGGTCGACATGGTTGATCCTGCCCGCTGGGCAGCCGGCGGTCAAACGTGGTCCGGTGCATGTTTTTTGTGGCCGGGCATGGGAGTTCGAACCCGCCCGGTGGCGGTTGCGTGGGAGGGGCGGGGGAGTCGGGTTTTTGAAAAAAGGCTTGAACTGTTTGGGTAGGTATATAGTATTTACTACTAAATAGGATTTTAGATTATTTGGCGTCCCCTCGGGCGGGCAGGATCGGCCGGTGCGGGTTTGAGGTCTCCGGCATGGAAACCCATGACAGAAAAGAAGTTACGGATGTGGACGACGCCCTTGCGGCGTTCCAGGATCGGTGCCACGGGGCGGGCATGCGGGTTACGCCCCAACGTGAGGCCGTGTTTCGCGCGCTGGTGGCCTCCGACGACCACCCGACGGCCGAGGCCGTTTACCGCCGGGTTCGCCGCGAGATGCCGCACATCTCGTTCGACACCGTAAACCGCACGCTGAACACGCTTTGCCGCATCGGGGCGGCGTTCATCGTGCCCGGCTCGGACACGGTTCGGCACTTCGACGGCGATCTGTCGAGCCATCAGCACTTTCGCTGCGTGAAGTGCAAGAGAATCATTGACTTTCACGACAACGCGTTTGACAATATCACCCTCCCCGGTGAGCTGGCTCAGCGTTTTGTCGTGCTGCGCAAGACGGTGTGCGTGGAGGGTCTGTGCGATCGGTGCGTCGCCGAGGCCGGCCTCCACGGGGAACATACGGATCGAGAGGAACAGTAGCGAGGTAGACTATGGAGATGAAGGGAAGTAAGACCGAGCAGAATCTGTTGACGGCCTTCGCCGGGGAATCGCAGGCCCGCAACCGCTATACGTACTACGCGAGCCAGGCGAAGAAGGAGGGTTTCGAGCAGATCGCGGCCATCTTTGAAGAGACGGCCAACCAGGAAAAGGAGCACGCCAAGCGGCTGTTCAAGTTCCTGCAAGGGGGTGAGGCCCAGGTCGCGGCGGCGTTTCCGGCCGGGGTGATCGGCTCGACACACGAGAACCTGCAAGAGGCGGCCGCAGGCGAGAACTACGAGACGACCGAGATGTACCCGGAGTTCGCTAAGGTCGCCGAGCAGGAGGGGTTCAAGGAGATCGCGGGCGTGTTCCGCAGCATCGCCGTCGCCGAGGCGCGACACCGCGACCGCTACCTGGCCCTGGACAGGAACGTCGTGGGCGGCACGGTGTTCAAACGAGACAAGCCCGTGCGTTGGGTGTGCCGCAACTGCGGCTACGTGCACGAGGGCCCCGAGGCCCCGAGCAAGTGCCCGGCGTGTGCGCACCCGCAGGCGCATTTTGAGCTGGAGGCGGCCAACTACTGACCGCCGGTGTGCGTAGAGGCGCGGTGGAGGACGAACGTGGGAGGGCCAACGATGAGGCAAACGCTGTGGATCATCGCGCTTTGGATGGGGTTCGCGGCCGGATGTGAAAGGAAGCCGGATATGGCAAAGCAAAAGGCACAGGAACGAGCGGGCGTGGTCACCTTCAAGGGCGGCCCGCTGACATTGATCGGTCCGGAGGTGAAGATCGGGGCCAAGGCGCCCGCGTTTGAGGTGCTGACCAACGACCTGCAGCCGGCGAGCCTGGAGAGCTGGGCCGGCAAGGTGCGGCTGGTTTCGGTGGTGCCGTCGCTCGATACGGCGGTATGCGACACGCAAACCCGGAAGTTTAACGAGGCCGCGGCGGCCTTGGGCCCGGAGGTGGTCGTGCTGACGATCAGCATGGACCTGCCGTTCGCTCAGGCCCGATGGTGCGGCGCCGCGGGCGTGGAGCGGGTGACGACCCTGTCCGATCATCGCGATGCGGCGTTCGGTCGGGCGTGGGGCTTGCTGATCAAGGAGCTGCGTCTGTTGGCGCGGGCGGTGTACGTGGTGGACCCGGACGGTGTGGTCCGGTATGGGCAGATCGTGCCTGAGGTGACGACCGAGCCGGATTACGACGCCGCGCTGGCGGCGACCCGAGAACTGCTGTAGAATCCCGCGGATGGACAGGCCGGGAGGTGTATGATGCGCCAATTGAAGCCCAACGTGTTTGAAGTCGGTGCGATTGACTGGGATCGGCGGCTGTTCGACGAGCTGATTCCGCTGCCGGACGGCACGACGTACAACGCGTACCTGATCCGCGGCAGCGAGAAGACGGCGCTGATCGACACGGTCGACCCTTCCAAGACCGAAACGCTCCTGGGGCATCTGGCGGCCCACGGCGTCGATCATCTGGATTACATCATCAGCAACCACGCCGAGCAGGATCACTCGGGCTCCATCCCCGTCATGCTTGAGAGTTACCCGGACGCCCGCGTGGTGACCAACGCCAAGTGCAAGGCGATGCTGCTCGACCACCTGCACCTCGACGAGGATCGTTTTCTGGTTATCGAGGACGGCCAAACGCTGTCATTGGGCGACAAGACGCTGCGGTTTCTCATCACCCCGTGGGTGCACTGGCCCGAGACGATGTGTACGTTTCTCGAAGAGGACGGCGTGCTGTTCTCGTGCGACTTTTTCGGCTCGCACCTGGCCGGCAGCGAGCTGTTCGTCTCGGATGAGGGCCGCGTGATCCAGGACGCCAAGCGCTACTACGCCGAGATCATGATGCCGTTCCGCACGGCGATCGTGGGTAACCTGAAAAAGGTGGATGGGCTGGAGATCTCGATGATCGCGCCGAGTCACGGGCCGGTGTATGACCGACCCCGGTTGATTCTCGACGCCTATCAATCGTGGGTGTCCGCTCCGCCGGTCAACAAGGCGGTCCTGGCCTACGTGTCCATGCACGACAGCACGCGGGCGATGGTCGAGTATCTGACCGAGGCGCTGATCGAGCGGGACGTCGTGGTCGAGCGGTTCGACCTGACGCACGGCGACATCGGCGAGCTGGCCATGAGCCTGGTGGACGCGGCGACGGTGATCCTGGCCAGTCCGACGGTGCTGGTGGGTCCGCACCCCCTGGCGGCCTATGCGGCGACGCTGGTCAACGTGCTGCGGCCGAAGGCGCGATGGATCGGCGTGGTCGGGTCCTATGGCTGGGCCGGAAAGATGGTCGAGCAGTTGCAGCAGATCCTCTCGGGGCTCAAGGCCGAGGTGCTCGATCCGGTCGTGGTCAAGGGCCTGTTGCGGGAGGATGACTATCAGGCCCTGGACGCGATGGCCGACACCATCGCCCAGAAGCATAAGGAACTCAAGGCCGACTGAGTCGGGCGCGACGCCCGGCCGCGGCATCCCATCGAAAGGAGCAAGACAGTGGCCAAGCAATTGGGCATCTATAAGTGTGAGGTGTGCGGAAACATCGTGGAGGTGCTGCACGCCGGTGACGGTGAACTGGTCTGCTGCGATCAGCCGATGACGCTGATGGCTGAAAAGACCGCCGACACCGGCAAGGAGAAGCACGTTCCCGTGATTGAGAAGGTGGACGGGGGCTATAAGGTGAAGGTCGGCTCGGTCCCGCACCCGATGGAGGACAAGCACTACATCGAGTGGATCGAGCTGCTGGCCGACGGCCGGGCCTATCGGCGGTTCCTCAAGCCCGGCCCGGCCCCCGAGGCGGTGTTCCATGTCGATGCGGCCCGCGTCGAGGCGCGGGAATACTGCAACGTACATGGCCTGTGGAAAGGGTAGAGCCATGATCGGCAAGAAGGTAGAAGCCGCGTTCAACGATCAGATCAACGCGGAGATGTATTCGGCGTATCTCTATCTGGCGATGGCGGCCCAGTTCGACGCGATGGCATTGGAGGGTTTCGCCGGCTGGATGCGGGCCCAGGCCCAGGAAGAGATGGTCCATGCGATGAAGCTCTATGACCACATCCAGGAGCGCGGGGGCCGCGTGATCCTCCAGGCGATCGAGGCGCCGCCGAGCGAGTGGGATTCGCCGCGGGTGATGTTCGAGGACGCCCTGGCCCATGAGAAGGTGATTACGCAGCGGATCAACGACCTGGCGAACCTGGCGGATCAGGAGAAAGACCGCCCGGCGGCCAACTTCCTGCAATGGTTCATCGACGAGCAGGTCGAGGAAGAAAAGAGCGCCGACGACGTGGTCCAGAAGCTCAAACGCGTGGAAAAGGCGCCCGGCATGCTGTACATGCTGGACCGTGAACTGGGACAGCGGGCGTCGACGGCGCCTGCCGCGGAAGGAGACTAGCGCGATGCCGATAACGTTCAACGCCGACGAAATCTTTGAGATGGCCGAGGAGATCGAGCGCCAGGCCGCCGGGTTCTACACCCAGGCGGCCGAGCATGCCCCGGACGAGGCCACGGCGGGGATGTTCCGCGAGATGGCCGAGATGGAAGAGGACCACGAGAAGACCTTCGCGGCCATGCGCAAGGACTTGGGCGCCGCCGAGCGGGAGACGGATACGTTCGACCCCCAAGGCGAGGCGGCGATGTACCTGCAAGCGATGGCCGACGCCCACGGCACCGAGGGCAAAAAGGGCCGGAAGGGCAAGGCCGGTGAGATGACCGGCAACGAGAGCCTCGAAGAGGTGCTCGAAGCGGCCGTTCGGGCCGAGGCCGACTCGGTGGCCTTTTACACCGGCATCAAGGAAATGGTGCCGGCCCGCGCGGGGCGCGATCGCATCGACGAGATCATCAAGGAAGAAATCGGTCACTTGGCGTATTTGAAGAGACGTCTGGTCGAACTGCGGCCCCAGTGACGATGGAGCGGACCATGCGGTCCGGGGTATGTGATGTCGTCGCCCCGGACGGTGATCCGGGGCGGGAATGACAAGGGCGGACGGACGTTGCAGGAGTGGCCCGAAGGTCAAGAGCCGCCGTCGGCGAACCGGGATTGAGTACTACAAAGGAGACGCGAGTGAAGAAGTACAGATGCCTGATGTGCGGATACATTTATGATCCGCAGGTGGGCGATCCGGACAACGGCGTGGCGCCGGGAACGGCGTTTGATGATCTGCCGGACGATTGGACCTGCCCGGACTGCGGTGTGGGCAAGGACGAATTCGAGCCGCTGGAGGACTGATCGGGTCCATCGGCCCGATCGTCGAAGGGGACCGATGTCGTGCCGGAGATACACCCCTCGATCCGCGAACTCGATATTCTGTGCGCCGAGACGCGCGCGCCATCGTGTGGGGTGGTCGTGTTCGGCGCCAGCGGCGACTTGACGCGGCGCAAGATCGTCCCTAGTCTGCTGCGCCTGTACCAACGGGACCTGCTTCATGAGGGCTTTTACCTGCTGGGGTGCGGGCGGCAGGAGCTGTCGGACGTCGCGTTTCGCGAGCATCTCGCCGAGGCCCTGGACGGACGCGGGGTCGAGCCTGCGTTGCGCGAAGATTTCCTGTCGCGGTTCTATTACACCTCCGGGTCCTATGACGACCCGGCGCTGTATGCCGCGCTGGCTGCGCGGATCGAGGAGTTGGATCGTACGCACGGCGTGCAGGAGGCGCACGTCTTTTACCTGGCCGTGCCGCCCGGACTATATCCCACCGTGGTCGATCACTTGGGCGAGGCGGGGCTGAACCGCGTGGCCGGCCACGATTGCAGCCGGCCGCCGCGGCTGGTCGTCGAGAAGCCTTTTGGCCGGGATCAGGCCACGGCGGAGGAACTCAACAATCGCATCGGCCGTCACTTCGCCGAGTCGCAGGTGTATCGCATCGACCACTACTTGGGCAAGGAGACGGTCCAGAACATCCTCATGTTCCGGTTCGCCAACACGATCTTCGAGCCGGTCTGGAACCGCAATTTCGTGGATCACGTGCAGCTTACGATCGCCGAATCGGTGGGCGTGGAGCACCGCGCGGGGTACTACGATACCAGCGGGGCCCTGCGGGACATGTTCCAGAATCACATGCTGCAGATGCTGACGCTGGCGACGATGGAGCCGCCGGCCTCGTTCGACGCCGAGGCGATTCGCGATGAAAAGGTCAAGCTGCTGCGGTCCATCCGGCCGATCCGTGTGGGGGGGCCGTGGGGCCCGGATATCCTGCGGGCTCGGTACACGGCCGGGCGCGTGGATGGGCGCGACGTGCCAGGGTATCTGGATGAACGCGGGGTGCAGCCCGACAGCCAGACGGAGACCTTCGTGGCCGCCCGGCTCTTCGTTGATAACTGGCGATGGAAAGATGTGCCTTTCTATCTGCGGACGGGCAAGCGGCTGGCTCGCAAGCTCACCGAGGTCGCCATCACCTTCAAGCAGGTGCCCCATTCCATGTTTGCCTCGGTCGGCCTGGCCGACATGCCCGCCAATCAACTTATCCTGAAGATCCAGCCGGATGAGGGCATTGCGCTGAGCTTTCAGGCCAAGCGGCCCGGGGCCAAGACGTGCATCAGCACGCTGACGATGAGCTTCAACTACAGTGAACTGTTCGGCACCGAAGCGCCGGAGGCCTACGAGCGGCTCCTGCTGGATTGTATGCTGGGCGATCCGACGCTGTTCTCCCGGCAGGATGCCGTACAGGTCTCCTGGGCGCTCCTGGCGGGGGTGCTGGAGGCGTGGGCGAAGGCCGAAGCACCTTTGCATGAGTATCCCGCGGGCAGCCAGAGCTTCGCCGAGGCCGATCGGCTCATCCAGGCCGACGGGCGACTCTGGCGGCCGCTGGGCGACTCCTGAACAAAGCCCCATGATGCCGGTTAGAGGGCTGGAGTCCGCGAACAATATCCCAGTGTTAGAGTAGGATTACTAGTACAACTGGTTCGTAGTGGTCTCGTGGAGAATCCTCGTGTGGGATACTATCAAGACGCTCGTTATTGACTTCTGGTCGACGCTGGCCGAGATGTCGCCGTACCTGCTGTTCGGCTTCCTGGTGGCCGGGCTTCTGAGCGTGTGGATTTCGCCTGCATTGGTTCGGCGGCACCTGGGACGCCGTGGGCTGGGCTCCATCATCAGGGCCTCGGCATTCGGCGTGCCCCTGCCGCTGTGTTCCTGTGGGGTGATTCCGGTGTCGATGTCCCTTCGCAAGAGCGGCGCGAGCAAGGGGTCAACGGTGGCATTTCTCCTGAGCACGCCCCAAACCGGGGTCGATAGCATTCTCGTGACGTATAGTCTTATGGGGCCGATATTTATGGTGATTCGGCCGGTCGTCGCGCTCATCACCGGCATTGTCGGGGGTCTGGGTGTGGAGCTGTTCGATCGCCGGGTCGAGTCGGTACAGGCGGCCGACGACGACGAGTCAAACGGGCAGAAGCCGACGGGTCCCTGGTACTTGCGGGCGCTGAGGCATGGTTTTGTAACGCTGGCTCAGGACATCGGCAAGCCCATCCTGGTCGGCGTGGTCATCGCGGCGGTGATCGGGGCCCTCGTGCCGGACGATTTCTTCGCTGAGACGTTGGGTACCGGGCTGACGGCGATGCTGGTGCTTATGGTCGCCGGGATTCCGATGTACGTCTGTGCGACGGCCTCGGTGCCGGTGGCCGTCGCCCTGATCGCCAAGGGCGTGAGCCCGGGCGCGGCATTGGTCTTCCTGATGACGGGTCCGGCGACGAATGCAGCGGGGTTCGCGACGCTCTGGTCGGTTTTGGGGCGTCGGGCGGCCGTGGTATATATGGTCAGCGTGGTGGGCTGCGCCCTGGCGGCGGGGCTGGCGGTCGACCGGTTCCTTCCTGATCTGGGCCTGGCGGTTCAGTCGCACTGGCATGCCATGACCACACCCTGGTGGCAGCACTTGGCTGCCGTAGTCTTGCTAGCCGTGCTGATCACCCCCATGGTGGCTAAGCTGAGGCGACAGTTCCGGCCGTCATCATAGGATCATGCGCCGCTTTCGGTCGGCGGCTCATTCATAATGTCGCAATGGACGGTGTACTGACCGCTGTCCGGATCCACTTCTACCCTGCAGCTTCAGGATGCGATCCAGCTTCTTCTTGTAATTCACACTTCCGCGGGGTTTGAGCACGGGGACCTGGGAGTTCTGTTGCAGTCTCGCGGGCGAATCCCTGCGGGGGATCTCGGGATGGGAACTGGGTCGAGAAGCTGCCTGGAAAAAGGCTTCCCTGGTTGGGGCGTGGGGCGGCGCCACGTGATTTTTTCAGTTTTTTGGGGTTGACCGAACCGTCAGTTCGTTATATCGTAATATCGAAATACATAAGAAAACTGTTTTTAAGGGCTCCTAAGAACAGGACAAAGGCAAGGCAAAGCCGGCCTGAGCTTCAAGGCGATGGGCGTGGTGCTGAGGTGTAATCAGGAGTTTGGATGGGTGGGAATAAAAGCGCTGTGAAGCAATACGTGGAAGCCCGTGGTGGTAAAGTGGATTGACGGTGTTGATATGCGGGTGTGCCGCATTTTATGACCCAGGAAGGCATTGGAGTGAAAGGAGAGCGTAGTGGCTGAAGATCAGGAGTCCAAACGGAATGGCGGGATCAAAATCGGCAGTATGCTTGTCGGCCTGGTTTTGGGCCTTGTGTTGACAGCGGGGATCGGCTGGACGGCGATGCCTCGTATGATGCTTCAGGTTCACCAGAGCCGATACTCCGATGTCGACCAAACATGTGCGGCCCTGAAGACAGCGATTGAAGCTGCGGGCTGGCATTGTCCGGCGATCCGGAACATGAACAAAAGCATGGGCGAGCTCGGTCTTGAACATGATCGGCCGATCCGAATCGTTGAGCTGTGCCGGGCGGATTATGCCCATGATGTTCTGGCGGCCAACCCGGAGGTGTCTACGCTCATGCCTTGTGCCTTCGGCGTTTACAAAGGCTCCGACGGCAAGGTCTACATCTCGGGCATGAACACCGGCCTGATGGGGACGATGTTCGGTGGCCGGATCGCGGAGGTCATGGGCACGAAGGTGGCACGGGACGAGAAGAAGATTCTGGAGACGGTCATTGTTCACTGAAATGGGACAGGAGACGAAAAATGCCGCTCTTTGAATATCGATGTGTGAAATGCGGGCATGTGACGACGTTCATCGAGAAGCCGGGTGTTCGCGGGCCGCACGCCTGTGAGAAGTGCGGGTCAAAGAATATGGAAAAACTGATCTCGACCTTTTCAGTTCAGGGCGACTCGCGATCCTCGTCTACGGGGTCCGGTTGTTCGACCGGAACCTGCCCGCTTGGATGATGCTGCGGGTGTTGGCGAAGTCTTTGTGAACCGTCGGAGCATTCCTCGACCGTGCGGTGGGACATATCGGTGACTGGTCGAGGGGCTATCGATGGTGAGTTGGATTGATCGCGAAACGAGCAAAGGAAAAAATCATGAGGAAGTCAACGGTTGCATTAGCGTCGGTCGTGGTAACGGCGGCCTTGGTTCTGGTGGGCTGCCATCATGAAGGGTGGCGACCTTGCGGTCAGATTGCCGTGGGGCAAAGCCAGGAGGACATCGTCACGGTGCGGGGCCAGCCCGACCAGAAGACGCCCACCCGCTGGGTGTATGAGAATGCCTACCTGGGGCATCGGTTGGTTGTGCCGATGCATGATGGACGAGTCGTCTCGCGGGTGGGGTTCGAGCCTCCTTCCGTGCCGACTCCGTAGACTCGGTAGGACGCATGTGGAACAGATGGGGCCTGTCGGGAGTGGCGCGTGATCCCGGTGCTTCGCGTTGACGATCCGCGTTTGGATCGAGATGCCGATGATGCCAGGACCGCTCCCGCCAGGCATGGAAGGAACGACAAGGAGTTCGGAATCCTACGACGCAACGGCGCATCCTGCTGTCGGGCGTGATATCCGTTTGCCGAGCTTGCCGTCCTGGTCGAACCCTGTGTCTCATTTCGGCGGGATTCCCTAACAGTCCGTTGAAAAACGTACGGGCCAAAGAAATGGGCCCTTCTTGTCATTCCCGCGAAAGCGGGAATCCACGCTTTT
>OMKS01001609.1_pt1 | contig 19972 bp, 22 predicted proteins | sample 1674721 | NCBI WGS metagenome assembly OMKS01 (sample SAMN06264996, study PRJEB25208) | sediment metagenome | isolation source: hot spring sediment | place: USA: California | collected 2014-09-02
GCGCTGAGCATCACGTCATTATGCGGACGCGGTCTTGGTGCGACGGCGCGCCTTCTTGCGACGCGAACGCTTCTTCTTGACCAGCGCCTTCTCCGCCGCCTTGAAGGCCCTGTCGAGACCTTTCTGGATCACGCTGTGGCGCGTCGCGGCTGCCTTGGCCTCGGTAAGCCGGGCCTTGGCGGCATCGTATTCTTCACGCGCGGCATGACGTTCCTCCAGGATCGCATTGCGCGCATCCACCGCCTTGGCCTTGGCATCGGCAGTCTTTGCCTTGCGCGAACGCTCCAACGCCTTCTTTGCCTTGGCGCTTTGCGCATCCAGTTTGCGCTTGGCGGCATCCACGTCCTTGGTGGCCGCAGCAACGGCACGCTCCACGGCCTTCATCAGGTCGTTCTGCGCCTTGGCAAACGCCTTTTCGGCATCATTCATGGAGTTGATTGCAACAACCGAACGCGGCTGCGCCTGTTTCGTTTTCTTCTTGGCTGCCATCAAAACACTCCTAATCTCTTGGCTTTTCAGGAAACTCGCGAAACAGGTTTAACCCGTATACGCCGACAAATCAAATTTTCACGCACGCGGCAACGCGATGAAAAGTTGATTCTGAAGCAAGAGTGCATGCACGAGTCTGTGCAATCAGACGAAATGATCACGGTTTCGCCAGTTATTGAGCAGGAAGATGGCGGTTCCATGGCCGGCCTCGGCGGCCTTTTCATACCAGCGCCGTGCCTGCGACTCGTCCACCGGCATGCCGAGCAGTCCACGGCGGTGAATCTCGCCCATCCGGAACTGCGCCTGTGGTTCGCCGGCAAAGGCTGCCGCCGAAATGGAGTCGAAGCTGTCGCCTGGGTGTGGGTGCCAGGGGCCCTGCATGACGTATCGGGCGCGGCCCCGCGCCTCAGGTCCGGGGCAGGGTGACGCCGCGCTGGCCCTGGTACTTGCCACCACGATCGCGGTAGGAGGTGTCGCATTCCTCGTCGGACTCGAGGAACAGCATCTGCGCCACGCCCTCGTTGGCGTAGATCTTGGCGGGCAGCGGCGTGGTGTTGGAGAACTCCAGCGTCACATGCCCTTCCCATTCCGGCTCCAGCGGCGTGACATTGACGATGATGCCGCAGCGCGCATAGGTGGACTTGCCCAGACAGATGGTCAGCACGCTGCGCGGAATGCGGAAATACTCCACGGTGCGCGCCAGGGCGAAGGAGTTCGGCGGGATGATACACACGTCGGACTTCACGTCGACGAAGCTCTTCTCGTCGAAGGCCTTGGGGTCGACGATGGAGGAATTGATGTTGGTGAAGATCTTGAACTCGTCGGCGCAGCGCACGTCGTAGCCGTAGCTCGAGGTGCCGTAGGAGACGATCCGCTCCTCGCCGGCGTGACGCACCTGACCCGCCTCGAAGGGCTCGATCATGCCATGCTCTTCCGCCATGCGGCGGATCCACTTGTCGGACTTGATGCTCATGCTGGCGTCACGCTCCACGCTCGTGCCGGCCGATCGCGGCCGCAAAGCGCGCCAGTATAGCGCGCCCCGCGGCCGGCTTTAAGCCAGGGAGCCTGTTAACGATGGGTTTCCACATCGGGTCAACAGGCCCTAGTTGTTCTGGATGACGATGTTCGGGAACTTGGAGCTGTAATCCCGGGCCTTGAGCGCGAGCCTGGCGGCCATGCGCCGGGCGATCTCGCGGTAGATCTCGGTGATGCGGCTCTCGGGCTGGGCCACCACGGTGGGCTTGCCGCTGTCGGCCTCCTCGCGGATGTGGATGTCCAGCGGCAGCGCGCCGAGGAAGTCCACGCCGTAGTCGTCCGACATCTTCTGCCCGCCGCCCTCGCCGAAGATGTGCTCCTCGTGCCCGCACTTGGAGCAGATGTGGATGCTCATGTTCTCGACGATGCCGAGGATCGGCACCTCGACCTTCTCGAACATCTTCAGGCCCTTGCGCGCGTCCAGCAGGGCGATGTCCTGCGGGGTGGTGACGATCACGGCGCCACTCACCGGGATGCGCTGGGAGAGGGTGAGCTGGATATCGCCGGTGCCCGGCGGCATGTCGATGATGAGGTAGTCAAGCTCGCGCCAGCGGGTGTCGTTGAGGAGCTGCTCCAGGGCCTGGGTGACCATGGGCCCGCGCCAGATCATGGGCGTGTCCTCGTCGATGAGGAAGCCGATGGACATGGCCTGCACGCCGTAGGCCTCCATCGGCTCGAGGCTCTTGCCATCCCTGGATTCCGGCTTGCCGTGCACGCCCAGCATGCGCGGCTGGCTGGGGCCGTAGATGTCGGCGTCGAGAATGCCGACGCTGGCGCCCTCGGCGGCCAGGGCCAGGGCCAGGTTCACCGAGGTGGTGGACTTGCCCACGCCGCCCTTGCCGGAGGCCACGGCGATGATGTTCTTGATGCCCTGCATGGGCTTGAGCCCCTTCTGCACGGCATGCGGGGTGATCTTCCAGCCCACGCTCACGTCGGCGCCGTCAACGCCCTTGATCGCCTCGACCCTACGGCGCACCTCGTCCGCCAGGCGATTCTTGATGCCGTCACAGGGATAACCGAGTTCGATGGCAACCGCCACCCTGCCGCCGTCCACGCTGATGCTCTTCACCGCACCCGCGGAGACGAGATCCTTTTCGAGATAGGGGTCGGGAATCTCCCGGAGTGCCGTTTCAACCTGCAATTGCGATACGTCAGCCATAGCTTGCGCGTCCTCTGAGGAATCCGGTGTCCGCCAGCGGCGGTGAGACCGGGCATTCTACACCAAGCCGGGGGTGGCGAAAAAACACAGGGGATGCGCGGTTAACCCGCTGAAGCGACGCGATTTATGGCAGAAATCTCCCCGACCTGATAACTTATGCGGCCTTTATGACTCGCCAACCTCACGCCGACATGACGCCGACGCCCCGACAGATCCTGGTCACCAGCGCCCTGCCCTACGCCAACGGGCCCATCCATCTCGGACACCTGGTGGAATACATCCAGACCGACATCTGGGTGCGCTTCCAGCGCATGCGCGGTCACCAGTGCATCTACGTCTGCGCGGACGACGCCCACGGCACGCCGATCATGCTGCGTGCCCGCCAGGACGGCGTCACGCCGGAGGAGCTCATCGCCCGCATCGGCCAGGAGCACCAGGCCGATTTCGCCGACTTCCTGATCTCCTTCGACAACTACCACTCCACGCACTCGGAGGAGAACCGCATCCTGGCCTCCCTGGTGTACGAGCGGGCACGCGACGCCGGCCACGTCGCCGTTCGCACCATCCGCCAGGCCTACGACCCCGAGGCCGGGATGTTCCTGCCCGACCGCTTCATCAAGGGCAGCTGCCCCAGGTGCGGCGCCGAGGACCAGTACGGCGACTCCTGCGAGAAGTGCGGCGCCACCTACGCGCCCACCGACCTGAAGAACCCGGTCTCTGCCATCTCCGGGGCCACCCCCATAGAGAAGGAGTCCGAGCACTACTTCTTCAGGCTGGGCGACTTCGAGGGCATGCTGCGCGACTGGATCAAGGGCGAGCAGCTGCAGCCGGAGATCCGCAACAAGCTCAAGGAATGGTTCGACGCCGGCCTGCAGGACTGGGACATCTCCCGCGACGCCCCCTACTGGGGCTTCGAGATCCCGGGTGCGCCCGGCAAGTATTTCTATGTCTGGCTGGACGCGCCCATCGGCTACATGGCGAGCTTCCAGAACTACTGCGAGCGCACCGGCACCGACTTCGACACCTATTGGGGCCGTGACTCCCGGGCCGAGCTCTATCACTTCATCGGCAAGGACATCGCCTACTTCCACACCCTGTTCTGGCCCGCCATGCTCGACGCGGCCGGCCTGCGCAAGCCCACGGCGGTCTACTGCCACGGCTTTCTCACCGTCAACGGGCACAAGATGTCCAAGTCGCGCGGCACCTTCATCATGGCGCGCAGCTACCTCAACCACCTCAATCCCGAGGCACTGCGCTACTACTTCGCCGCCAAGCTCGGGCCGGGCGTGGACGACATCGACCTCAGCCTCGACGACTTCATGCAGCGCGTGAACAGCGACCTGGTGGGCAAGGTGGTGAACATCGCCAGCCGCTGCGCGGGCTTCATCCACAAGCAGTCCAATGGCCGGCTCGCCGACACGCTGGCCGACGAGGGGCTCTACGACAGCTTCCGCCGCAGCGCCGACGAGATCGCCCGGCGCTACGAGCGCCGGGAATACGGCCAGGCCATGCGCCAGATCATGGCCCTGGCCGACGTGGCCAACCAGTATATCGACGAACACAAGCCCTGGGTGCTGGCCAGGCAGGAGGGACGCGAGGCCGAGGTGCAGGCCATCTGCACCATGGGGCTGAACCTGTTCCGCGTGCTCATCACCTTCCTCAAGCCCGTGGTGCCGAAGCTCGCCGCCGACGCCGAGGCCTTCCTTGGCGCCGGCGAACTCGCCTGGGACAGCATCGAGGAGCCGCTGCTGGCCACCCGGATCAACCCGTTCAAGGCCCTCATGACCCGTATCGAGAAGGACGCCATCGACGCCATGACCGACGAATCCAAGACCACGCTCGCGGCCGCCGAAGAGACCGCCAGACCCACCGGCCCGCTGGCCGACGACCCCATCGCCGCCGAGATCGCCTTTGATGACTTCGCGAAGATCGATCTGCGCGTGGCAAAGATCGTGAAGGCCGAGCACGTGGAGGGTGCCGACAAGCTCCTGCAGCTCACCCTGGACCTGGGCGGCGAGACCCGCAACGTCTTCGCCGGTATCAAGTCGGCCTACGCGCCCGAAGACCTGGAAGGCAAACTCACCGTGATGGTGGCCAATCTCGCCCCGCGCAAGATGCGCTTCGGCCTGTCCGAGGGCATGGTGCTGGCGGCCGGGCCCGGCGGCAAGGACCTGTTCATCCTCAACCCGGACGAGGGTGCCGCCCCCGGCATGCGCGTCAAGTAACGCGCTTTCCACGGGCTTTGTCGGGTTGAAGCCCTACCCGGCGCCTTCCATACTGCACAATACGCGCAACACCGAGGAACCCAAGGCATGACCGAATACGCGCTCATCCTCGTGGGCACCGTGCTCGTCAACAACTTCGTGCTGGTGAAGTTCCTCGGCCTGTGCCCGTTCATGGGTGTCTCGCGCAAGCTCGAGACGGCTACCGGCATGGGGCTGGCCACCACCTTCGTGCTCACCTTGTCCTCGGTGTGCAGCTACCTCGTCAACGAATACCTGCTGGTGCCCTTCGGCATCGAGTACCTGCGCACCATCAGCTTCATCCTGGTGATCGCGGCGGTGGTGCAGTTCACCGAGATGGTGGTGCACAAGACCAGCCCCCTGCTCTACAACGTACTCGGCATCTACCTGCCGCTGATCACCACCAACTGTGCGGTACTGGGCGTAGCCCTGCTCAACGTGCAGCAGACCCACGGCTTCGTGGAATCCGTGCTCTACGGCTTCGGCGCCGCGATGGGGTTCACCCTGGTCCTGGTGCTATTCTCGGCCATTCGCGAGCGCGTGGCTGCGGCCGACGTGCCGGTGCCGTTTCGCGGCAGCGCCATCGCGTTCGTGACCGCCGGCCTGATGTCGCTGGCCTTCATGGGCTTCGTCGGGCTGGTGAAGGGCTAAACGATGCTGGCCGCCGTGCTCGTGATCGTCTCGCTCGCAGCCTTCCTGGGCCTGGTGCTGGGGTTTGCCGCCATCAGGTTCCACGTCGAGGGCGAGCCCATCGTCGAACAGATCGACGCGTTGCTCCCGCAGACGCAGTGCGGCCAGTGCGGCTTCGCCGGCTGCCGCCCCTACGCCGAGGCGATCGCGCGCGGCGAGGCCGACATCAACCAGTGCCCCCCAGGCGGCGAGGCCACCATCCAGGCCCTGGCCGACCTGCTGGGCCGCGACCCCAAGCCGCTCAACGACGAGCACGGCGAACATACCGCGCCCATGGTGGCCGTCATCGACGAGAACATCTGCATCGGCTGCACCCTGTGCATCCAGGCCTGCCCCGTGGACGCCATCCTCGGCGCGGCCAAGCAGATGCACACGGTGATCGAGAGTGAATGCACCGGCTGCAAGCTCTGCATCGAGCCCTGCCCGGTGGACTGCATCACCATGGAACCGCTCAAGCAGGAACTGAAGGACTGGAAGTGGCCCTACCCGGATACGCCCTACCTGCAGACCGCAGAGGCCGCCGGGAGCGAGGCCAAGCCCGGCCGCGACGACGACAAGCACGCGGCCTGACCGCAGGCATGCCGCGGATGGCCGCCCGAGGAAAACTGATACAATCCCGCCCCATGCACGATCGCGCCCCTCATCTCTGGCATTTCCACGGCGGCCTGCGCCTCGAGGGTCACAAGGACCTGTCGACACGCGAGCCGATCCTGGACATGCGCATCCCGCGCTGGATCGTGCTGCCGGTGCAGCAGCACATCGGCGAACCGGCCGAGGCGCTGGTCAAGCCGGGGGACCACGTCAAGAAAGGGCAACTGATCGCCCGCGCCAGCGGTTACGTCAGCGCGCCGGTGCATGCCTCGACCTCGGGCGTGGTGGTCGCGGTGGAAGACCGCCCGATACCACACCCCTCGGGCCTGACGGCCCCCTGCGTAGTGATCGAGACCGACGGGCGTGACGAGTGGCTGGCCGACCGCATGCCCGCGCTGCCCGACTACGCCACGCTGGATGCCGTCACCCTGCGCAACCGCGTGCGTGAGGCCGGCATCGTCGGCCTGGGCGGCGCGGCCTTCCCTGCCTCGGTCAAGCTCAATCCCCCGCCCGGACGCCGGATCGATACCCTGATCATCAACGGGGCCGAGTGTGAGCCCTACATCAGCTGCGACGACATGCTGATGCGCGAACAGGCCCGCGCGGTGATCGAAGGGATACGCATCATTCATCGCATCGTGCAGGCGGAACACTGCCTGATCGGTATCGAGGACAACAAGCCCGAGGCCATCGCCGCCATGCGCGACGCCCTGGGCGAAGATGACGCCATCGAGATCGTCAAGATCCCGACCCGCTACCCGACCGGCGGCGAAAAGCAGCTCATCAAGGTGCTCACCAACCGCGAGGTGCCGAGCAACGGCCTGCCTACCGACATCGGTATCGTCTGCCACAACGTCGGCACCGCGGCCGCCGTGTACCGCGCCGTGGCCCACGGTATCCCGCTGATCTCGCGGGTGGTGACCGTCACCGGGCAGGGTGTGAACCACCCCCGCAACATCGAGGTGCTGATCGGCACCCCGATCAGCGAGGTGGTGGCCTTCACCGGCGGCTACAGCGCGGGGGTCGAACGCCTCATCATGGGTGGCCCGATGATGGGCTTTGCCCTGGGCAACGACGAAGTGCCGGTCATCAAGGGTACCAACTGCATCCTCGCGGCCGCCCACGGCGAGGTGGACACCCCCGGGCCCGCCATGCCCTGCATCCGCTGCGGCGACTGCCAGCGCGCCTGCCCGGCGCTGCTGCTGCCCCAGCAGCTCTACTGGCACGCCCACGCCCGCGACTTCGACAAGGTCCAGGACTTCGCCCTGTTCGACTGCATCGAGTGCGGCTGCTGCTCCTACGTCTGCCCGAGCAACATCCCGCTGGTGCAGTATTTCCGTTTCGCCAAGACCGAGATCTGGGAGCAGGAGCGCGAAAAGCGCAAGGCCGACCTTGCCCGCCAGCGCCACGAGTTCCGCCAGGAACGCATGGAACGCGAGGAACGCGAAAAGGCCGAACGCCTGGCGAAGAAGAAGGCGGCACTGGCCCGTACGGCCGAGGAGGGCCAGGGCGGCGAACAGGAAGACCCGAAGAAGGCGGCCATCAAGGCCGCCCTGGAGCGGGCCAAGGCGAAAAAGGCGGCCGCCGGCATCGCGCCAAAGAACACGGACAACCTCACCGAGGCGCAGCAGAAGCAGATCGAGGAGGCCGAGGCCCGCCGCCGCAAGACACGTCCCGCGGAAGCACCGGACGACAACCGCGAAGAAAAGGACGCCTGAGGCATGCGTTTCCCTACCGTCAGCTCGCCGCACAGTACGCCCGCGAAGAGCGTCTCGCGCGTGATGGGGGCCGTACTCCTGGCCCTGCTGCCGGGCACCGCGGCCGCCACCTGGTATTTCGGGTGGGGCGTGCTCATCAACATCACCCTGGCCGTGCTCTTCGCGGTGGCGCTGGAAGCGGCCATGCTCGCCCTGCGCGGGCGTCCCATCAAGCCCTTCATCACCGACGGCAGTGCCGTCCTCACCGCCTGGCTGCTCGCCCTCGCCCTGCCGCCGCTCACCGAGTGGTGGGTCACCTTCATCGCCATCTTCTTCGCCATCGTCATCGCCAAGCAGCTCTACGGCGGCCTGGGGCACAACCCCTTCAACCCGGCCATGGTCGGCTACGTGGTGGTGCTGGTGTCCTTCCCGCGGGAGATGACGCTGTGGTTGCCGCCCGAGATGCTCGCGGAGACCCGTTTCGACTTTCTGCAGGCCCTGGCCGTGGTCTTCACCGGCAGCCTGCCGGCGGGACTGACCTGGGACGCCATCACCATGGCCACGCCGCTCGACCTGATGAAGACCGAGCTGTCGATGAACCGTACCATCGAGGAGATCCGGCAGAGCCCGCTGTTCGGCGACTTCTCGGGCCGCGGCTGGGAATGGATCGCCAACTGGTACGCCATCGGCGGTTTCTGGCTGCTGTACCGACGCATCATCGCCTGGCAGATCCCGCTGGCCATGCTGGGCTCGCTGTTCGCCATCGCCACCCTGTTCTACTGGATGGACCCCGGCGCCCACGCCGGCCCCCTGTTCCACCTCTTCTCGGGCGGCGCGATCATCGGCGCCTTCTTCATCGCCACCGACCCGGTCAGCGCCAGCACCACACCACGCGGGCGCCTGATCTACGGCGCGGGCATCGGCGTACTCACTTACGTGATCCGGACCTGGGGCGGCTATCCGGACGGCATCGCCTTCGCTGTGCTGCTGATGAACATGGCCGCCCCCACCATCGACCACTACACGCGCCCGCGGGTCTTCGGCGAGGAACGCCACCCGCCGGGGCAGGACTGAGGAGGCCCACGCATGAACGCGCGCCACATCCTCACCTCCGCCGTCCTGCTCGGCCTGTTCGCCCTGATCGGCACGGGCATCGTCGCCCTGCTCCACGAGGGCACCGGCGACAAGATCGCCGAGAACCAGCGCCTGGCCACGCTGCGCAACCTCAACGCCATCGTGCCGCACGAACGCTACGACAACGAACTGCTGACCGACATCCGCCAGGTACACGACGATGCCCTGGCGGGCGGCCAGCCCGTTACCGTCTATCGCGCCTTCCTGCACGGCGAGCCGGTCGCGGCGGTCTTCGCCACCGTCGCCCCGGAGGGCTACAGCGGCCCCATTCGCCTGCTGGTGGGCGTAAACGCGGACGGTTCGGTGGCCGGGGTGCGCGTCACGGCGCACCGCGAGACCCCCGGCCTCGGCGATGCCATCGAGGCCAGCCGCTCGGACTGGATCCTCGGGTTCGACGGCCGCTCGCTCGAAGACCCGCCGTTTGAGCGCTGGGCCGTGGCCCGCGACGACGGCGCCTTCGACCAGTTCACGGGCGCCACCATCAGCCCGCGGGCCGTGGTCCGGGCGGTGCGCGAGGTTCTGCTATACTTTGCCGCCCACGGCGATGACATCTTCCCGCCACCCGCGGCCACCGGAGCACCCGCTACCGAGACAACACCGACGGAGGAGCCTCATGAGTGATCACGGCTACAAGGCGATCGCGCTGGACGGCCTCTGGCGCAACAACCCGGGGCTGGTGCAGCTGCTCGGCCTGTGTCCGCTGCTGGCGGTCACCGGCACTGTGATCAACGGGCTCGGCCTCGGGCTGGCCACCACCGCCACCTTCATCATTTCCAATGTCACCGTCGCCCTGATCCGCAACCTCGTCCGACCCGAGGTCCGCATTCCCGTGTTTGTGCTGGTCATCGCCTCGGCGGTCACCGCGATCGAGCTGCTGATGAGCGCGTATTTCTACCAGCTGTACACGATACTCGGGATTTTTATTCCCCTTATCGTGACAAATTGCGCTATTATCGGCCGCGCCGAGGCGTTTGCCTCGAAGAACAGCGTGCCCCGGGCCTTCGTCGATGGCCTGACCATGGGCCTTGGCTTCACCCTGGTGCTGATCGTGCTGGGCGGGATGCGCGAGGCGATCGGTTCCGGCACGCTCTTGGCGCAGGCCCATCTCATGTTCGGCGAGACGGCTCGCGCCTGGACCATCACACTGGTCGAAGACTATCGCGGCTTCCTGCTGGCCATCCTGCCGCCCGGCGCCTTCATCGGCCTGGGGCTGCTGGTGGCCATCAAGAACGTGATCGATACGCGCATTGAAAAACGGCAGGCCGCCCGGGTCCCGCTCACCGAGGCACCCGACGCCGCCTGAGGCGCAAGGCGCCGGTCGTATCAACCGATTTGCATCGAGTTTTCAAGCTTTTGCTAGAGGAGTAATCGAGAATGGCTGGTCATTTCCCATTCGGCATGAAGCGTGGCTCCCGCTACGGTCTGGCCCCGCGCGGCACCCTGGCCGCCTTCTACGAGAAGGAAGGCTTCAACAACGAGCTCCAGGAAAAGTACTACAAGTGGTGGTACGACTGGGCCAAGAACTTCGTCGACAACGACAGTGACCTCAGCGCCACCGTCGGCATCCGCTTCAACAGCTACCCGATGGGCCAGCATTCCGAGCACGGCTTCCACCTGAACGACAAGTTCTGGTGCATGACCATGGACGAGCTGGGCTCCTTCATCAGCAACCTGATCTTCCCCAAGCTGGGCGAGAAGGGCATGCACGAGCTGGAAGAAAAGCATCACCACCTGCTCGAGGAGCTGCGCAAGGAAGCCGCGGCCAATCCCCGCGAGGATGCCCCCGACGTCGGCTTCTTCCGCCACGTCTGAGGCACGGCTCTCCGTCGCCTGTTTCGAGAGCCCCGCACCGCGGGGCTTTCGTTTGTGGGGATACCGTTCATGAACGCCGCCAAGCGCTACGAAATCTTCGCCCGCCTGCGGGCGCAGAACCCGCACCCGACCACGGAGCTCGAGTACACGAGCCCCTTCGAACTGCTGGTGGCGGTTATTCTCTCGGCCCAGGCCACCGACAGGGGTGTGAACAAGGCCACGGCCAAGCTCTTCCCGGTCGCCAACACCCCGCAGGCCATCCTGAATCTGGGCGAGGACGGCCTCAAGCGCTACATCAAGACCATCGGCCTGTTCAACAGCAAGGCCAAGAACATCATCGAGACCTGCCGCATACTCGTCGAACGGCACGGGGGCGAGGTGCCCACCGAGCGCGAGGCCCTCGAGGCCCTGCCCGGAGTGGGCCGCAAGACGGCCAACGTCATCCTCAACACCGCCTTCGGCCAGCCGACCATCGCCGTGGACACCCACATCTTCCGCGTCGCCAACCGCACGGGCATCGCCCCGGGCAAGACGGTGCTGGCGGTGGAGAAGAAGCTGTTGAAGGTGGTACCCGAGGAGTTCATGCTCGATGCGCACCACTGGCTGATCCTGCTCGGCCGCTATACCTGCGTGGCGCGCACCCCCAGGTGCCCGGAGTGTCCGATCCGCGATCTCTGCGAATACCGGCAGAAGACGGGGGACCAGTCCCGCACACCGACTCGTAAGAAGCGCGCTGCGCCGAAAAAAAAGGCCGCCCGCCGGAGGACCTGAACCATGTTCGGAAACGACCGCAACCAGCTCCGCCGCCTCTACTGCGACGCCTGGGCAGCCCGCCAGCGCGGCGAGCCTCTCGACCCGCTGGCCCACCAGATCGCCGAGGTGATCGAAGCCCACCCCGAGTACCAGGCCCTGGTCGAGGATCCGCAGGCAGCCCTGGGCGCCGAGTACACCCCGGAGATGGGTCAGACCAACCCGTTCCTGCACATGGGCATGCACCTGGCCATTCGCGAGCAGGTGAGCACCGACCGACCGGCCGGGATTCGCGCGGCCTGGCAACAGCTGGTGGCCCGCCTCGGCGAGCACGAGGCCGAGCACCGCATGATGGAGTGCCTCGGGCAGGCCATATGGGAGGCCCAACGCAGCCGGCGGGAACCCGACGAGGCGCAGTACCTCGAGTGCCTGCGGCGACTCGCCGGCTAGCCGGGCCGCGGCCCGGCGCACACGACGCCAGACTTGTGCCCATACGGGCGATCTGTTTTCATAACCAGTGAGAGATGCCGCCTTTCTCGGGCGGCCGGGTGTGTGGCCGCCGGGGGGGGGCGCGGCGAACGCAAGCGCGCGCCGACGACACTCGAATACCCACCACAAGAACAGCAAGAACACCAAAGGGCCGGACTGTGGATAACGAAGCGCTGAAGATCCCGAAGCGACAGAAGCTCGTGACGCTCTGGGTACACCCCGAGGGACGCGTGATCGGGTCGATGTACCTCTACGAACAGAGCGAATACCACTCGGGCGAGGAACAGCCGGTCGAGGTACTCAACAGCGAGGCGCCCTTCCTGGTGCTGCACCGCGGGGACCTCGACGAGGCACGCTTCTACAACAAGCGTTCGATCGTACGGGTCGAATTCGAGGCCGAGGAACCGGCCGACGCCCAGGACCTCACCTCACTGCGTTGCCGCCTGCACATGATGGACGGCAGCATGTTCGAGGGGGCGATCCGGGAGTTTCTCGATCCGCAGCACCGCCGGCTCTACGACTACATCAATCAGACGGGCGAGCGCTTCGTCAAGCTGCACGTGGACGATGGTCGCACCTACCTGGTGAACAAGGCCTACATCGTCCACATCGCCCAGCTCGACTGAGCCGGGCCGGGGGAAACAAGGGAAATGGGGCTGATTTCGGATTTTCGCGTGGCTCGACTGGTGGAGCGAGTGCTCGCCGCCGAGGATCTGCGTTCCGAAAAGGCCGTCGAGACCCTCACCAAGCTGCGCGAGGCCGGCAAACCGGCCATCCCGCAACTCACCCAGGCGCTCTCCACAGCCAACCGGGAGCAGCGCGACGCCCTGCTGCAGATCCTCGTCACGCTGCTCGACAACAGCACGCTCTCGCTCTTCGTCAAGGCCCTGGGTGACAAGAACCCCCGCATCGTCAACGCCATCACCGCACTGCTCCAACAGGCGGGGGCCTATGACCCCAACCGCCTCATCCCGCATTTCGGAAACCCCGACATCCCCGAAGCAGCGCTGATCAAGATTCTCGACGCCCACCGGCAGCGGGTGAATCCCAAGACGCTGCTGCAAGAGGCGGTCAAGCTGGAACGCACCCGCCAGGTCCCGCTGTTCAACATGGTCCGTGAACTGGCCAGCGAAGCCCTGATCCCCGAACTGGCGGCACGCGCCTCGGCCAAGGAACCGCACGTGCGCGCGAACGTCGCACGGGTGCTGGGACGCTTCGTCGACCAGCCGCAAGCCCGCGAGGTCCTGTGGCAGCTGCTCGACGACCCGCAGAAGCAGGTGCGCATGGGGGCGCTGACGGGCGTCGCGCAAATGACGTCCCCACCGGACATCGGCCCCATCATCCAGCTGCTGATGGATCCGGACATCAACGTCCAGCACAAGGCCATCGACGCCCTCGTCCAGTGGAAGCACGCCGACACGCTGACCGCGCTGCTGCCCCTGCTGCAGGACGAATCGGAGTACGTCCGCCGCGGGGCGGTCGAGGTCCTCAACGCCATCGCCGACACCCGGTCGGTCAAGCAGCTGCTGGGCGCGATCAAGGACAGCGACTGGTGGGTGCGCGAACGCGCCTCCGATGCCCTGATCACCATCGGCGGGCCGCGTGTCGTGGAGGCGATGCTGGGCCTGATCAAGGACGACGACGAATACATTCGCCGCACCGCCATCGAGGTCATCAATGCCAGCGGTGACGCGAGCGCCTTCGAGAAAGTGCTGGAGGCGCTGGAGGACTCGGACTGGTGGGTACGCGAGCGCGCCATCGACGCGCTGGGCAGCATGGGCAGCGACAAGTCCCTGCCCCTGCTCTACAAGGCCCTGGCCAAGGACGAACATACGCGTCGCGCCACCGTACGCGCCATCGGGCAGATTGGCAACCGCGGTGCCATCAAGGAGCTCGTGCCCCTGCTCAAGGATCCGGACGAAACGGTGCGCAAGGAGACGCTGCAGGCGCTCGCCGCGCTCTCCTCCGAGACCCATGCCCGCCAGATCCGACGCGTCATCGAGGACGCCATGACGGGTTATGACGGGGAGCTGCGCGACCTGGCCAACGCCGCGCTGCGCGCGGTGGACGAGCGCGCCGGCGGCAGCAGCGGCAGCCTGTTCACCGCCGCACCGGAAACACGGCATATCGGCCGTCTCAACGAACCCGCGGACTCCCCGGCCACCATGGCGAGCGGCCCGTCACCGGCAGTCGCCCCGCCGGCCGCGGCCGCTCAGACCAGCGGCATCAATCTCAGCCAGCCCGAGATGCTGCAACCCGGGACCGTCCTGAACGACCGGTACCACATGATTCGGCAGATTGGCAAAGGCGCCTTCGGGACCGTCCTCCTGTTCGAGGACACGGTGCTGGACGAGCGGGTGATCATGAAGTTCATCAACCCGCAGTTTGCCACCGACGAGAACGTGCGCCGCCGCTTCATTCACGAGATCCGCTACGCACGCAAGGTCACGCATCCCAACGTCATCCGCATCCACGATTTCCTGAACTTCGGCGACGCCGCCGCCATCTCCATGGAGTACTTCCCCGGGCACACGCTCGGCGACGAACTCAAGGAGAGCGGCACGATTCCCTGGAATCACGCCCGCAACATCCTGTTGCAGATTACCGCGGCCCTGGCTGCGGCCCATCACGAAGCGGTGATACACCGCGACATCAAACCGGCCAACATCCTCATCAACCAGGACGGGCTGGTGAAGCTGGTCGATTTCGGCATCGCCGCGGCCTCCGGCAACGCCGAGACGCGCCTGACCCGCACCGGCATGGTCGTGGGCACGCCTACCTACCTCGCCCCCGAGCAGGTACTCGGCAAGCCGGTGGACAACCGCACCGACATCTACAGCCTCGGCATCATCATGTACCAGATGTTCGCCGGTAAGCCGCCCTACGCGGGCGAGGATGCCATGTCGCTGATGTACCAGCACGTGCAGGGCGAAGCCGAGCCCCTCTACAAGGTCAATCCAAAGATATCCCGAACACTGAGCGCCGTGATCATGAAGGCCATGGCCAGTGACCCGGACAAGCGCTACCAGTCCATGGACGAGCTCCGTGAACGGCTGGCGATGATCCCCGAGGACTAGCCCCATGGCACGCATCGACGCCTTTCTCAAACTCGGCCGCGAGCAGGGCTGCTCGGATATCCACCTGGCCGTCGGCGTACCGCCGATGCTGCGCATGCACGGGGACATCATGCCCATCAAGTTCCGCGACCTGGGCGAGGCTGAACTCGAGGGCTACGTGAACGAGATCCTGACCGAGACGCAGCGCAACCGCCTGCGTGCCGGGGAGGACCTGGATTTCTCCTACATGGCCCGCGACGTAGGCCGGTTTCGCGCCAACATCTTCCGCAAGCTCGGCGGCGTGGGCGCCACCTTCCGTTACATCCCCTCCAACGTGCCGACCCTCCAGGAGCTCCGGCTACCGCCCATCGTGGAGGAGGTGACGCACCACCAGCAGGGCATGATCCTGGTCACCGGCGCGACCGGCACCGGCAAATCCACCACGCTGGCGGCGATGATCGATCACATCAACACCACACAGCGGGCCAACATCATCACCCTGGAAGACCCGGTGGAGTTCGTCCACCGCAGCAAGCACTCGCAGGTCATCCAGCGCGAGGTGGGCACGCACGTGGACAACTTCGCCAACGGCCTGCGCGCGGCGCTGCGCGAAGACCCGGACATCATCCTGGTGGGGGAATTGCGCGACACGGAGACCATCAGCATGGCGATGATGGCCGCCGAGACCGGGCACCTGGTGCTCGGCACACTTCACACCACCTCCGCCACCAAGACGCTGGACCGCATCATCGACGCGCTGCCCGCCGAGCAGCGCGAACAGGCCAAGATCTTCCTCGCGCAGAACCTGCACGCGGTGATCACTCAGGTGCTGGTCAAGACCGCCGACGGGCGGGGGCGCAAGGCAGTGCTCGAGATCCTGAGCATGAACAACGCGATCGCCCGGCTGATCGCCACGGACAAGATCTTTCAGATCCCGACCCAGATCCAGACGGGCAAGGCACAGGGCATGCAGCTGCTCGACCAGGCGCTGCTGGATGCGCTGCAGAAGGGCGAGATCGACCCGGACGACGCCTACCTGCACGCGCACGACAAGAAGCAGTTCCAGCGCTTCGTCAGCGACCCCTCCCTGCTACCCAAGGTCGATCTGGCGGGCGGCTAGGCGGAATTCAACCGGAGGCCCAGGCGTGGCGAATATCGAAGATCTGCTGGAGATGATGATCGGCACCCAGGGCTCGGACCTGCACTTCATCGCGGGCGAGCCGGCCCGGATCCGGCGCCTGGGGGACCTCGAGGCCGTGGGCCAGGAGGAGCTGGCGCCCGAGTTCGTGCAGAACGAGCTGTACCGGATCATGCCGGCGGAGGTCCGCGCGCAGTTCGAGTCGCGCGATCATGCCGACTTCGCCCTGTCGCTGGAAAACCTGGCCCGCTTTCGCGTCAACGTGTTTCGTCACATCGACGGCATGGGGGCGGTGTTCCGTGGCATCCCCGCCTCGGCCTTCACCCTCGAGGAGCTGGGATTGCCCGAGGTCATCGCCAGCCTCTGCCGACAGACCAACGGGCTGATGCTGGTCACCGGCAAGACGGGCTCGGGCAAGTCCACCACGCTCGCGGCGATGGTCGATCACATCAACCGCCAGCGCAAGGCCCACATCATCACCATCGAGGACCCGATCGAGTTCGTGCACGCGCGCAAGCGTAGCCTTATCAGCCAGCGCGAGGTGGGCCAGCACACGCCCACTTTCGCCAGCGCCCTGCGCTCCGCCCTGCGCGAAGACCCGGACGTGATCCTGATCGGCGAGCTGCGCGACCTGGAGACGATGAGCCTCGCCGTCACCGCCGCCGAGACCGGTATCATGGTGCTCGGCACACTGCACACCAACGGCGCCATCTCCACCATGGACCGGCTGGTCAACACCTTCCCCATCAACAAGCAGGGACAGGTCCGCTCGATGCTGGCCACTTCGCTGCGCGCGGTGATTTCACAGCAGCTCGTCACCCGGGCCGATCGCAGCGGGCGCCTCGCGGCGATCGAGATCCTCATCAACAACTCCGCCGTCTCCAACATCCTGCGCGAGGGCAAGACCGAACAGCTAGAGAACGTCCTCACCGGCGGCTCGCTGCAGGGCATGCAGAGCATGGACAACGCCCTGCGCCGCCTGGTCGACAGCGGTCAGATCAAGGGCGAGGAGGCCTATGACAAGGCCTTCCGAAAGGCCGAGTTCGAGAAATATCGCGGTGCCGCCGGGTAGACTCTGTACGCATCCGAAGCTCAGCGTCGCTCAGCCTTCCACTCGCCGCTGCCCGATACCCATCAGCCCAAGCAGGTCATCGGCAATACCCTGTAGCGTATCGGCCGACACCGGCATTCGCGCATAGACGCGCAGACCGAAGATCCCTGTCATGAGCAACCGGGCCATCGCCCGGGCATCTGCATCGGGTGCCAGATCACCGCGCCTGACGGCCTCCCGGACCACTTCGGCAAAGACGTCCTCCACGTAGCCGAGGGCATCTGCCACGCGCCGCGCGATGACCGGATCCTCGGCCGGCTTCTCCAGCAGCGTGTTGACGAGCAGACAGCCCTTAGCCTCCGGGTCACGCGCCGAATCCGCGAGCAGGCCATGGATGAAACGCTCGATACGGACCAGCGGCGGTGGATCCGACCTCAATACCCGATCGACCTCCGCATGCAATGCCCGGCTGTAATAATCCAGGGATTGCAGAAACAGCTCGTGCTTGTTGCTGAAGGCCCCATACAGGCTGCCTGGCTGCAGGCGCGTGGCTTCGGTCAGATCGCGCACCGACGTCTTCTGGTACCCCTGGCGCCAGAACAAACGCATCGCCCCTTGCAGGACCTCATCTCGATCAAATTCCACCGGTCTGGGCATGACTGACTCCACTGTTTACGGAGATTCTAAGCAATATTGAACATCTGCTCAAGTACCCCTATAGTTATTGAACGATTGCTCATTGACGATGCAGAGGAGCCCCCTCATGACAGACGCCTTCCCCGTTCACACCATGGAAACCGCTCCGCCGGATGCCCGCGCCTCGCTGGAGACCGCCGCTGCCTCCTTCGGCTTCATCCCGAACCTGCTCGGCGTCATGGCCACTTCACCGGCCCTGGCGGAGGCTTACCTGAGCCTGTCCGAGATCTTCGACAAGAAGACCGGCCTGACGCCGACCGAACGGCAGGTGGTGCTTCTCGCCGTCAGTCGCTACCACGAATGCCGCTACTGCATGGCCGCCCATTCGGCCGTGGCCGCCATGCAACAGCTGCCGGCAGACGTGGTGGAGGCCATTCGCGCTGACCGCCCGATCAGTGATCCCAGGCTCGAGGCGTTACGAGGCCTCGCCACCCGCCTCGTCGAGGCGCGAGGCTGGCTGGAGAGGTCGGATATCGATGACTTTCTCGCGCAGGGATACACACAGGCCCAACTGCTGGACGTCCTGGTAGGCGTCGCCCAGAAAACCCTCAGCAACTTCACCAATCACCTGGCAGCCACCCCGCTGGACACCCCCATGCAGGCCCATGCCTGGAAACCGGGCGGTGACACAGGACCGCTGTAAGATTTGGCGCGGAATCACGACTACATCGTAAATACCCAAAAAGAATACCCAAGGAGTCCAACATGTACCGCATCATCACCCTGTTGTTCATCGGCATCCTCGTGACTGCCCCGGTGGCCGTGGCTGACAATGGCATGCGCATCATCGAGAGCCGTCATGACCTTGCAGAAACCGAAAAACGCCTGCTGGCTGCCATTGATGATGCCGGGATGCGGGTCATCGCAACCGTTGATCACGCCGCCGCTGCACAAAAGGCCGGCATGACACTGGAACCAACCCTGCTGATCATCTTCGGCAACCCAAAGGTTGGCACGCAATTGATGCACTGTGGCCGCACAGTAGCGATCGACCTCCCTATGAAGATGCTCATCTGGAGTGACGACGGGGTGACCCGGATTGGCTACAACACACCCTACTACCTGGCTGACAGGCATGACCTGGCAGGTTGTAATGCATTGCCCGACAAGATCGACAATGCTCTTTCGGGGCTGGCCGGCCAGGCCAGCGTTACCGTGGACAGGTAAGGTAACGCCTTCAGGGAGAAAACAAATGCTGCAACTCATGACCAGACTGCATGGCCTGCTCGACGAGACACGACGGGCCGACTTTCTCGCACCACTGCTATTACGGCTCTACCTGGCACCCGTGTTCTGGATGGCGGGAACCAACAAGCTCGCCGACATGGACTCGACCATCGCATGGTTCGGCAACCCCGACTGGGGCCTGGGCATGCCACTGCCGGCCCTCATGGCATGGCTGGCTGCATTGACGGAAACAATCGGCGCCGTCCTGCTCCTGATCGGCCTTGCCACCCGGTGGATCTCGATACCGCTCATGGCCACGATGGTCGTCGCAGCCATTACCGTACACTGGCAGAACGGCTGGCTGGCGATTGCCGAGGGCGCTGGAAGCCTGTTCGCCAGTGAGCGAACCATTGGTGCGATCGAGCGACTCGACCGAGCAAAGGATATTCTGCGCGCACATGGTAATTACGCATGGCTTACCGAGAACGGCAGCCTCGTCATCCTGAACAACGGGATCGAATTTGCTGCCACCTATTTCATCATGTTGCTTGCCTTGTTCTTCATCGGCGCAGGTCGTTACGCGAGCTTTGATTACTGGCTGTCACGTCGCCTGCTGCCGAACCGATGAAAAACATGCCAGCTGTCGATAAATGAATGAAATTCATCAACTCGCCTCCGCAGAGGCAGATACGACATGGGATGACCCCATCGCCCTGCGGAGCTTGAGAGAAGATCTTCTACGCCTGTCTCTTATACACATCTTACGCTGCCGACG
>OMKS01001611.1_pt1 | contig 19958 bp, 16 predicted proteins | sample 1674721 | NCBI WGS metagenome assembly OMKS01 (sample SAMN06264996, study PRJEB25208) | sediment metagenome | isolation source: hot spring sediment | place: USA: California | collected 2014-09-02
AAAAGAAAAACGAAACCAATGATGAATTGCCATTCTAATGTCAAATGGCTGATTGCTGATGCCAGGTGGCATAATTCCGAATTTGGAAAATTTCTGCTCTGCAGGTTTTTGGCCCAAATACTGGAATGCGGACAAGACCACCAGTATCAACAAAATGGCTCCGAACAGAACTTTTCGAACCGATGATTTTTTCATCTGATAATAGATCAGTACAATGGGCGAATAAATAATTTCAAACGCGTTGGCCAATGTCTGGATCAAATTGGTTTGACGGCGCTTGTCGGTTTTTTGAATGGATACGGGATCCTTGAAGAAAAAGAGGGTGGGTATCAGCATTACGGCTGTTCCGATAGCCGAGGCCATGATTACATATCTCGGGTTTAATGCTTTTAAAAAGGGCACAAGAAAGAGGGGAAAGAGAAAGGCGCCCAGATTGATGGACCAATACAGGATGCCGAATCCCAGTGTGCTGTTCTCTTTATCGGTGATATTGGCGATCGTGCCCCGTATCACAGGTTTGAACAACCCGGCGCCAAAGCCCATGATCACCAATGCGGCGAATACGGCTCCATAGGTGGATGCCTGACTGGTCAGGAAATAGCCTCCTCCCAGAAGCGTAAAAGATACCATCAAAACCCGGCGGTATCCAAACCGGTCCGCAACAGCCCCAGACAAGATAGGCAGGAAGTATAAAAGCGGTTGAATCACGCCTTTAATAATACCGACATTTTCTTTGGGAAAACCCAGAACGCTGACAAAATAGACCGAGAGAAAGCTCATCATCCCGTAGTAGGATCCTCTTTCAAAGAATTCGAACAGTACCATGAGCCAAAAAACTCCAGGAAATGATTTGATTCCCTTTTTCTTGTTTTCTTGATCGTTCATATTTTGTCTCTCCTCAGTTTGTCCCGGATTTCGTGCTGAAATAAGGGCGGTTGAAAAACAATAACAATTTTCAATGATAATAAAAAGCGAAATCATTTTCAACTATATTTTAATTTTTCCTTGCTTTTTAACCCTGCTTCATTAATTTAGAGGAAAAGCAGCGGGGTTATGATATTCAATGAAAGGATCCACCATGATCAAGAGCAACTGCAACAGGTTATTTCTCGGTTTGCCGGCACTGCTGGTTCTGGCATGTGCCGTAACCACAGCCGTTTCTGTAAGGGTGCAAAAACCGGCAGCAATCGATCTTCCGGGAGTGAAAACCATCGCGATTGCCGATTTTACAGGTCCCGAAGGATCGGGAAGTCAGGTGGCGACGCTGGTCCAGTCCAAATTGATGGAATCCAGGTACTTTGATATTATTGAGAGAGATAAATTGAACCGGATTCTTGACGAGCAGAATCTGGGCATGTCCGGCATCGTCGACGAGAACACCGCTGTTCAGGTCGGCCGGCTGCTGGGTGTGGACGCGCTGATTTTCGGCGAAGTAAGTGTGTATGATGTGGAACCCGATGAACGGGGCGTGGAGAAAGTCGAAAGAAAAGTAGGAACCGGAAAATATGAATGGGTGGAAGAGAAGAATATTTTCACCGGAAAAAAGAAAAAAGTGAAGCGAGAAATAATGAAGACCACGCTGGTGGATCAGCATTACCGTATCCGGCGTGGAACGGTTGCTGTTAATTTCCGTGTGGTGGGAGTGGAATCCGGCCGTCTCCTGGCGGCTCACAGCGATTCAAAGAGCTATAACAGCGGCAAGGTTGTGGAAGGAAGCTGGAAAACGTTGAAACCCGAAGGAGATATTCTCCACGAACTCTCCAATCAGATATGCCTGAAATTCACCCGTTTGATCGCTCCCTATTACGCGGAAGAAAAGCGGGTGATCGAACCCGGCAAGGGTATGGTCATGGCGGGTGTCAAATATGCCCAGAACGGACTCTGGGAGGAAGCCCTGGAGATCTGGTCCGAAGCGGCACGGCAGAATCCGCAAGATCCCGTGGCTTTATACGATATGGGCCTGGCCTATGAAGTTTTGGGGCGGCTGGATGAGGCGGAAGACGCTTATAAGCGGTCTGTGGCGCTGAAACAGAAACAGCTCTACATGGAGTCGATCGCACGGGTTCGCAAGGCACGGGAAGAACAACAGCGGCTGAAGGATCAAATGCTGGAACGGGAGTGATCCGGCACCTGTTTCTCGATCGGGCGGTTTGGCTTTCATCCCGGTTCCCTTTAAAGGGGAACCGGGATTTTATTTTGTCATTCCTTTGAATGGATACCGGGATGATTTTCTGTGAATATAAAACGTTCGATTTCGCGGCGGCCTCCTTTTGCAAATACTTGTGTTTGGTATACTCCTGAAATTTTATCGGGGTTGGCGATGTTTCGGCATGCAATTTGTATAAAATGCTTTCGTGATACTGAAAAGTAAACTGTCAATAACGGTGTCCTTGTTTTTCATAGGTTTCAGGCCGTTTTATCTGTATGGAGACCTCAAAGTGAAAGGGCAGGGTTGCGAATTGAACAGTTTGAGGAAGGCCGGAATATGAAAGAGATACAGAACGATCATCGCCGAACGGATTCCTTTCTGCCTCCGCGCAAGCAATTGATTTATCTGTGGACCGGACTGGGATTTGGCCTTCTATACTGGATTATGGAAGCCATACGGGATGTAATATCCTTCAACAGGGGGTCGTTTCTCGAGCGTTTAATCATGCCTGATTTAATGACGGTCTGGTCCCGGCTCATGGTTGTTTTCCTCCTTATTTTACTGGGCTTTTTCCTGCAGCTCATTTTACAGCTGAGCCGGCGCAATTCCTGGAATATTCGTCACGTCGGTCTATACGCGGGTATATCTTTCGGTGTTTTATACTGGATTCTGGAAGCGATGCGGGACGCCCTGCTTTTCAGGGCTCCGGGATTTCTATCCAGTCTGATGCCGGATCCACGCATGGCCTGGATTCGACTTTTAGGATTGTTGACCGTACTGCTTTTCAGTCTTTACTGTCAGTCTCTGTGGGATGATAAGGCCAGGAATGATGCCGAACGGCATCGTCAGGCCGAAGAGACCATGGCTCTGATGGAGACTGCTGCGGATATTATTTTCCGTACGGATGAAGAAGGTAAAATCGTCCAAATCAATTCGGCCGCAAATCGATTGCTTGGTTTCTCCGAAGATTCACTGATCGGATGCTCATTTCTCTCTCTGATTCATCCGGATCAGCGGGGAGACGCGGAAAGATTTTATGGTGAAAAGGAATCGGATACTCCTTCCAGGTATTTTGAGTTTCGCGCCTGCAGCCGGGATGACCGCGTGGTTTATCTGGGTCAGAATTTTCAGTGGGTTCGGTATGAAGAACAGGTCGTCGGTTACGGTGTGGCCAGAAATATTACACAGCGTGTGCAGGCCCAGGAATGGATGGATGAGGCCAATCGAAGAATTCAGAAGGTAGACGCATTCAAATCCCATTTTTTCAACTCGGTTTCCCATGAACTGCGAACGCCGATCAGCGTTATCCGGGAAGGGGTCTCTTTATGTCTTGAAGGCATGATGGGCCCCGTATCTTTCGATCAACGAGAGCTTCTAAATAAAGTGAGCGACCATATTAATCGGCTGACGCGTTTGGTCAATCATTTATTGGACATGTCAACGATCGACTCCGGAAATCATAAGCTTTACAGAAAACCGGTTCATTTGCAGGACCTGATACGACGAATGTCTGATTTTCTGGGTACGCAGATGCAGGACAAGGGGATCCGTTTAAAGACACATTATCCTCCTGAGCCGGTCTGGATATACGGTGATGAAAAGAAAATCTTTCAGATCTTTTTTCATCTGGTCGAGAATGCGGTTAATTTTTCATACGACCAATCGGAAGTTCAAATCGGTATTCGTGAGGGGTGTGAGGAGATTTGGGGGTGGGTCCGTGACAGTGGACAGGGAATCGATCCTGATTGGTTGCCCCGGCTATTCGATATGTTTCAGCAATTCGAAAGAAGGGACGGGCCGGGGTACCGGGGAACCGGTTTGGGTCTGTCTATTGTCCGGGGATTTGTCGAAGAACATGGCGGACGGGTCTGGGTCGATTCCGAACCGGGCAAAGGGACCATAGTCTGGTTCACACTTAAAAAAGAAACATTCCCGGTTGTCTTGCTTGTCAGTCGGCGGCCTGAATCTATGACTCGGGATCTGGAAGAGGCCCATTATTCTGTCATCGAGGCTGACAGCATGACAGCGGCGAGGCGTATTCTGCAACATCGAAAGATCGATTTAATTGTGTTTGAAGATGAATCGGATATCAAGAGCGATGAAGACAATTCTTTTTCCGGTATCCCGATTCTTAATTGGGGACGGGTCAATCCTGTTTCCAGAAGAGAATTTACATGGGCGGTAGAGAAAAGACCCGCCTGTGACAGCAAGGACTTGAGAAAGGCGGTTTTTGAAACCTTGTCCACAACTTACAGAGGATAATCAGCCATGAAAGCCAGGCAAATCTTGATCGTTGAAGATGAAATCGATTTTGCCAAAATGGTAAAAATTCGATTGGAATCCATTGGATATGAAGTGAAGATTGCGGGTGATACTTATGGGGGTACACAGGCGATCATTCACGGGAATCCGGATCTGATCATTCTTGATTTGATGATGCCCGCCGGCGGTGGTTTCTCGCTGCTGGAAAGAATTCAGGCTATTCCGGATAAAGCATCCATTCCAGTGGTAATTCTCACAGGCAGAACTCTGACGGATGACATTCGAGCCCGGGCCGAGAAGTATAAGGTGGAATCCATTCTGTCAAAACCCTATGAACCCGAAGAGTTCGTTCAAACCATTCAGTCCATACTGCCTCTTGCACCATAAACTGCCTTGATCGGGTCGCTTTTGGAAGGGAATCGATGTAACCATGGAACAGAAAACAAGAAAGAAAATCCTGATCATTGAAGATAATCAGCCGTTTATTCGAATTCTGAAAACCACTCTGAATGCACAGGGATATGAAATCGCATGTGCCGAGAACGGAATGGAAGGTGTGAAAATGACGCACAAGCTGATGCCCGATCTGGTGATTTTGGACTTGATGCTGCCGGTTCTGGACGGACATAAGGTATGCCGGCTTTTAAAATACGACCAGCGTGTCAGTCATATTCCGGTGGTGATCCTGACGTCCCGCGATCTTGAAGAAGACGCGGATTTGGCAAAAAAAAACGGCGCGGATGCTTTTGTTGTGAAAACCACGCACAAGAATGTTTTGCTCGATGTTATCGACCGGCTGATAAGCCGTTCAATGAAGTCAAAATCCGATCAGAAATAGTGGTGTTTGTTTTTCAAGACAGGGGGAAAGATTTACGCGGCACGCAGCGCAGGTTAAAAAATGCGGTACGCTCCATGTTCCATTATTATTCTTTCCGATCCGTCTTCATAAGAGAGAATAACTTCAACAACTTCTATTTTGTTCTGGGTTTCCGGTATATAAATACGATCAATATGCACGACCCGGCCGGGTGAAGAAAAATCTTTTACACCCACCGCTCCGCCGAAATGATCACTCCGGCCGAAAGCGATATGCAGTCCCAGTTTTTCGTCCAGAAGAAGCTCATGAACCGGCTTGATGCCGAAATCAGCCAGCACACCAAATCCGATCTCGGCGATATTGCTGTAAGCCGGCTCAGCGGCGATTTTTTCTCTTTCTTCATCGGACGCAGGACCATGGGTGAGAACTTCTTTGGCCCGGTTGTTTTCTATGGCATATACAACAACTTCATCATCGAATTGAACCGGAAGTTCACCCCGTGATTGACTGGGCTCGCTTTTTTCTCCTTCATACGGCACGATATAACATTCACCGCTCGGCAGATTACCCGCTGTTCCCGGTTCCGGTATACGTCCTCCCGAAGCGTGGCCGGGGCGAAAACGCAAATCAAAATGAACTCTCGATTCTCCGATCATTTCAGTGTTAAACCGGATGTCGGCGGCAACAGCAAGATCGAGTTCATTTTTTATCAGGCAGACTCTGCGGTTGATCTCCTCATAATCCAACCGCAAGGCCGGAATCATGGCAGATGAGAAACCGGGCATGGTGGCTGCACGGGATCCGTGCAATTTACTGAGAAGTTTGAGAGGAGCCGTGGGAGAGAACTCGGCAGGTGCCATGATCATTGAATGTGTTTTCAGCAGGTTTTCCATGGTTACCGGATCGCCCGCGTTTTTCAGTCCGGAAACCGTCAGGAATTCGGGTGATTGAGAAAGCAGAAAGGCTTCGGAAGGCAGATCGGCGTTGTTGCTGTGCACGTTGGCGTATGCGGCCAAATGGACGGCCTTAAGGGGAATGTCTGACTTGACCATGTTCAGCGTCTCAGTCCATTCATGCGCCATGCGCCGCCGCGTTTTCCATTTAGAATGGTCCTGAGCCGCATCATCGGGGATATCAACGAGTATGGCCAGGTGTGTGTCTTCGACCCTTGGAGAAAAAACTCCCTGGATCAACGATGTGAATTCCTTTCCGTCCAGACGGTCTTTCATCGGAATGCCTCCTTAGTCTTCCAGCTGAAAATCTTCCCTGAAGACCACCAGAACCGCCGCTTGTGGTATCACCAGATAGGTCTGACCTTCGATCTTCAATTCAACTGAGGATTTACGAAGGAAGATGACACGATCACCGACCTTGACCTGCATGGGTATATATTTGGCGGTCTGACCGGACATTTTCCACGGTTCATCCTGATCACCGGGTTCGGCCACAGGAAGACCGGGCCCCTGCGCGGTGACCCGTCCGCTCAGCACGGCTTCATTGTCAGTGACTGTTTGGGGCAGATACAGGCCGACCTTGGTTCTTTCTTCGCCCTGGTCTGGCAGGACAAGCAGCCGGTCTCCCAGAACGATTATTTCCTGTTTTCCGATTTGCATGAGAGGTCCCCTTTTATTGATCGGTTCTTCAATATAGCGAACCAGTTATAACTTGTCAAGAAGCAATACAGAGCAGAGCGGATCAGAATTCATGGAAATGAGGAAAAATGACTTGCGGTGGTAGTGAAAAACCGGTATTTTAATGATACTTGACAACGTTTACCAGGGAGTATTTTATGAACCGCCATTTGTCACATCATTCTTTCTGGCTGCCCTCCATTCTGTCGATGTATATACTCTTTTTGGTTTTGATGACCATGGCTCCGTATAATTTTTCTGAAGAATGGCTAAGGTTGTTTTTAGACGGCGAAATCAGGAGCCAGATTGTTCATTTTCACGTCTATGATCTATTGAATAATCTGATTCTTTTTATTCCCATGGGTCTGATTTTAAAATCTCTGAATCCATCGTTCGGCTGGAAACGGACTATTCTCATCGGCGGAATGGTCAGCCTGACTATAGAGACTTTGCAGCTGTTTCTGCCCCGAACAACGTCACTAAACGATCTCTTCATGAATAGTGTGGGAACAGGAGTCGGATGGGTTATTGCAGAAAAACAGTTGATCAATTTAAATCGATGGAGTATTGGATCAGGTATCCGGAGAGGTATGGCTTTGGCTGCGATGCTGATTGTTTTAATCTTGCTGCAGCTTCCCTTTTTCGTCAATTCTCTTGAAGGATGGGACGAACATTTTCATCTCATGGCCGGCAATGAAGAGAGCCTGGATCGCCCCTGGGCGGGTCGTATAATGGGATTCAGAATCCATGATCGGACTCTGAAAACGGCCGAAGTCGACCGTCGTTTCCAGGCCGGAGTTGACGGTTTTTTCTTCGAATCCGGAGGAATCGCGGCCTGTGATTTTACGGCAGGATCTGTAAGCAAAGAGGGTTTCATGCCGGATTCCATGATTCAGGAGGGGGTGTTTTTGGATGAAGAGGGCATGGTTTTTGACGGAAAGTCCCGGTTTCGAAGCGCGATGCCGGCCAAAGAAATTTCCCGGCAACTCAAGGCGAAACCGGCCTTCTCCATCGAGATATGGCTGCAGACGTTTGAAATACTTCAGGAGGGTCCCGCGCGCATTCTCTCTTTATCTGGAGGCACTGACAGCAGAAATTTCACCCTTGGACAAAGTTCTTCCGGCCTGCAATTTCGTGTGCGGACACCGTTGGCCGGTGCCAATGGATCTCGTATATGCCTTTTTCAAGAAAATATTTTTCAGGACACTTTGGCGCATCATATTGTGGCGACATTTAACAGGGGCGTTCAGAAGATTTATGTAGATGGAAGGTCTGTTCCCGGACATATAGGGAGCCTGCATTATCTGCTTCGTCTGCTGCATCTTGGTGATACTCGGTTTTCATGGGCGGCCATGTCTGTTTTGCTTTTTACTCCGACGGGTTTCTTCCTCGCATGGCCGTGGTCCAGACAGAGGATTCTTCGGGGAATGACCGCAACCGTCCTGTTCATCGCATTGGCAGCGGCCTATGGAACCATGCAGGGCCAGCCTTTTCATCTCTTTTATGCATTCGCGTTAGCCGCGGCACTGCCGGGGGCTGTATTGGCCCGAATGCACGAGCCTTGCAGAAGCCCGAAATACGATGGATTGCAATAGCATTCCTTGAAAAAGGCGAAATAAGATGTTGTTTATTTTGTTTTGTATATTATATTACCGGTTAACCATTTTTTAACACTTGGACTGAATATGCGGATGAACATCAATGAGCGCCTATCCATTTAAAGAAATTGAATCCCGTTGGCAAAAGGTTTGGGAAGAGCAAAAGCTCTACCTGACGGACTTGAAAGACATATCGAAAAAACTGTACTGCCTGGTCATGTTCATCTACCCGTCGGGTGACCGGCTTCATATTGGACATTGGTACAACTACGGCCCCACGGATACCTGGGCCCGGTTTAAGCGCCTGCAGGGTTACAATGTGTTCGAACCCATGGGCTACGACGCCTTCGGACTGCCCGCTGAAAACTATGCCATCAAGAAAGGAGTCCAGCCGGCCGAATCAACGGCTGAGAACATCAAGGCTATTCGCCGTCAGCTCAAGGCCATGGGTGCCATGTATGACTGGTCCAGGGAGATCAATACCAGTGATCCTGTCTATTATCGATGGACGCAATGGCTTTTTCTGCTGCTCTATCGTCACGGGCTGGCATACAGGAAGCAGGCTCCGGTGAACTGGTGCCCCTCCTGCAAAACGGTTTTAGCCAACGAACAGGTTGTCGAAGGGCATTGTGAAAGATGCGATACCGCAGTGATTCACAAGGATTTGAACCAATGGTTTCTTAACATCACCCGGTATGCGGATCAATTGCTGGAAGGACTCGATCGTATTGATTGGCCGGAAAAAACCGTAGCCATGCAGAAGAATTGGATCGGAAGAAGTGAAGGTTCCTGGATACGCTTCCCTCTGAAGGGTTTCAATGAATCGATCGAGGTTTTTACGACCCGTCCGGACACTCTATGGGGTGTCACCTATATGGTACTGGCACCCGAGCATCCGCTGGTTCAGAAAATTACCACGGATTCCTGCAGGGAAAAGGTGAATCAATATGTCGAGGCCGCAACGCATAAAACCGAGATCGATCGAACGTCCACGGAAAAGGAGAAAACCGGCGTATTTACCGGAGCCGTGTGCGTCAATCCGGTCAACAATGAAGAGCTGCCGGTCTGGATCGCTGATTATGTTCTGGTCAGCTACGGAACCGGGGCGGTCATGGCGGTTCCCGGACACGACGAAAGAGATTTTCAATTTGCACACACATTCAATCTTCCTGTCCGGGAGGTCATCAGCCCTGACGGAAGTCTGCACGAGACATTGGAAAACGCCTATGTGGAACCGGGTATAATGGTTCGTTCCGGACCTTTTAACGGAACCCATTCAGATGCGGGCATTCAAAATGTAATCGATTATCTGAATGAAAAAGGATGGGGAGGGAGCCGGGTCAATTACAAGCTGCGGGACTGGCTGATTTCGAGGCAGAGATACTGGGGAGCTCCCATTCCCGTCATCCATTGCAGGCAATGCGGCATAGTGCCTGTACCCGAAAAGGATCTGCCTGTCACGCTTCCTTATGAAGTCCAATTCACCGGTACCGGTGAATCGCCTCTCCTCACCAATCCGGAGTGGGTCGAAACGGTCTGTCCGGAGTGCGGGGGAGAGGCAAGAAGAGAAGCGGACACCATGGATACCTTTGTTTGTTCTTCCTGGTATTATCTCCGGTTTTTAAGTCCAGACCTGGATTCCGCCCCCTTTGACAGGAAGTTGGTCGAAGACTGGCTGCCCGTTGATCAGTATGTTGGAGGGGCCGAACACGCGGTTATGCATTTGATGTACGCCCGGTTTATCACAAAAGTGCTTCATGATCTGAAATACATTCCTTTTGATGAACCGTTTATGCGATTGGTTCATCAGGGAGTGATTACCAATCGGGGCGCGAAAATGTCCAAATCAAAGGGCAATGTGATCAATCCCGATTCCTATATCGAACGGTTTGGATCCGACGTTTTTCGTATGTACATGATGTTCATGGGCGGATACGAGGAGGGAGGTGATTGGTCCGACGAAGGAATACATGGTATAAACCGCTTTGTCAATCGGATCTGGCGATTGATGGATATGATCGAAGAGGACAGGCCTGCTGGATGCGAAACATTCAGGGCTGCTGAACTGGAGCGTCAGGCTCACTATGCAGTGAAAATGGTGACGCAGGATTTGGATCGGTTTCACTTTAATACGGCGATCAGCCGGATCATGGAACTGGTCAACGCTATCTATCTGTACATTCAGGACCTGTCTGCAGCGGAACAAAATAAGGAAACGATCGATGAAGTCCTGGATGTGTTGATCAGACTGATTGCGCCTTTTGCACCCCATATGGGCGAGGAACTCTGGTATCGGAAAGGGCGTTCTTTCAGTGTATTCCATTCCAGGTGGCCGGTCTGGGATGAATCCAAATTGAGATCAGAGACGGTTCTGATGGTGGTTCAGGTCAATGGAAAGCTTCGAAGCCGCATCGAAGTGCCCCGGAATGCCGATCAGACATCGATAGAGCAAAAAGCTGTCACCGATCAAAAAATCAAAAAATACATCGATGGAAAGACCGTTGTCAAAACGGTGGTCGTAAAAGACAAGCTGGTCAGTATAGTCGTTAAATAAAGATAATCAGTTGTGAACGATAAGGTCCGTTTCGTCGTATAATACGTGTTTTTAAATGGAAGTTATCCTGTTGAAACGGTTAAGTGCAGAGAATCATTCGTATTGGAGGACCGGTCATGAAAAAAACAATTGCATTTTGCGTCGCGGGATTTCTGATTGGGACCGCTGCGGCCCGGGGAGGAGTTAATCTGCTGGAGGTTCACGGAGGATACTGGGACCCCAAAGGAATCGCTTCCGGTTTTATCTTCGGTGGAAATTACGGAATCGCCGTGGATGAACGAGTCGACATCAGTCTCGGATTATCGTATTTTTATCGTAATTATAGGAAAGATACTGAAGTGGCGGGCGAAGATTATCAGAGCGGCGTGAATGAAACTACAGTCATGACTGAACTGGAATACAACACCACGCTCATTCCGATTACGGCCAATGCCACAATACGTTTTCCTTTTGGACGCCCTCTTTACTGGTTCGCCGGAGGCAGTGTCGCTTATCAGTTTCTTTTTAATACGGAGAACAACTACCAGGAAGGCATCAAGGAAAGACGTTTTTACAGCGGATTCGGGTGGATGGTGCGGGGCGGCATCGAGTACGCCATTGGAAGCCGATCGTCCATTATTCTGGAAGCTTTTTACAATCGCTGCAAGGTAAAAGGAAATAAAGACAAGGTGGATGGACTGCCGGTATGGAATGAAGTGGATGTATCGGGGTTGGGATTCAGGGCCGGATTAAAACTCGAATTTTTCTAAGATAAAGTGGTTACTCATGGTTCAAACTTCTTTTTCTCTGGGGTGGGGAAGGGGCGTGTCCGATGCGGTGAAGACACTGCTGATAATCAACGGAATTGTTTTTCTGCTTCAGATGCTGACTGGGCCCGCCATGATTTTGTATCTTGGTCTGGTGCCCCGATGGGCCTGGACCCGGCTTTTTCTATGGCAGTTTATCACCTATATGTTTCTCCATGGCGATTTTTTCCATATTCTGTTCAATATGTACGCCCTGTGGTTTTTTGGGGGCGCCCTGGAACGGATGTGGGGTTCAAAAGCCTTTTACAAGTATTATTTTATTACCGGTATCGGTGCTGGTCTCTTTTACGGCATTCTGAACATGAATTCCATTCAGCCCACAATCGGGGCGTCAGGGGCGGTATACGGAGTATTGGCGGCTTTTGCCCTGATGTTTCCCCATGCGGAAATCGCGTTGCTCTTTCCTCCGGTTCGCCTGAGGGCTCGAACACTTGCCATGATTATGGCGGGAATCGCTCTGTTCTTGGGTCTCGCAGGCAGCCGTGATAATGTGGCCCATCTCGCTCATCTGGGGGGAATGCTCGTTGGGTATATTTATCTGAAAAGAGGGCTTGATCTCAAGGGGATTCAGGATCGATTCAGACACTGGAACCGCCGGCGTAGAATGCGCGTAATTCGGCGCAGAGAGGAAGAAAAAGAACGCCTGCGGCGCCTGGTGGATCAGGTTCTCGACAAAGCCAATGAAGTCGGTTTAGAGAATTTATCCAGAGATGAAAAGGTATTTTTAAAACGGGCCAGCAAAATATTAAACAAAGAACGACAATGAAATCAGTAGTTTGGACATATTTCTTCCTGACCTGTCTTGCTTTGGTGATTTCTATCGAAGCGGGTATTTCACGCGACCGGGATCGGGTTTCGGTCGTTTATGCAGACGGACGTCAGGGTGTTCTCAGGCACAGCTTTCGGGATGGTGGAGTCACCTATGTGCGTATCGATGATCTTGCTACACTCATGGGCTTGAGAACCTCCTATGTCCCTGATAAAAGAAAAATCGTTGTTCGTTTGGGTTCAAGGGCGCTGGTGCTGACCGCGCTCAATCCTTTTGTGATGGTCGATGATGTCCCCTGGCAAATGCCTCTGCCTACCCTGGTTGTGGATACGTTCATTTACGTTCCCCTGCAACTGTTTATTGAGATTTTCGGAGACCTTTTCCCTTCGCAGATTCAATTCGAAGAGGAGTCGGGTCGCATGATTATTCGCAGACCCGATGTGAATATCACGGGTGTTGAGGTTGAAACCAAGGACAACGGGTCTGTAGTCCGAATCATTACAACGCAAAATTTTCAGGAGAAGGAGATCGCCGCTTTTCATAAGGATCGATGGCTCAACATCACCCTTTATGGAGGCAAGCTCGATTCCTCGCAAATTGTGACAACCGTTCCAAAGGGAATGGTCCGGCAAATCGCGCCTTTTCAGTTCGAGAAATCGGCTCAGATCAGTATACTCATGGGGCACGATATAACGAACACTCAGGTTTTCGTGAATCCGGGTGAAGTGCTTGTCTCTGTACGCAGCGGAAAGATCATCGATCGAACGGCCGTGAATCAACGGGAAAACGATCGAAGCAGATGGCTCATCGATCGAATCATTCTGGATCCGGGCCATGGCGGGCGTGATCCCGGTGCAGTCGGACCGACCGGATTGCTGGAAAAGACCGTGACGCTGGATATTGCCAAACGATTGAAAAAATCGCTCGAAACCCGTGCCGATGTGGAAGTTCTTCTGACTCGCGAAACCGATGTTGCTGTTCCGCTTAAAAAGCGGACGCAATTCGCCAATGCCAATAACGGAAAGCTGTTTATCAGCATTCACTGCAACGGGAACAAAAATCGTTCGGTTCATGGATATTCTACGTATGTTCTGGGAACTGCCAAGACTCAGGAGGCTCTGGAACTGGCAGAGAAGGAGAACTCGGTAATCGATTTTGAAGAATCAACCGAATATTACAAAGAGTATGAAGACGCTTTTCATATACTCAACGCCATTGCTCAAAGTTCATATTTAAAGGAAAGCATGGATCTGGCCCGTATCGTCAACGAATCTTTCAAGGGATTGAAATCGATTTCTCAATCGGGTCGAGGTGTGTATCAGGCCGGATTTTACGTTCTTATAGGGGCCGCGATGCCGCGTATTTTGGTGGAAACAGCCTATATTTCAAATCCTTATGAAGAAAGGCTGTTGAAAACCAGAGCATTCCGCCAGAAAATCGCCGAATCTTTGTGTGACAGTATCATCCGCTTCAAAGAAAAATATGAGCAGGGAATAGTGAATTAAACCCTGTGCTTCGAGCCATTGCGATACAGCACAACTCGAACAATAATCGGCCGCGGAATCGGCTGTTTGTGTTGGTATCAATGATTCCCGCGGCTGCCTGATGAATGGGAATATCATGAGTGATCAGCGTCCTATTGGTGTGTTCGATTCAGGTGTAGGCGGTCTTACCGTTGTTCGTGAGCTGTTTAAAACGCTTCCGAATGAGAATATTATCTATTTTGGAGATACGGCCCGTGTTCCTTATGGCACCAAATCACCTCAGGCCGTTGAACGATTCGCCTTGCAGGATATTTTCTTTCTTCTTAACAGGAATGTCAAGCTGCTGGTTGCCGCCTGTCATACCGTGTCGTCTGTCGTCCTGGACAAACTGGTCTCACAGCTGCATCTTCCAATACTGGGTGTTGTTGAACCGGGTGTAGATGCCGCCTTGAAAGCGACCCGGGCTCGGCGGATTGGTGTGATCGGTACCCGCGCGACCATTGCGAGCGGCTGCTATGCCCAAAAAATAATCGAAAAAAACAACGAGGTTTCGGTCATCTCTCAAGCTTGCCCGCTCTTTGTGCCCCTGGCCGAGGAAGGATGGATCAATGAAGATGTGACGCGCAAAACCGCTGAGATCTATCTGGCGCCACTGATCGATAAGCAGGTGGATACCCTGATACTGGCCTGCACACATTACCCTCTGTTGAAACCCGTCATTCAGGATGTAATGGGCGCGGAGGTGGTTATCATCGATTCCGCGGAAGAGACGGCCCGGCGCATTGCACGAAGGCTTCAGGTTCTGAACATGAAAACGGACGTGTCGGAAAATGCGAAGCATGAATTCTTTGTCAGTGATATTCCGTCCCAATTTCAGTGTGTGGGTGAACGTTTCCTGGGCTGCCCTCTGGATTCGCTGATACAGGTAGACCTGGAAGATCTTGATTTTCGCAGTACAGTCTGTTCTGACGGGCCGTGTCCGGCCTGAAAAAGGCCTTGCATAAGTTACTGGAAACTATTATATTCCAAGTTCGAGATTGTTGTTTGGTCTATACGCAATGGCCCCTTTACAGAGGGCCGAAGTTGTGGGCATTCTGTTGATGATTGTTTTAGGAGAATATTTATGCATGGTAAAACCCTCTTTAAAACACTTCTGATATTCGGACTGATTGCGTGGTCTCTATATGCTCTGTGGCCGACCGTTCAATTAATGACCATGGCACCGGAAACACGGGAACAGCTCGAGAACGAAGGGAAACTGGTGCCGCTGTTGAACCGGGCGATCGCTCTGGGCCTTGATTTGCAAGGAGGCATGTATCTGACTCTGGAAGTTGATCTTCCACGCCTGCTGGATCAATTGGCCCGTTACAGAGACAGCCAACTGGAAGAGATACTCGAAGAAACCCGGGAAGAGATGAACGTGAGCACAGAGGGGTTTCTGGATCTCTTAAGCAGGAATTTTCAGAAACGCAACATCAGCCTGAATACGTACTGGGGTGATCCGGGGGATTCGGAAAGAAAAGTTATGAATTATTTACAGGATGAATCCAGAGAAGCCGTTGACCGTTCGTTGCGTATTCTGTCGAACCGCGTTGATCAGTTCGGCGTATCTGAGCCTTCCATACAGAAAGTGGGAGGAAGGCGAATTCTTGTTCAGCTTCCCGGTGTCTCGGATCCCGACCGTGCCAAAGAGCTGATTGGGAGGACGGCGCTTCTTGAGTTCAAACTCCTTAAAGAATCGGATGTTTTTTCATCCACCCTGGAAAAGATCGACAAAGCCCTGACCATGGAGCGGCAGGGAAAAGCCTTTGATGAAATAGTGTCTACCACGGATGAAGAGACTGAAGAGAAAGATGACGAAGCGGAGCAAAAAGAAAGCCAGGATAAGGTCGTCAGCGTGAGTGAATTGTTCGGCGAGGCGGAGCAGTATGCCGAACAGGCTCAAATCAATGATACGGACACCGGTCTGGTCGTGGATGAACGCATGTTCCAGGAGAATCCGTTTTTTGCATTGCTTCGCGATATGCGGCGATATGGGCATGAGGTGTCCGTGCCGGTAGAAAATGTAGTTGCCGTAAACCGCATCCTGGAGATGCCTTCCGTTAAAAAGGTGATTCCTGCGGACGCAGAACTGTTATGGGCGTCTGAACCCTTTACAGTGGCCGACCGAAGTTACCGCGAATTGTTTTTAGTCAAGAAAGATGTTGAATTGACCGGGACTTATTTAACCGATGCGCGTGTAACTATCGGATCCGATGCACAGACCGCCGGACAGCCGGAAGTTCATTTTACCCTGAATCGCAGCGGAGCGAGAATTTTTTCAAGGGTTTCGGGTGCCAATATCGATAAAAGGTTGGGTATTATTCTGGATAACCGTGTGGTTTCGGCACCGAGAATTCAGGTGCGCATTCCGGACGGACGCAGCCGAATAACCGGCATCCGCGATATGGAAGAGGCCAGGATGCTCTCCATCGTACTGAAAGCAGGAGCGCTTCCCGCACCGGTTGATTTCATCGAAGAACGCACCGTGGGTCCCTCCCTGGGTAAAGACAGTATTACCAGGGGAACGTGGTCGGCGATTATTGGTCTGACGATTGTCATTATTTTTATGGTTATTTACTACCGGTTGTCCGGTATTGTCGCCGACATTGCTCTGCTCTTAAACCTGATTATACTGATGGCGGTTCTGGCACAATTTCAATTCACTCTGACACTACCGGGCATCGCGGGAATCGTTCTGACAATCGGTATGGCCGTTGATGCCAATGTGCTGGTTTTTGAACGTATCCGGGAGGAACTGTCAACCGGCAAGACTGTCAGGGCCTCTATTGATGCTGGATACTCCAGGGCATTTCGCACGATTTTGGACGCCAATGTGACCACTTTGCTGACCGCCCTGGTTCTATATCAATTCGGAACCGGTCCGATACGCGGTTTCGCCGTGACTTTATCCATCGGCATTCTCGTGAGTATGTTTACCGCACTGGTCGTCACACGCTATATATTCGGCCAGATTACGAGCCGCAGAACATTGAAACGATTGAGTATCTGATTCGGCGTAACGATCGCCATTGACCGATTGAATAAAGGAAGGAACCCAAATGCAATTTTTCCAGACACCCCGCATCGACTTTATTGGAAAGCGAAGAATTGCCTATCTGATTTCCGTTTCTGTGCTTGTTGTCGGCCTCGGTTTTCTCGTGATCCGGGGAGGTCCCAATTATGGAATCGATTTTAAGGGCGGCACTTCCATTGTTTTGAGGTTTGACGAACCGGTTACCACACAGCAAATCCGTGAGGCCATGAATGCCATCGGCTTGGGCGCCAGCGAAATCAAAGGTTTTGGATCTGCGGGAGAATTCATCATATATGTTGAACAGCAAAAAGATGTCAGCGCGTCGGAAATGGTCGATCGTGTTGAACAGACCATTACGGAAACCTTGAAAGACGTCGATTATGAAGTCAGAAAAGTCGATACGGTCGGTCCCAAGATCGGGGGGGAGCTGCGAAAATCCATGATCATTGCCGTGCTTATTTCGCTGATTCTCATTCTGATCTATGTGGGCTGGCGTTTCGAATTCATTTTCGCAGTCGGTGCCATCATCGCCCTGTTTCATGATGTTCTCATCACACTCGGTATTTTCGGAATACTGAATTATGAGCTCTCGTTAAAGGAGATTGCCGCATTCCTGACCATTGTCGGATACTCGCTGAATGATACGATTGTGGTTTATGACCGGATTCGGGAAGATCTGAAAACCATGCGCAATGATGACCTGAGTACCATTATCAATCACAGCATTAACCAGGTGCTCAGCAGGACCGTTATTACTTCATTGACTACCTTTGTTGTTGTTCTGACCTTGTTTCTGCTGGGCGGTGAAGTGATCAAGGGATTTGCGTTCACCATGTTGATCGGTGTTGTTGTCGGAACCTATTCATCGATTTTTGTGGCCAGTCCGCTGATTTTAGAGTGGCAGCTGCGCCATGGCGGCAAGCAGAAATTGCGCATGGCCAGGAAGAAGAAATAAGGCGTATAGCCTGGTATTATTGAACACAGGGGTGGGACATGAGAATCAAGACAGAAGAGAGCGGTTCCGTGGTCATCATTACTCTGGAGGGAGATATGATCGGCGGTCCCGATGCGGCCCGACTGGCCGATCAGTTCCGGGTGCTGATCGATCAGGGGAAAAAGCGGATTATCGTGAATATGTCCCAGGTGAGTTATATAAACAGTACCGGGCTGGGAATTCTTATCGGCGGACTCACAACCGTGCGAAACAAAGGCGGAGAACTGAAGCTTTTAAAATTGGAGAAAAAGCTCAGGGAACTGCTGCGAATCACCAAACTGGATTGTGTTTTCGAAATATTCGAGAATGAGGAAGAAGCCATTGCCAGCTTTGCTTAGCGCACCGGTTCCCCTGAGAGCCGTTTTGGGGACTCAGTGGGGGGATGAGGGAAAGGGGAAAGTGGTCGATCTGCTGGGAGAAAACGTCGATATTGTGGCACGATATCAAGGTGGGGCCAATGCCGGCCACACGGTGGAATTTGACGGCGACAAATTCATTTTACATTTAATTCCAACCGGTATTCTGAGACCGCATATCCATTGTGTCCTGGGAAACGGAATGGTTATTCATCCTGATTCGTTTCTCAAAGAGGTCGCTGTTCTGGAAAAGAAGGGTCTGGAGGTTCTCTCCCGCCTGCATATCAGCCCCGGAGCGCATCTGATCCTTGATTACCACCAGCAACTGGAAAAGTGCTGTGAGGAATCGGCCGGAGACGAACGAATCGGCACAACAGGCCGGGGAATCGGACCGGCTTATGCGGACAAGGCATCCAGAGTGGGAATCCGGGTCGGCGATTTATTCCATGAGCGAATACTGAAAACCCGTGTCCGCGAGAATACGGTCATAAAAAACCGCTGGTTCAAATCCGTGTATCAACAAAATGAAGTCTCGGAACAATCCATCCTCAATGCCCTCCAATCGTTTCGTGACCGAATCGGGCCATGCGTGGATGACACGACCTGGTTTTTGCATCAGTCTCTCCAGTCGGGAAAGAACATACTCATTGAGAGCGCCCAGGGAACGCTTCTGGATATTGATTTTGGTACGTATCCTTTTGTCACTTCATCCAACACGACACTGGGCGGCATGGCGACCGGCCTGGGCTTTGGTATTCGCAAGCTGAACCAGGTGGTGGGTGTGGTCAAGGCCTATACAACAAGAGTCGGTAACGGACCTTTCCCCACGGAATTAATTGATGATACCGGCGAGCGCTTGAGAAAAACCGGAGAAGAATATGGAGCCACAACCGGCAGACCGCGTCGATGCGGCTGGTTTGACGCGCTTGTGGCCCGATATTCGGTAATGCTCAATGGAATCGATTCTCTGGCCGTAACCAAGATGGATGTGCTCGATGATCTGGATGAGATTCCCGTCTGCATCGCTTATCGCATTCATGGCAGAGAGGTCACACGGTTTCCCGCGGATGTCAACCTCTTGCCTGATGTCGAGCCGGTCTATGAGATCCTGCCTGGATGGAAACGGTCCTTGCTTGGTATCACGAAGTGGAATCAGCTGCCGCATCCGGCCCGGCGGTATCTGAAACGGATCGAGGAACTGACAGGAGCAACTATCGGGTTGGTCTCTGTAGGGCCTTCCCGTAAAGCGACGATTTGGGTCGAATAAAATCGGTAGAAATCGATAGATTTTTAATTCAAGGTTGACATCACAGAGAAATTTTGTTATCTTAATTGTCCTGTTGAGGGTGTAGCTCAGCCGGTAGAGCAACGGCCTTTTAAGCCGTGGGTCCAGGGTTCGATTCCCTGCACCCTCACGAATTACTCGTTCATTAACATGCGCCCATAGCTCAACTGGCAGAGC